>Ga0256834_1003133_pt1 | contig 10035 bp, 7 predicted proteins | sample 4281140metaG_FD_190536 | JGI IMG/M metagenome (GOLD analysis project Ga0256834, IMG submission 190536) | Hydrothermal vent microbial communities from East Pacific Rise, Pacific Ocean - 4281-140 | ecosystem: Environmental > Aquatic > Marine > Hydrothermal vents | place: Pacific Ocean: East Pacific... | reverse complement strand
GGATCGTTGCGACAAACCCATTGGTGAGCTTTGTAAATCAGGAAAAACTCAGACGTACTTTTGCAAAACTTGACCTGCTTGTGGTTCAAGATGCCTTTTTGGGTGATACCGCACAAATAGCTGATGTCGTTTTTGCAGCAGCTACATGGGGTGAGAAAGAGGGTGTTTACACTAACTCTGAACGCCGTTGTAATCGTGCGAACAAGGCTGTGGAACCTGTTGGTGATGCAAAAAGTGATTTTGATATTGTTGTAGAGTTTAGTAAGTACTTTTATGGTGTCAATGAGTTGCTGTTCTCTGAGTGGAAGTCACCTGCAGATGCATTTCTTGAGTGGAAAAAGGTAAGTAAGGGGCAGTTGTGTGACTACAGTGGTATGAGTTATGAGCTTATCGAAGAACTCGGTGGTATTCAGTGGCCTTGTAACGAGCAGTTTCCACAAGGAAGTAAAAGACTTTATACAAAAGATATACCATTTCGTACCAAAGATAAAAAAGCAAATCTGTTGTGTTTAGAGTGGCATCCTATGGCTGAGCCTGTATCTTCTGAGTTTCCGGTTATTTTAAACACAGGTCGTACGGTTGAGCAGTGGCATACACGAACAAAGACACGCTCTATAGATATACTCGACAACCTTGCTCCTGAAGCATGGGTCGATGTAAGTCCTCAAGATGCGGCAAAGCTCAAAGTAAAAAGTGGTGATCGTATGGATCTCTCATCACCAAGAGGACACGTAAAAGATGTCGTAGTGAGAGTGACTGGAAGTGTACGCCCTGGAACAGTTTTTGTGCCATTTCACTTCAATGAACAGCTTGTAAACACTTTGACAAATGAGAGTTTTTGTCCAAAGTCCGGTGAGCCAAACTTTAAACAAACTGCCATACAGCTTCACTCAGAAGCAGTTCCGGAAGGTCTGACTTTGGAAGAACAAGAGATAAGCGGAGCGATTGCACATTGTAAGGTGCTTAATGAAGGTGTCAAAGTTGAAACTAAAGAGAGAAAACATGCAAGTACTACAAAAAGCTTATGAAGCTAGAAGCAAAAAAACCAATAAAATAGAAAAAGTTAAAGAGCTTAAAACTGCTCAAGAAGCGTATGAAAAGTTGGAAGAGTATGCAAAAAATGGTTATGCTTCTATACCTGATGAAGATAAGTCTTATTTTTTAAAATGTTTTGGGATCTATGACAGACCTGCAACTCCTGAGCGTTTTATGCTTAAATTAAGAACATCTGGCGGATACTTGAGTGCTGCACAGGCAAGAGTGATTGGAGAGTGTGCCAAAGAGTTTGGAGAGGACTATATCGACCTTACGACAAGACAACAGTGTGAATTGCGTTACCTTCACATAGAGGATTTGCCTACGATCATAAAAAGACTCGAAGCTGTAGGGATTGATGGGTATCAGACAGGCATGGACAATATACGCTCTATCATGTGTGATCCGCTTGATGAGATGGCTTATGATAATGTGCTACCATCACATGGTATATTGCTAAAGCTTCAAGAGCTTTTTTTATATAAGCAGGAGTGGATATCAACTCTGCCAAGAAAGTTTAACACAGCCATTACGGGATCAATATCAAATAGATGTAATGCCTTTTGTCATGACGCCTCTTTTGTTTTGGCACAAAAAGATGGTCTGTTTGGTTACAACCTTTATCTGGGCGGAAAAGTTGGAGTTGTTGGAAAAAATGCCAATATCTTTTTGAGAAATGAAGATGAGGTCTTAGCTGCTTTTACTTCTACGGTGAGTATATTTAAAGAGTATGGATTTCGTGATAATAGAAATAAAAATAGACTTCATTTTCTTATAGAAGCAGTAGGTATAGAGGAGTTTTCTGCTGCGATCAGAAAAGATGCAGGTATTGAGTTTTTAGATGCTGGTGAGACCATGAGCAAGATTGACTTTAGTGATCCAGACCATGGAAAGGTGCAGCTTCGTGATGGAAGTTTTGCTGTGCATGTTGTAGTACCTTCTGGAATTTTCAGCGGTTCTGCACTCATAGAAGCTGCAAAGCTGAGTGAAGAGCATGGAAATGGGGAACTCCGTTTGGATATGGAGCAGAGTTTTTACATTATGGGTGTTAAAGATGTAGAGAAACTGCTTTATGATGAGTTTTTCAATACCTATAAAAGTCTGAACACACCATACTTAAACCACCTTATAGCATGTGCTGGAACCCAGCACTGCCCTTTTGGTGTTATCGAGAATAAAAATGATGCTATTGAGATGGCAAAGTATTTAGACAGTGTGGTTCCACTTGAGCATGGGCGGGTACGGATGTACTGGTCAGCTTGTGTCAAAGGGTGTGGTATCCATGGTCTTGGCGATATAGGTTTTGAGGGTTGTAAAGCCAAAGTTAACGGTGAGAACGAGAGTGGTGTACATATTTACCTTGGTGGTAAACTCGTGAGTGAAGGTGTAGAAGGGCATACAGTCATAAAGTCTGCACCGCTGCGTTATGCTAGGTACTATGTAGAAACATTAATGTATGAATATAAAAAACACAAAACGCAAAGTGAGAGTTTTGAGCAGTTTTATGACAGAGTACTTTCTCAGTTTAGTAATGCAAAAATTGGCTTTATGATGAAGCTTGGAGCCTATTTAAGAGTTAAGAACATCGATATAGATTTTGGATTTTCACTTAAAGCCAAGACAGGTAAAAATGAAGAGTATGAGGTGTTTGAGCTTGGTCGTAGGCTCTATTATGCTCTAGTTAAACAGGATCCATACAGTGCTTATGACGGATATGCCCCTAGAGTTAAGCATGAGAAGTTGCAAAGATTGAGTAGTATTGATACAGAGGTTGATCTAAGTTTAGCCCAAGTGTGTGAGCAAGCTTTGAGTCAAGATGACTCTAAGAGGGCACTTGTCTTCTCTGAGCTGGAGCAGTTGATATCACTTTAATAACTGATTGATAGTGTTTTAGACTATAGCTCTCTATATTTTGATATGCCACAAGCCTGATTTTTAGCTGGTGGGTTTGAGCGAAGATACTCTAGATCTTCTAGTGTCTGCTGTAGAACTTTTTTTTGTAGCAGTAGTGGTAGCATATGATTATCTTTTTCAGTTAGATTAAGATGGGTATTGGACAATATATCTTGAACATCAAGATCGAGTTCAGAAATGGCGTTGTTAATGTGTTTGATAGATTTCATAATGTGATTATAACATATATAAATCTATATATTTGATCTTACATCTTGCTCTTTTGCTTGGGTAAAAAAGCGATAACTTCATGGAGTATGTCACGATTATTGTAGAGCCATGGTCTTGAGCTTTTGCCTATATTTGATCTTCTACAGAGCTCTTTGAACTCTTTTGGCATAGTAGCTTTTTGCAGAGGAGCTACCACGATGAGGTCTGAAGATGAGCTGTAGGTATACTCTCTACCTATCGCTACATCAGTTGAGGTTTTTAGTAGCTCTCTCTCACTATAGCTCATCTTAATCCCGATAGATTTTAGCCAACTATCTATAAGAGAGATGGTGGCGCGTTGATTATGGTGAGGCTTGATGATGATAGCATCACGCACTACTTGGTACTCTAAGTTTGCATCTAAAAGAGCTTTGCTATCTTGCTCTAGAAGTCTAAAGCTTTTTAATATATTGGCGCTATATCTGCTCATAAGCTTAGAGGATATATGCTCTCTAAACCAGTTGCGCTTAAAGCGAGTGTTGCTATTGCTCTCATCTTCAAAATAGCAAATTTGTTTAGAAGATAGATAGTGTAAAACTTCACTTTTTGAGCACTCTAGTAGGGGTCGCACAACTGCATATTGCTCTCTATGTTGCACAGCTCTCATGCTACTAAGCTCAACTGCCCCCACACCTCTACAGAGCTGCATCAGTAGCCACTCTAGTCTATCATCTAGCTGATGGGCTGTTATGAGATTTTTGTAGTGATGCTCTTGTATTATCTTCTCAAAAAAAGTGTAGCGAATATCTCTAGCATTTTTCTCAAAATTTTTCTCTATCTTTTTAGACTCTAGCGTGTGGCAGATCTTGCCATATTTTGTAGCAAGCTCTTTAGCGTGATGATACTCATCTGCACTAGATGCTCTTGTATTATAATTTACATGTGCTATGTCAAACTCTATCTCTTCATCTAGCAGCATTGCAAAAAGTGCACTTGAGTCTGAGCCCGCTGAGTATGCTAGTAGATTTTTAGAGCCTCGCAGTTGTGCAATCGCTGTTGTGTTAAGCATCTTCTAGTAGCGTAGCAGTTACGACTTCACCAGCTACTTGAGTTATGCGCGCTCTATATCTTTTGCCAAACTCTATCTCACTATCGAACTCTTTATCGTTTATGAGTATCTCACCATCTATCTCTGGTGCTGTTGTTACATCTCTTGCACTCAAGAGATACTCATGCTCATCACTTGCCCCATCAACTACAACTACTACCTCTTTGTGTAGCTCTTTTTGTAGTGAGATCAGCTTGGACTCTTCGGCTATCTGGGCTAGCTGTTCTACTCTGCTCTCTATCACATCTGATGCTACCTTCTGATCCATCATAAACGCACCCGTATCCTCCTCATCAGAGTAGGCAAAAACATTGATGCGATCAAAACCAAACTCTGCCACATCTTTACACATCTGTAAAAATATCTCATCACTCTCTTTTGGGTGCCCAACTATAAAACTGGTACGGATAAAAGCATCTGGTAAACTCTTCATAAACTCTAGAAGTTTTAGTGTCTCTTTGGCACTTATGCCTCTCTTCATAAGACGCAACATGTTGTTGTTTGTATGTTGCAAAGGTATATCAAAGTAGTTTGCAAAAAGCTCTGATGAGGCTATGCGCTCAAGTAGTTTTATAGATGTTGTTGTGGGGTATAGGTATAAAATTCTAGCACTCTTTACGCCATCTATCTTCTCTATGGTCTCTATGAGATCGATGAGACCATCAGTAGTGCCTCTATCTCTAAGATAGGAGCTACTATCTTGAGATATAAAGCTAAAATCATAGTAGCCTCTACGAACTAAGTCTTTGACCTCTTGAGCTATGCTATCTAGGCTTCTTGAGTTTAGCTTACCCTTAAAAGAGGGTATGGCACAAAATGAGCAGCTCTGATTGCACCCTTCTGATATCTTGATATAGGCGTGATAACTTGAGCCTGTTATGACTCTAGTAGCGCCATCTATAAGATAGACCTCATCACTAAAGCGGCTCTGTTTTTTGCGTATTAGCTCATCAATACGCTCATAATCACCCACGCCAGTAAAGAGATCAACTTCACTAAGCTCTTGCTGTAGCTGCTCTTTGTATCGTTCACTCATACACCCAGCCATTACAAGCACAGAGTCCTCTTTGCGCACACTATCAGCACCCATCACACTCTGTAGCGACTCTTGTTTGGCAGCATCTATAAAGCCACAACTGTTGACTATGATCACATCAGCTTCACTAGCATCATCACTAATCTCATATTCTGGTAGTCTTGCTAGCATCACTTCACTATCTACAAGATTTTTGCTACACCCTAGTGATATAATATGTAGTTTTCTACTCTGCATCTGTATCCTTCATATTGTAATATTAAAACTTTGTAAGCCGTATGTTTTAGAGTTGATCTGTAGCTCTATTTTGTGTTCACCACAGTAGAGCTTTCTTGTGCTCATGTTGGCTTTTAGTGGGTGTTTTTTGGTTATGTTTATCTTTTCGCCACTCTTGAGTTCGAGCTTTTTGAGCTTGTGTACTTTTGGAGTGAGTTTGCCTCTTTTGGTCTGGTAGTGTAGTATGTAGTCTATGATCAGTTTTTGTCTCTTTTTGGCTCTAATAGTAAAGCTAAACTCAACTACATCGGGAACTTTAATCTCAGTTTTGTGAAGAGCTAGATCAGCTAGCTCTATGGATGGATCACATGAGTAGCCTAAAAACTCAAGTGTCTCTTTGTCACCTTGTTTGATTAGGGTGCGTAGTGAGTGATTTGTGATAAACTCCATCTCTGTTTGTGAGCATAGAGCACTGCCTTGCCATCTCTGTAGAGTTTTAAGCACCAAGTTAGAGTCTATTTTTGATATATCATTTAAGTGGTTTGCTACAGATCTTGTGACAAAACGCGTCTTATCACAATATAGATTATCAAGTATAGCGATGCTTTTTGTCTGCTCTAGATTAATCTTACAGCCCCATGGAAGTTTTGGGCGCGTAGACTCACTTGAGAGCCTTCTTTGATGGTAAGATTGTGATAGTGAGCACTCAAGCAACATCTGCATGGTCTCATCTGGAAACTCATTGATAAATACCCGTGTGGCATACTCCATAGAGAAGCGTCTAGTGATCTCTTTGAGTGCACTTAGAGATAACTGCAGATACTCTTTGCTACACCCATAAAGAGCAACAAATTCTCCATAAGATGCATAGATAAACTCTCCAAAATCATCATCACTTAGATTGTTGTCTAGCTCTGGTGGCAGGGCATCTAGTATGATGGCTATCGCTTTTGTATACTCAGATGGTAGATGTAAAGATAGCATGTTGGCTATGTGTGTTATGCGCTCTTTTAGCTCAAGGTTTGCAAATTTTGAGACCGTATCATAGCAGAATTTATCTGTATCAAATGACCCATGTGCTCTTTTTATCTCAAGGGCTATTTGGGACACTTTTGTCTCATTGAAAAGCTCGTCTTTTAGCGAGAATTTTTTAGCTATTGTGGTACTCATCTTTAAACCTCACATATCTTGAAGCAGATCCATAAAGTTCTGCTATCTCATCAGATGTTAGTTCGCGTACAAATTTTGCAGGTGAACCTAGTATCAGTGAGCGTGGAGGGAAGACCTTATTTTTAGTGACAAGTGCACCCGCACCAACGATGGACTCTTCACCTATCACTGCTCCATCTAGTATGGTGGCGCTCATGCCAATTAGACATGCATTTTTTATAGTGCAGCCATGAAGCATAACTCTATGTCCTACAGTAACATCATCTCCGATAATGGTTGGGTGACCATCGCTTCTATCATCTAGTTTGTGGTGTGTGACATGTACCATTGAGAGATCTTGTATGCTTGTTCGATTGCCAATCTTTATGTAGTGTACATCTGCACGAATAACAGTGCCAAACCAGATAGAGCAATCCGCTCCTATGGTAGCATCACCTATGACATCCGCACTTGGCGCAATATAGCTACTTGGATCTATCTGTGGGGTTCTGTTTTGAAAGCTGTGTATCATTTCTCTGTAGCCTTTTTGTAAGTTTTTGAGCATAGCTTGGCGTTTTACTTTTTTGTGATCTATATATCTTTTTGACATGATTTTCGAGTAGTTCTTGAGAGTTTATCTCACTATTGGTTGCTGCTTTTATGTAGTTTCCATCGCTCTGCAGTTCATAAGCTAATGTATCATCTGCTAGCTGTAGCTTTAGTATCTCTAGTAGTTTATCACTTGCGCTCTCATCATTAATTGGTGTTAAGAGCTCTATGCGTCTGATTAGATTTCGTGTCATCCAATCTGCGCTTGATATGTAGATGTTTGGGTTGCTATTTTTGAAGTAGAAGACTCTAGCATGCTCTAGATATTTTCCAACAATAGAGATCACTTTAATATTTTCACTCACACCCTCTAAGCCAGGCTTAAGTGCACACATTCCACGAACTATAAGCTCTATCTTGACACCAGAGCTTGAGGCTCTATAGAGCGCACGGATTACATCTTCATCTATGAGAGCATTCATCTTGGCGATGATATGACCTTTGGAGCCTTTTGCAGCCTCTTGGCTAATAAGCGAGAGGATTTTGGGCTTTATCTGTGCGGGTGACATGTATAGATGTGCCAATTTCCCTTTTTTACTAAATCCACTTAAAAAGTTGAAAAAGCGTGTTAGATCTTGTGTGATCTTAGTATCGGAGGTCAGGAGTGAGGCATCTGTATAGATTTTGGCATTGAGTGGGCTATAGTTGCCTGTACCTAGGTGAGCGTACTGTTTAAGCTTTCCATCTGATTTTTTGGTAATTAGAAGAGCTTTTGCGTGCACTTTAAAGCCTGGTATGCCGTATATCACATGTGCACCCGCGCTCTCTAGTGACTTTGCCCATAATAGATTATTCTCTTCATCAAACCTAGCTTTTAACTCAACCATAACGGTGACCTGTTTTCCACTCTCAGCAGCATGGATTAGCGCTTTTACAATTGGTGAATCTTTTCCACTTCTATATAGCGTCATACGGATCGATACAACAGCTGGATCTATAGAGGCATCTTTGGTAAGTTTGACGATAGGCTCAAAACTCTCATAAGGGTGAAACATTAAGATATCTTGCTTGTCTAGTGTTGGGTATATCTGTGTAGATGTTGTAAGTGGCAAGAGGGTACGAGGTTTATGCTGCTCTACTTGAAGTCGTGCGAGATCTTTGTTGTTGACTATCTGCCATAAGCTACCTAGATTGAGTGTTGTGCGAAAACGATATATGTCATCTTTGTAGATATTGGTGTGGCGATTAAAAAAGTCTATGAGATCATCATCAGCATTTATGCCTATCTCTAGCCTTACGAGCTCACCTTTTTTGCGCAACCTTAAACCCTCTTCTAGCATCTCCAAGAAGTCATCTGCCTCCTCCTCTTCGATGGTCATGTCAGCATTTCGTGTAACTCTAAAAGGAGTGTATCTGATCAGACTGTATCCTGGAAATAGCTCCTCTATATGCTGAACAACAACACTGCCTATAGGCACATATGTACTGCTACTAAGCTCAACATATCGTGGTAGTATTCTTGGAATGCGTACAAGCCCATAGTGTTGCACAGACTCATCATCTGTATCTTGAAGCTGTACTACAAGACCAAAACTTAGGTTGTTTAGGTGTGGAAATGGGTGGGTTGCATCTATGGCTATTGGCACTATGACCGGATAGATCTGCTCATAAAAAAACTTATTTAGAAAGCTTTTGTCTTTATTGCTCACCTGATTGTAGTGCTTTATAGTAACACCCTCTTTTTCAAGCTCTTTTAAGATCTCATCTAGTGTGTGCTCAACAACTTGTAGCTCTTGATGAAGATAGCTTCTGATGTGGCGCAACTGCTGTAGAGGTGTGAGTCTATCTGCCCCAACAACCACAACGCCAGCTTCAAATAACTTTTTTAAACCAGCAACACGGATCATGTAGAACTCATCAAGATTGGTGCCGTAAATAGCTAGAAATTTTAGTCTCTCAAGTAGCGGTAGAGTAGTTCGTTGCGCCTGTTTGAGTACGCGCGTATTGAACTGTAACCAAGATAGCTCACGATTGATATAGTATTGAGACTCTTTTAAGTTTATCATAGTGATGCATTATATCAAAATAGGTTAAATAGCTAAACTTTTAAGAGTAGCTCAATTGTCTATGTGTGAGATAAGTGCGTCAACTCTCTTAATCGTCTCCTCTTTTTGTATAGCAGACATGATAACATCTACACCAACTCCACTAAGCTTGCCCATAAGCGCAACTCTAAGCGGCATACCAATCTTACCAAAACCTATGCCTTTAGACTCTACAATCTTCTCAATAATCTTATGGTATGAGTCTGCACAGTCTAGTGTAGAGGTACTATTTAGCTCATCTTTAAATGCCAATAAGATCTCTTTAGAGTCACTCTTGATCGCCTTTTTAATCGCTTTTGCATCAAACTCTGTAGGTGTAGTGTAGATCTCTTGTATAGATTCAGATAGCTCTTTGATAGTTTTAGAGCGCTCCTGAAGAGCATCTAATAGCTCACTAGATGGCTCTAGTGTGAGATTAAAATCATCTTGTAGCAGAGAGACTAGCCTGCTGTGTGGACTACTTTTTATGTAGTGAGCATTGAGCCAGTCTAGTTTGTCACTATTGTAAATTGAGGCAGATTTATTTATATCTGAAGGGTTGAACAAAGAGAGCATCTGCTCTTTAGAAAATATCTCCGTATCTCCACTACTCCAGCCTAATCTAATGAGAAAATTGAGCAGAGCTTCTGGAAGATATCCCATCTGCTTATAGCTCATAACATCAGTAGCTCCGTCGCGTTTTGATAGCTTTTTGCCCTGATCATTATGTATCATTGGGACATGGTAGAACTTAG
>Ga0256834_1003132_pt1 | contig 10036 bp, 8 predicted proteins | sample 4281140metaG_FD_190536 | JGI IMG/M metagenome (GOLD analysis project Ga0256834, IMG submission 190536) | Hydrothermal vent microbial communities from East Pacific Rise, Pacific Ocean - 4281-140 | ecosystem: Environmental > Aquatic > Marine > Hydrothermal vents | place: Pacific Ocean: East Pacific... | reverse complement strand
CCCAGTTATCCAATAATATCCGTCCTTATCTCGCTTGCAGCCATCAGAGGTGAAATATTTAGAGCCATAGGTTGTAAAATAGGTATCAACAAAGCGTTGATGATCGTCATAAATAGTGCGGGCTTGGGCTGGCCAAGATGAAAGAATACATAAATTCCCAGATGCCTCACCCTCAAGTATATTGCCATCATTATCAACAATTTGTAGATCAATGCCAAAAAACGGTTTTGTAGCTGACCCAGGTTTTAAATCAGTTGCCCCAGGAAGGGGAGTGAGTAACATTCCACCAGTTTCTGTTTGCCAATAATTATCAATCACCTGACATTGTGCATTACCCACAACATGATAATACCACTCCCACGCCTGTGGATTTATTGGTTCACCAGCACTAGCCAAAAGTCTAAGGCTTGAGCGATCGGTTTTAGTAACAAATTCGTCCCCCGCCCCCATTAAAGCTCGAATTGCGGTTGGGGCTGTAAAAAACTGATTGACTTTAAATTTATCAATTATTTGCCAAAAACGGCTTGCATCGGGATAGTTTGGAACACCTTCAAACATAAGTGTAGTTGCACCATTTGAAAGCGGCGCATAAAGGGTGAATGAGTGACCAGTAATCCAACCTAAATCTGCTCCGCACCAATAAATATCTCCCCTTCGATAATCAAAAACTACTTCAAAAGCCAGACTAATATAGGTGAGATAACCGCCTGATGTATGCACAACACCTTTTGGCTTTCCTGTAGATCCAGATGTATAAAGCACAAATAATGGCTCTTCTGCCCCCATTGGCTCTATCTCGCAATTGTTTGATACCTCTTTTGCTGCTTCATGCCACCAGATGTCACGATCCTCAAACCAATCAATATCTGCTCCGCTGTGTTTAACAACGAGGACAGTTTTTAGTGATGGAGCTAGAGCTGCAGCATCATCAACATTTTTCTTTAGTGGAATTCTCTTGCCACCACGTCGCCCTTCATCAGAAGTGATAACAATTGTTGATTTGCAATCATTGATGCGGTTAGCTAATGAATCAGGTGAAAAGCCAGCAAATACAACTGAATGAACTGCGCCAATCCTAGCACAGGCCAACATTGCAAATGCAGCCTCTGGTATCATGGGCAGATAGATTGTGACTCTGTCGCCCTTTTTAACTCCTAGGTTTTTTAATACATTAGAGAAACGGCAAACCTCATCATGCAATTGTTGATAGGTAAAAGTTTTGGCCTTTTCATCAATTTCATCTGGCTCCCAAATTAAAGCTAATTGATCTGCTCTATCTGCCAAATGCCTATCAACACAATTATAGCAAACATTTAATATTCCATCTTCAAACCATTTGATGTCAACAGGATCAAAAGAAGCATTTTTTACAATTGTTGGGGGTTTAATCCAGTTAAGTCGGCATGCCTGCTCACCCCAGAACTCATCAGGGTTATTTAGCGATTGTGCATACATATATTCATATTGATCTGCATCAATATATGCCTCTTTCGCCCATTTATCTGGTACTTTATAGAGTTTTTCACTCATAAGATAAACTTCTCTAAATTGCTAAATATTCGTGTCGTAATTTTTCATTTTCAAGTACTTCTTTTGCAGAGCCTGTAAAAACAATTTCACCCGTATCAAGAATTGCAGCCTTGTCTGATAAGCGTAAAGCGGCAACAGCATTTTGCTCAACAATAATTGTAGTAATTCCTAGTTTTTTAATTGAGAGTAAAATCTTCTCAATTTCTTGCACAATAACAGGTGCTAAACCTTCGTAAGGCTCATCAAGCAAAAGCAGTTTTACATCACGAGATAAAGCCCGAGCTACCGCAAGCATTTGCTGCTCACCACCAGAAAGAGTAGTGCCTTCTTGTTTGCGCCGTTCTCCTAATCTTGGAAAATGATCGTAAACCTGCTCAAGTGTCCAACCATGCCCAGGGGCAACTTGCGCTAACATAAGATTTTCTTCAACCGTAAGGCCTTGAATGATGCACCTGCTTTCTTGCACCAATTGCACACCATTAAGTGCTGCCTCATGGGTTTTTAAATTATGTAAAGCCATGCCATTAAGCCAAATTTCGCCTGATTTAACTTCAGGATCGTCAGTTCTAGCAATTGCTCGAAGAGTAGAGGTTTTGCCTGCGCCATTGCGACCAAGAAGAGCTAAAATTTCACCCTCCTCAACATCAAATGAAACTCCTTGCACAATATAGCTTTCACCATAATAGGCATGTACATTTTCAATTGAAAAAAATGGCTTTTTCTTTTCTACTTTAGTTTCGCTCATACTCATTCGCTAGATTCCCCCAAATATGCTTCTTTAACCTTGGGGTTAGCTCTAATTTCATCAGGTGACCCCTCGGCAATAATGCGCCCCTGCGCTAAGACTGAAACCTTATCAGCAAGAGAAAAAACCACATGCATATCATGCTCGATAATGATTTTGGTCATGCCAGTTGATTTAATTTTTTTAAGCAAATCAATCGTAGTATTTGTATCATGGCGTGACATGCCAGCAGTTGGCTCGTCTAAAAGTAATATTCTAGGTTTTTGAATAAGGCACATAGCAAGCTCAAGCCGGCGTTTATGACCACGAGATAATGCCCCCGCATGGGTATTAATCATTGGCTCTAATCCAAAATCAACAATAATTTCTTCTGCCTCTTGTGCAATGTCTTTTTCACTTTGAAGTGAGTTAAATATATTAATTTTGAACGAGCCATCTCGTTTTGCAAAAGCTGGTGCCATAACATTATCAAAAACCGATAAATCAGGAAAAATTTCAGGTGTTTGAAACACCCGTGCAACTCCCATTTGATTTATTTCATGTGGCGACTTGCCAGTTAACACCTCTCCATCAAGTACAACTGTGCCACGAGTAGGTGCTAATTTCCCAACAATTACATTTAGTAAAGTAGACTTGCCTGCTCCATTTGGTCCGATGATAGCATGAGTTTTTCCCTCTTCAATTGCCAAATCAACATCAGCCAGAGCGTGTAAACCGCCAAATGTTTTATGGACATCTGCAACATGGAGAACAGTATTATTTGACGCTTTTACCATCTTTATTCTCCTTTCTTGAGGTCGGGTTTTGGCAAATTCTCAGGGTCAATGACTTCTTCGCCCTTTGATGGATCTTTGCGATTTGAGAACCTTGCTGAAATCCTCCTAACACCCTCCATAATGCCACCAGGGAGGAACACAACAACCAAAACAAACATCAGGCCTAGGGTTAAATGCCAACCCTCGCCAACAAATTTAGATGAAATAAGCACCACAATGCTTTCAAAATTATCGGGTAGGAAGGCAAAGAAATTATGCAAGACGCTTTCATTAAAGGCTGAGAAAATATTCTCAAAATATTTAATAATCCAAGCACCAATAACAGGGCCAACTAACGTTCCAACCCCGCCAAGGATAGTCATCAAAACTAATTCACCAGATGCAGTCCATTGCATGCGCTCAGCACCTGCAAGCGGATCGGTAATTGAAAGAAGTCCACCAGCAACACCAGCATATATGCCTGAAATTACAAAAGCGGTTAACATGTAAGGCTTGGTATTAAAGCCTGTGTAATTCATGCGATCTTCGTTAGATTTAATCCCCTTAAGCATCATTCCAAATGGTGATGATGTTATTTTTTGAGCAATAAAAAACCCAATTAATAAAATAACTGCACAGAAATAAAACCCTGCATAACCATTCATTGGTATGCCAAACAGACTTGAAGTTGGCAAACTACTACCACGCTCAATAAACATCATATCAATTGCACGAGGGTCTTGCAAAGTAAGCTGCAAGCCATTTTCTCCATGAGTTATTGGACTTAGCACCGAATAGGCTAATTTATAACTCATTTGTGCAAAAGCTAAGGTAAGAATAGAGAAATAAATCCCTGAACGCCTAAGTGAAATAAAGCCAATCGCTAAGGCAAATAAGCCAGAGAAAAATATTGCAAAAACTAATGCTAATACTGGGTTCATTGATAGTAATTTAAACGACCACACAGCGGCGTATGATCCGACACCCAAAAAGGCCGCATGACCAAAGCTAAGATAACCAGTGAGGCCAAATAAAATATTATAACCAACAGCAAGAAGTGCGTAGATTGCAAATTTTTGTAACAGGCCAGGATATGAAGCTCCAAGTGGAGCAAGCCAAATTGGCATAGTTAAAACAACAATTGCGAACAATACAAAGGTGATGGCATCTTTTTTAGGAATGTTAAACATCTTAATTCTCCATCACGCCACGTTTGCCCAACAAACCACGTGGGCGAACTAACAAAATAATCACTGCCACAAGGTAGATAATAATCTGGTCTATCCCTGGTAAAATATCCTTAACAGCTGTCATGGAAGCAAGAGATTGAACTACGCCAAGCGTAAAGCCAGCCAATACCGCACCGGGTAAAGACCCCATTCCACCAACCACCACAACGATGAATGAAAGAACCAAAAAGTCCATTCCAAGCGTATAATCTGGTGGTAAAATCGGCGTGTACATAACGCCAGCTAAGCCAGCAACAACGGCGGCAATGCCAAACATAATAGTAAAACGTTTATCGATATTTATACCCAACATAGAGACTGTTTCTCTGTCTGCCATGCCAGCACGAACTACCATGCCAAAGGTTGTAAATCTTAAAAATGCAAACACCGAGGCAATAACACTAAGCGAGAAGAGTAAATAAACTAAACGCCAGATAGGGTAGGTAATTGTATGTTGAGCTAACCCAACCATAACCCCTAAGTCGGCTGCCCCTTGCAATGCTTGCGGAATTGGTTGCGGGTTAGGGTTTGCGCCAAAAAATGTTTTTACAATTTCTTGCAAAACAATTGCTAGGCCAAAAGTTACAAGAATTTGCTCAGCATGGGGGCGTTTATAAAAATGCTTAATAAGCCCACGTTCCATAGATATGCCAATAAGTAACATAACAGGAATAGCTAACAGCAATGAAAAAGGCACCGAATAATCAATTAAAACATTACCAAAATCACCAAACCATTGTTGGGCGTAAGGAGTGCGAATTTCAAGCGGAGTTCCCCAAGGGCTAAGCTCTGTTTTGCTTAAAACAACTTGCTCAAGCGTAATAAGTTTGCGAAAAGTAACGGCACAAAATGCACCAATCATGAATAATGCACCATGGGCAAAATTTACTACACCCAAAGTGCCAAAAACTAGGGTTAAACCCAAGGCGATCAGCGCATAAGCTCCGCCTTTATCAAGACCGTTTAAAACCTGAAGAAAAAACGCATCCATAAAATTACCCCCATTAAAAATTACTAGATAGTTGGAGCAACCAAAAAGGTCGCTCCAATATATTCGTGTGAAATATAAACTTCTTTAAAGATTTAAGAAACTTCGTATGGCCCTAATTCACCACCAAAGATTTTAGCATCATATTCAACTTGAGAACGTGGAACTTCTTGCACAACTTCAAGTAAATCGAATTGTGATGTTGGATTTTGGTTTCCACGCACAACCAGAACATCTTTAAAGCACTGATGATCTTCAGCACGATATTCTGTTGCGCCGTTGCCCATACCGTCAAATTTATGCCCTTCAAGTGCCTTAATAACTTCAGGCGGATAAAGAGTGCCAGCACGCTCACATGCATCAGCATAAAGCAATGTTTGAACATAACATGTATGCGCAGCCATTGATGGCGGGAAGCCATATTCAGCACCAAATGACTTAACAAAGGCTTTTGAGCCATCGTTTTGCAATGACCAGTTCCAGTTTGCTGTACCAAGGATACCTTTGATGTTTTCACCAGCACCCTGCGCCATAAGACGAGAGAATAAAGGCACAACAATTTCGATATTCTTGCCGTTAGCCTGACGATCTTTAAGACCAAACTGAATAGCTTGAGTTAATGAGTTCACCATGTCTTTGCCATAATGGTTCAAAATAACAACATCAGCACCAGAGTTTAAAATTGGTGTGATATATTGGCTAAAGTCACCTGCACCAACTGGTGTAAGAACATTTTTTTCAGTTTCCCAACCAAGTGCTTCAGTAGCATTTTGAATTGATTCCTGTTGTGTCCAACCCCAGTTATAATCAGCAGTTAGGTGATATGCTCTACGGTCACTGCCATATTCAGCATTAAGCACAGGCGCAAGTGCCGCACCAGACATATAGGCATTAAAGAAATGTCTAAAGCCATAGCGTTTTTTGTCTTTACCTGTTGTATCATTTGAATGGGTAAGCCCAGCCATAAAGATTGTGCCCATTTCTTGACAAAGTGCTTGCACAGCAACCGCCACACCAGAAGATGAACCACCAGTAATGATTAAAGCACCATCACGCTCAATCATACGACGTGCGCTATCACGAGCAGCATCAGATTTAGTTTGAGTATCACCAGTTACATAAGTAACTTTTTGACCCAAAATGCCATTACCTTTAAGATTTGAAGGTTGCATAGTGTTTAGCATTCCGCCATCACCTTCACCATTAAGATGTTTAACGGCAAGCGTATAAGCACGCAATTCGTCAGCACCCTCATCTGAATATGGGCCAGTTTGCGGCACGTTAAAGCCAAGCACCACATCACCCCCCTTTGGGTCATTGCGGAAATCTTGCGCCCATGCGCCTTTTACAAAAATTGAAGGTGCTACACCAGCTGTAATCAAACCAGCGCTTGCTCCCTTTAATACTTTACGACGAGTGACGCCATTTTTTTTAATACTCATATTAATCCTCCTCCTGAATGGACAAGCTATGAACAAGCCCTCACTGACTTATCTAGCTAGATTTTTTAACTATTGCGATATTTGAAAATTTTTACAATAGGCTATTGTAAAAGCAGTGAAATTTTGTCAATAATTGCTCTTATTGATGCACTAATTTGTAAATTTATTAACAAAGCAGGATTATTTATGCGCGCCCCAATTGGTTTTAGAATCCGCAACCAACGCAAATCATTAGCTATTTCCCAAGCAAGATTGGCTAAAACGATTGGTATTTCTGCCAGTTATTTGAATTTAATCGAAGCATCAAAGCGTGATGTTGGTGGAGCTTTGTTGCAAAAAATCGCAAAGTCACTTGAATTAAATATCGAACAATTAACTGGTGAGAGCGAACAAAGGTTAATAACTGACCTTGGCGAGGCTTTTGCAGACCCGATTATGGGGGAGGTAAATTTAAGCCAATCTGAGATAGCTCAAATGGTAGTTCGCTCACCAAAAATGGCTAATTCATTTGTTCAGCTTTATCGTGCTTATGTAGATAGTAACGCCTCAAACCAAGTTTATAGTAATCGTTTAAGGGCTGACCCTTTATTTTCAGAGCTTTTGCACCAAGTCCTCTCGCAAGTTACTGCTATTAGGTCGAGTGCTGAAATTCTTGAAACGGTTGGGGATTTATCGGTGCAGGAGAGCGGGCGGTTTTTGGCCTCGATTGGGCATGAATCTCGCCTTATGTCAGATGTTGCGCAAACTTTAATTGGTCATTTTGATCAGACTTCACAAAATAGACGCTCAATCACACCAACTAGAGAGCTTGATGATTATATAATCGAGGAGCATAATTATTTTCCCTTGCTTGAAGATGCAGCTTTATCTTTAAGGTTAGAAATTGTAAAATTTAATAGATTTGATGAGAATGCGCTTTTAGAACAATTAGAAAATAAATTCTCAATAACGCTAAAAAATCCAAATGAAAAAAAATCTGCAAAAAGAAATATTGATGATAAGAAGAAAAATATATCTACTCAGTTTGAATATTGCAAAAAATCTAAAACGGTTTGGTTTTCAGGAACTTCTCGTGCCTCAACTAGGCAATTCCAACTTGCTCTTTTATATGCACAATTATCGGTTGGTGATTTAATTAAGGCACAATCAAATGATCCATTTTTTACTCTTGGTGATACAAAAAAGCTAGCAGCAAAATATATTGCCTCTTATATCGCTGGGGCAATGATTTTTCCCTATGATGAGTTTTTGCAAGATGTTCAAGATAGCCAGTATGATATTGATCATTTAGGGCAGAAATATACTGCCAGCTTTGAGCAGGTGGCGCATAGGCTGGTTACACTTAGGCAAAAAGAGGCCAGTGGAGTAGCTTTTGGGTTTTTACGCTCAGATCCAGCAGGCCGTTTAACCAAACACTTTCCGCTTCCGGGGCTTTTATTACCAAACTCGGGGCATGCTTGCCCACTATGGGCAATCTATGGTGCTTTTGCTTCGAGTGAGCCAATTGTGCGCCAAGTAGTGCGTTTTGCTGACGGGTCACGATATTTTTTCATTGCAAAAACTACCTCTAAAAGACTCTCTACCTTTAACTCTCAGCGTATGAATTCATCGGTCATGCTGGCTTGCGATATTAATGATGCGAAGAATATTGTCTATTCAAGAGGGCTTGATTTGGAAAATGAGGACAGTGATGTGGAGGTTGGGCCATCTTGTCGTCTATGTACATTAAAGCATTGTGTTCATCGCCAAGAGCCAGCACTTTATCCTGTGTAAATAAATATATTTTGCTATTTATTTGCTATTTTGTTGGCAAAGACAACATGATTGCTATAAAATTTGGATAAAACACAAATAGGGAGGTGGTTTTGACTTTAGACATTCTTATTGCTGAAGACGAATTAGGAATCCTAGCCTCGTTAGATTTTATTCTAAAGCGTGCGGGCTGGAGTGTTCAATCGGTTTTTGATGGTCAGGCGGCGATTGAAAGTGTAAAAAAACTAAGCCCAAAGGTCTTGGTGCTTGATGTTATGTTGCCCAAAAAATCAGGTTTTGAAGTCTTGAAACATTTACGTAAGGAGAGCGAAAGTAAAGACCTGCCAATATTGATATTAACTGCTAAGGGGCAGAAACGGGACAAAGAGTTAGCTAAAGAATTGGGGGCGACTGCTTTTATCACAAAACCTTATGCCAATGTTGAAGTGGTAGAAACTGTGCGCTCGCTCTTGCATAAGAGTAAAGATATTCAGGGGTTAAAATAATGGCCAATCGTCGCAAATTAGAAAATGCGGCACTTGCGCTTTCTGTCTTTGGGGTCATTTTAATGGTACCACCTTTACTAAGTATCTTTAACATTCCAATCAAATTGTTTGGCGCACCTTTGGTTGTGATATATTTATTTAGCTTATGGTTGGTGTTAATTGGGGCTACTTTTTTTCTATCTTCTCGCCTTAAATCTCCAAATGAGAATAACTCATTTCGTACTGAAATAACTAAAGAGAATAAAAACCTAAAGAGTAAAGATTGATGTTATCAGCAAATTTCATCATTCTTATTGCTTTTGTATATATTTGCCTGTTGTTTGCTCTTGCCTATTTTAGCGATAAATGGGCATCAAAAGGCAAAAAAACTTTTTTAAATTCACCTTTTATCTACACGCTTGCTATCTCTGTTTATTGCACTAGTTGGACTTTTTATGGAGCGGTTGGATCTGCCGCACGAAATGGTTTAGAGTTTTTAGCAATTTATCTTGGCCCCACTCTGGTATTTGTTGGCTGGTGGTTCATTTTACGTAAATTAGTACGTATCGGCCAAGAAAATCGCATCACTTCAATTGCTGATTTATTATCCTCAAGGTTTGGCAAGTCAAACAGACTTGGAGTGTTGGTAACATTAATTGCCGTTATTGGAACAACGCCATATATTGCCCTTCAGCTAAAGGCTATTACATCTTCAATTCAGGTAATTTCTGCATCAAGCGAGCAAGGGGCATTAGCAGGGTTTGATGATGGCAGATTAGCACTTGGCATTGCCGCTGTTATGGCATTATTCACAATAATGTTCGGCACAAGAAATGTCGATGCAAAAGAGCAGCATCATGGAGTAGTTGCGGCCATTGCTTTTGAAGCTATTATAAAATTAGTTGCGTTTATTTCTGTTGGAGTTTTTGTAACATTTCAGCTTGGTGGCGGGGTTGAGGCTATTTTTACTAAAGCGCAAGAGGCAGGAGTTGATATTCATGCAAAAGGAACTTTTGGCCCTCGCTGGATTGCCCTTTTATTTCTATCGGCTGCTGCAATTTTATGTCTGCCTCGCCAGTTTCAAATTACGGTGGTTGAAAACTCAGATGA
>Ga0256834_1003131_pt1 | contig 10038 bp, 10 predicted proteins | sample 4281140metaG_FD_190536 | JGI IMG/M metagenome (GOLD analysis project Ga0256834, IMG submission 190536) | Hydrothermal vent microbial communities from East Pacific Rise, Pacific Ocean - 4281-140 | ecosystem: Environmental > Aquatic > Marine > Hydrothermal vents | place: Pacific Ocean: East... | reverse complement strand
AGTGGATCATTATTCTGCAAAAATGCTACATGCTGCTTAGTCATTTCAACAAATTCATTGCCATGGCGCAAAAACTTAAAGTCTTTATCTCTTAATATACCAAGCCCTGAATCTGCTAGTGGAATTAAACTTGCATCAGCACCACTGCCCTCAAGCCTATATTCTCTCATGCCAAGAAACGTAAAGTTATGATCGGCAAGCCAAGCTAAGAAATGCAAAGTTTCTGCTAAAACTGGGGTAGCAATTTTGGGTGAATTTTCACGATAATTTTGCACCAATTCTCGTAATCTTTCAAGCATTGGTCGCCAGCCATTAACCGTTCGGCGAACATCAACCAATACTGCTTCAAGCTCATCAAATAATCTTTTTAGAACAACCTCATCTTTTATTGGATCAATATAGATATGTAAAAAGCTTTTCTGCAAACTTTCTTTACTTGTGCTTTCTAAAACTTTTATTTTTTTAGATTTAGTTTCAAGAGGCAAGACGGGATGAGCGATAAGGCGGATATTACCGCCAAAAAATCTAACTGCCCCTAATACTGAATCAACCAAAAATGGCATATCATCTACAAAAATATCAATGATGTGAGCAGGTGAATCAGCGCCATCTTCTTCTGAGAGCCAAATATTTACTAAATGCTCACCAGACTTTTGTCCCCCCAAGCGCTCATAAGAGTGTCTAATATTTTTTTCAAAACTAGCGGCGCTAATATCTATAAAATCGTGTGGATCAATTGAAGCAAGCGTCAATTTTAGAAAGTTTGAAAAACTAGTTTCCCTTATTAAAAGATCTTTTGTTCTTTTTTTTAGTGTTTCATAGTTTTTATTTATTTCTTTATCCATAACCTAAGCTCCCATTATGGCAAAATATTCTATAAGAATCATTAGCAATTATAGAATCACTATTAACTACATTGATTAAAAGAGAATAAAATGTCGAGTAGGAACATAATAGTAGATATTATTATGGATAGAAACCAGATGATAATAATTACTAATTAAAACCTATTTTATGAGTAAATCAAATTCTACAGATATTAAGTCACTAGTTAAGTCTTTATTTAGCAAATCAGTTGCCTCACTGATGATAAAAATTGTGTCTGCTGGTCTAGCATACATAATGTTTGTTGCGCTTGCGCGCGCTATGAGTGAGGCAAACTATGGACAATTTGCCTTTGGTTTTGCTTTAGCATCTATATTAGCAGTTGGCGCAACTATGGGGCAACATATTGCAATTTTAAGGTTTTGGCCTGAAGAAACAGGTAAAGACAAGTTACAAAAGGCCAAAAATTCATTAAAATCTGGGTGGGCAATTACCATTATTTCTGGGATAATTATCACAATTGCAATGATAGCGATTGTTTTACTTGCTGGATATTTTACTACTGGTATTTCATCTATTATTTATATTATAGCCGCCGCATCGCTTATTTTACCACTTGCTTTAGCCGAATATGGTTCTGCTGCCTTACTTGCTCAAGGCTCAATCTGGACATCATTAACCCCAAAAGATGTGCTTTGGCGTGCCAGTGTTCCTACTATTATTTGGATTTTATTATTCTATGGAATTGAAATAAGCGGCACCCAAGCATTGCTTTTGGCAACTTTTATTCTTTCTTTGGTTATTATGGTTCAATTTATTATTTCTAATAAAAATGGTTATTATAACTCAATTGGCTTTTCTGCATTAAAAACCTACTTACCCGAGAGAGGAAAAATTACCTTTTGGTTTTTTATCGCTAGCGCCATTGAAGTGGCATCAATGAATATTGATATTGTGTTGGTTGGGCTATTTATTACGGTTGAAAGTGCGGGATTATATTTTAACGCATTTAGAACTGCAGGTCTATTAACTTTATTCATGTGGGCAACAACTTTGGTGGTTGCGCCAATGATTGCAAAGCATTTTCATGCAGGAGAAATTAGAAAAGCACAGGCAATAACCACTTTCACTACTTGGATTGGATTTATTCTCTCAGTTGGCGTATTCATTATTTTCGTATTTTTTGGAGATTTTATTCTCTCGTTATTTGGTGATGTTTACAGCGAGGGTAAAGTCATTCTTTTAATAATAAGTGCTGGAATGTTGGTAGAAGCTGCTACAGGCCCTACACGAATTGTGATGATGATGACGGGGCATGAAAAAGCTTTTGTTACAATTTATGGTGCGCTTATGTTGCTTGGAATTTTATTATTTCTTATTTTTATTCCAATTTTTGGAATTATAGGCGCTGCAGTTATCAACATGCTAACAAGAGCCGTAGCACAAACAGCCATTGCATTTTGGGCAAAAAGAAAAATTGGGCTTAATACTACTCTACTTGGTGGTTGGAAAATGCCAAAAGATTTAGATATTAAAGAATAGACGTGTTATCTAATATTTATCTTGACCAAATCGCCCTTAAAACCCTAAAACCCTTTTAATATATTAAGTACAATTGGGCAAATTAACATGGCTATTAAAAAAACACTTTATGATAAAATCTGGGATAAACATCTAGTTTGTAATAATGATGATGGCACATCTTTACTTTATATCGATCGTCACCTTGTGCATGAAGTTACAAGCCCACAAGCTTTTGAAGGTTTGCGTCTTAGCAAACGTAAAGTTCGCTCACCAAAAAGAACTCTAGCGGTGGTCGATCATAATGTGCCTACCTCTGATAGATCAAAAGGTATTAGCGATCCTCAAAGTGCTTTACAGGTTGAGACTTTAGCAAAAAATGCCGCCGAGTTTAATGTGCAATATTATGATGAATTAGATGAGCGCCAAGGGGTTGTGCATATTGTTGGCCCTGAACAAGGTTTTACACTACCCGGAATGACGATAGTTTGTGGTGATAGCCATACTTCAACTCACGGCGCTTTCGGCTCATTAGCACATGGAATTGGCACATCTGAAGTTGAGCATGTGCTTGCCACCCAAACGCTTATTCAATCTAAAGCCAAAAATATGCGAGTAACTGTTAATGGATCTCTTAATGAGGGTGTTACTGCTAAAGATATTATCATGGCAATTATTGGAGAAATTGGCACTGCTGGAGGCACTGGACATGTGATTGAGTTTGATGGCGAGGCAATAGAAGCGCTTTCTATGGAAGGGCGTATGTCTGTTTGTAATATGACTATTGAAGGTGGTGCACGAGCAGGACTAATTGCACCAGATGCTAAAACCTTTGAATATGTAAAAGGTCGCCCACAAGCACCAAAGGGCGAGGATTTTAACAAAGCCGTTGCTCAATGGAGTGAATTATATACTGATGAGGGCGCACATTTTGATAAAGAAATCGTACTTGATGCCAATGCTTTGCCGCCAATTGTGACTTGGGGTAGTTCACCTGAAGATATTGCAACCATCACTGGAGTTGTGCCTGACCCAATGGATATTGAAGACGAAAACCGCCGTGCTTCAAAATTGCGGGCGCTTGAATATATGGGTTTGACAGCTGGCACAAAAATTACCGATATTAGCATTGATCGTGTATTCATTGGCTCTTGCACCAATGGGCGGATTGAAGATTTTCGATCTGCTGCAAAAGTGGTTGAGGGCAAAAAAGTTGCGTCTAGCGTTAGCGCAATGATTGTTCCAGGTTCTGGTTTGGTAAAAGCTCAAGCAGAAGCTGAGGGCTTGGATAAAATTTTTATTGAGGCGGGTTTTGATTGGCGTGAGCCGGGTTGTTCTATGTGTTTGGCAATGAATGATGATAGGCTTAAGCCATATGAGCGCTGTGCTTCAACATCAAATCGCAATTTTGAAGGACGGCAGGGTTTTAAGGGTCGCACCCATCTTGTATCTCCCGCAATGGCGGCGGCAGCAGCAATTGCGGGGCATTTTGTGGATATTCGCAACTGGAAATAAGGAAGATAAAATGGGTGGAATAAACAAAAAACTATTAATAAGTTTAATTGTAGCTTTTACTCTTTTTTCTCCTACTGCTTATGCCAACAATGGCGCATGCAACATCGCTGCTGATTGGATAACGCTTGAAACAAGTGATATGGATCGAATTTCAAATCTTCATAATAGTCGCACTAAGGGTTTAAGTGCGGCTTTAAGATCAGCAAATCAAGCTGACAGAGAGATTGTTGCTAGAATTTTTGAAAATGATTTTATTAAAATAAATGATGCCAATGAAATTGCAGGCAAATACCAGTGCCGCACTATAAAATTAGGCGGCTTGGACACTATCACCATTTATAAATGGTTTAAGTGCGAAATCTGGGCTGAAGGTAAAGCTCTATTGGTTAAAAAAACTACTGGTTCGCAAAATTTCATGGGTATATTAAATGCCAATGAAGCAGGCTTAAACTATAGTGGTGCGCTTAGTTATGGCTATGAAAAAATTTATAAAATGTATGGCGAAGACAAGGAGCGCAATCAAGTGGGTTGTCTAAATGCCATTGATAAAAGTTTGGAGCATTTCATTCTTGAATTGCCTGAACCTAAAGTTGAATCATTTCATGATATTATTGAGTTTGAGAAAATAGACTAATTTATTGCAACTCTCTGAGTGTTTTATCAAGCCGCTTTAGTTTTACGATTGAGGAAATAGATTTTCGTCTTTCCAAGATTATTTGCATTAAAACCTCCTTGCTCTCTTTTTCAATCGTTGGGGCGATTAACTGCGCATAGGTTGGGAATTGATTTGGTGCAGAATATTGTAATCGCTGCAAAATCACTGGGGTGAGCAATTTATTAAATTGGGGTTTTTGATTTAGTTTAGCCAAAATCGCCATTAAATTATCTTTGGCAATCACGCTAGATCTATCGCTTGCTTGTAAAATTAGGTTAAGGTTTTTTATTATCACCTTGGGATTTTCATCGGTTAGTGCATTGATTGATTGCAATATTCCCCAAATCATGCGGTTGTTTTTAGTTGCTAATAAATCAATTAAATTCTGAATATATGGGGCAACTAACGAAGGGCGCAATTGAGCCAATTCATAAATAACTTTTATTGCATCTGATTTTTGTGCTTTTTTGCCAAATTTGCAATATTCAAGCAGCTCGATAACATCATCATTTGTGCCAGATTTTGCTAATTTTTTAGCCAAATCGATATTGGGTTGCTGGTCTTTACGCCCTAAGGCTTGGGCAAAAAGATCTGCAATATCGCCGTTAAACGGCAAGGGCGGTATCAAGGGCTAATTCAACCATATCTGTTAATGAGGATTGGCGATCGCTTGAGTTAATTGCATCACCCGTGACCAAACAATCAGTCATAGTGCAAATTGCCAACGCCCGTGCGCCAAATCTAGCAGCAAGTGTGTAAATGGTTGAAGCTTCCATTTCTACTGCCAACACACCATGGGCGGGTAAATCGCCATAAGATTTAACCCCATCTGGCACATAAAAAACATCCGAGGAAACAACACTTGCTACATGAGTAGGAAAACCACGCTTTTTAGCTAAAGCTACTGCATTGCTCAATAATTCATAATCAGCAAATGGGGCATAATGATATGGAGCAAAACCATCATTCATTGAACTATCGGTAGCCGCAGTCATGGCAATCACCACATCACGCACCTTTACTTGTGCGTTTAGCCCGCCACATGTGCCTACCCTTATAAGGTTTTTCACCTTATAAATATCAAGCAATTCATGCACATAAATGGCGGTAGAGGGCTGACCCATTCCCGTGGCTTGCACCGAGACGGGTTTACCCTTGTAACTTCCCGTAAAACCTAGACAATTACGAACCCCATTCACCTGTTTTGCATTATCAAAAAAAGTTTGGGCAATCCATTTGGCACGCAAAGGATCACCGGGTAAAAGCACCGTGTCAGCATAGTCACCAATTTTTGCTTCATTGTGTGGGGTCATAATTTAACTCTTAATTTGGTTTACCTGCATCACCTTGTTGAGCTGCCATTGCTTCGATATTTTGACGATAAATTGCGGCAAAATCTACTGGCTCCATCATGATTGGTGGGAAACCACCTGATTGAGTTACTTGCGCCAAAATTTGACGAGCAAATGGGAATAGAAGGCGTGGGCATTCAATCATTAAAAATGGCGGAAGTTGATTCTCTGGCACATTTTGAATTTTAAACACACCACAATAAACTAATTCAACATTAAAAAGCACTTTGCCATCACGCTCTGCTTTTGCATTTAGTGAAAGCTCAACAATATAGCTATCAGCTTCTGCTTCGCGCTTTTTAACTTGGTTATTTATTGAAATAGAAATCTGCGGAGCACCAGCACCTGAAATGATTGATTCTGGTGCATCTGGGTTTTCAAATGAAAGGTCGCTAATATATTGAGTTAACAGACTTAAAGAAGGAGCGGCGGCGGCTTGTGGTGTGCTTGACACTGGTTGTGCTTCGTCGCTTGATTTTTTTTCTGATTTTGATTTAGCGGGTTTTTTAGCCATGATTTTTCCTAAAATTATTATTGTAAGACACTATTAAAATAATTGTTCAAACTGAGCTAGCATTTTTGAATGAATCTGACAACAAACAAATATCGCTATTCATTTGGATAATCTTTTGGACGATAGCTTTTTTTATCAAGATCAATAGTGTCTTCTTCATCATCTAAGCTTGCGACATCTTCTTGTTCAAAAGGGTTAGAAGAATATTGCGAGGTAAAACTGCTAGCAGAAACTACCGAAATCCTTGATTTTAATTCATTATAGATAATTGTTCTAAGTGCTGGCACGAGCAATAAAAACCCTATTAAATCAGTAAAATACCCCGGAGTTAACAATAAAGCTCCCGATATTCCAATCATCATTGCTTCTGCTAATTGCTTTGCAGGCAATTGCCCTTTTGCGGTGGTTTGCTGAATATTTGCGAATAATGCACTGCCTTGATTACGAATTATAAATGAGCCAATTAATGCCGTAAGCAGAACTCCCAATAATGTTGGCCAAAGACCAATCACATTGCCAAGCATTATAAATAGTGCAATTTCAATGATTGGCACTATTAAAAAAATTATAAATAAAATTCGACCCAATGTTTTCTCCTGATAATTTAGATATAAAACTCTAGAGATAAAACTTGCAAAAAATAATATTTCAAAAGAAATAAAACTTAGCTGGTTTTTTTCACTTCGTTTTCCTATATATAGGTTTAATAATATGATTTGCGAGCAATTTAGTCTTTTATTTTGGCTAAATTCTCTTTTTTTGGAAATGTTTGAACATTATGAATGATTTTATTGACCTACCAACCTTAATTTTTATTGGCATTACTATTGTGGTGCTATTGCGTCTTCGATCAACACTTGGCACAAGAACGGGTAATGAAAGACCTGCCTCAAAACGCATTAGAGAGCAAGATGATACAAAGCCTGCTAATGATGATGAAAAAGTCGTGCCGCTTCACCCAAATAAACAACAGAGTGAGCCGCAAAAAAGCAAGCTTAGTGTTGATGAAGAAAATCACTTGCGTAAGCTTGAAGCGCAGATTGAAAAATTTGCCCCAAATGACGCAAAACTTGCACAAGGTTTAGATGATATTGCTAGAAATGATATTAATTTCATGCCGAAATCATTTTTAGAGGGAGCAAAATCAGCCTATGAGATGATTGTTACGGCATTTGCTGGTGGTGACAAAAAAACCCTTAAAAACCTGCTTGAAAAAGATGTTTATGAGGGTTTTGTATCAGTAATAAATGATAGAGAAAAACAAGGTTATAAAGTTGATTTCACTTTTGTTGGTTTGCCAAAAATTGAATTTGCTAATGCAGAAATGATTAAAAATGAAGCCTCAGTCAGCATTAAATTTTTTGCAGAAGTTGTTAGCGCCACTCGTGATAGTGAAGGTAATCTAATTGAGGGTAATGGCGATCAAGTAAGCAATATTGCTGACAGCTGGACTTTTGCCCGCAATACTAAATCAAACGATCCTAACTGGAAATTGGTTGCAACCGATCAATTAGACTAATGACAAATGAAAACAAGGCAAAAACTCCTTTGATTGAAGATTGGCATTTATGGTCAAAAGTTACTTCTTCAATCAACCCAATAAAAGGGAAAAAATTTATTAAAGAGAAAAAGAATAGCCTTGTTTTAAGCCAGACGAATAAAAATAAGTCTATTTTTAGAAGCAGAAAACCCGCTAGTGTTTTTATGCCCTCTTATACGCCGACATTTTCTAAACCAAAACAAAGTCACGAAAACATCGAACCAAGCCTGCATCGCCGCCTAATACGCAATAAAATTTCAATCGATGCAACAATTGATTTGCATGATTTACGCCAAGATGAAGCACATTCTACCCTAGCTTCATTTTTATCTCGTGCATATAATCGTCAGCATAGAAATATCTTGGTAATCACTGGCAAGGGCAAAAAAATTGAACAAGATTATGGGTTTGGTATTGCTGGACAAAGAGGTGTTTTGCGGGCAATGTTACCAATATGGCTAAAACAGGCAAATTTTAGGCAGATAGTTTCAGGCTATGAGATTGCGGGCAAAGCACATGGTGGATCAGGCGCTTTTTATGTGCGCCTAAAAAGGCAAAAATAGAGAAAACACATGACTCCATTAGGCCATAAAATTCGCTCAATAAGGGCAGAAAAAAACATCAGCCTTAAAGAAATGGCAGAAGCACTTAATGTTTCTAGTGCCTACTTATCTGCACTTGAGCATGGCAAACGAGGCAAACCAACTTGGTTTTTATTGCAACGAATGATTGGCTATTTTAATATTATTTGGGACGAAGCGGAAGAATTACAACGCTTGGCTGAAATTTCTGATCCAAAAATTTATATTGACACGGCGGGACTTGCGCCAGAGGCAACCGAATTATCTAACCGCCTTGCGCAAAAAATTAATAGCCTAAGTGTTGAGGATTTGGTGTTTTTGAACGCTGAAATTGTTAAACGAGGAAAATTAAAATAGATTCTCTATACTCTTACCTTTTATTTCCCCTATAAAACAAATTTACTTAAATCAGCGTCTTCAACCAATGTGCCAACTTGTTTATTTACAAATTTGCCATCAATTTTAATTGTCTCCCCGTCTTTATCTGGTGCGTCAAAAGAAATATCTTCGACTAAACGCTCCATTACTGTTGCTAAGCGTCTTGCACCAATATTCTCAACATTTGAGTTTACCGTTACCGCTGCTTGAGCAATCGCATCAATGGCGTTTTTTGTAAACTCAAGCGTAACACCTTCTGTTGCCATTAGGGCTACATATTGCTTTATTAATGATGCCTCGGTGTCTGATAATATCTGAATAAAATCGCTTTTTGTTAATGCTTGCAACTCAACTCTAATTGGCAGGCGACCTTGTAATTCTGGCAAAAGATCTGAGGGTTTTGCAATATGAAAAGCGCCCGAAGCAATAAATAAAATATGATCTGTTTTTACGGGGCCATATTTTGTGCTAACAGTTGTTCCTTCAATAAGGGGCAATAAATCTCGTTGCACACCTTCGCGTGAAACATCGCCGCCAGAGCGACCTTCTCGTGCGGTAACTTTATCAATTTCATCAAGAAAAATAATGCCGTGATTTTCTACCAAATCAATCGCATCATTTTGCAATGCTTCTTGATCGAGCAATTTATCAGCCTCTTCATTGACCAAAAGTTTATAGCTCTCTTTGACCTTAAGGGTTTTTTTCACCCCCTGCCCACCAAAAGCTTTGCCCAGCATATCACCAATATTTAACATGCCCATAGACGCACCAGGCATGCCTGGAATTTCCATCATTGGCGGCGCACTTGAACTAGCGCTAACTTCAATCTCAATCTCTTTATCATCAAGCTCATTTTCACGCAGTTTCTTTCTAAAAACTTGACGAGTTGATTTTTGCGCATCTTTTCCCACTAACGCATCAAGCACTCTTTCTTCAGCATTAATATGAGCTTTTGCTTGCACTTGCGAGCGTTTTTTATCTTGCAAAATAGAAATGCCATCTTCAACCAAATCACGCACCATTTGCTCAACATCTCGCCCGACATAACCAACTTCGGTAAATTTAGTCGCTTCAACTTTAATAAATGGTGCATTTGCTAGCCGTGCAAGACGACGAGAAATTTCGGTTTTACCAACTCCAGTTGGTCCAATCATAAG
>Ga0256834_1003130_pt1 | contig 10040 bp, 10 predicted proteins | sample 4281140metaG_FD_190536 | JGI IMG/M metagenome (GOLD analysis project Ga0256834, IMG submission 190536) | Hydrothermal vent microbial communities from East Pacific Rise, Pacific Ocean - 4281-140 | ecosystem: Environmental > Aquatic > Marine > Hydrothermal vents | place: Pacific Ocean: East... | reverse complement strand
TGGCTTCAAAATAGTGAGTATAAAAAGAGATTAACAATAAGGAAAGAAAATGCAAAAATTAGTATCAAGTAAACTAAAACAGAGTGCTTTAGCGTTTAGTTTTGCTTCACTACTTTTAGGAAGTGTATCAATGCTTGAGGCTAAAAGTTGTGATAGTAGAACTTTTAATATTAAAATTTCTGAAGAGGTAACAACTTCTGAAATCTTAAATCAACTTAGTAGTGAATGTGGTTTTTCAGTTGTTACTAAAGATTCAATGGCAAGTGAAGAGTTAGCCAAAAAGATTTTTGGTATAAATATTAAAAAGATGAGCCTTGATGAAATATTTGATGTTTTGGTAACTATTAAAGGATTAAATTATAGCTATAAAAATAATGTTTTGATTATTAGTGGATTAATTACGAAAACATTTAAAATTGATTATGTTAATACTGAAAGAGCAGGGGTTAGTAACACTGATATTTCACTCTCAGGTGATTCAGCCAATGCTAATGAAGCAGGTAATGGTGGCGGTGGTGGTGGCTCTTTATCAACTGGAGCAACTATTACTTCAAATGATAAGTTCTCTTTTTGGGCTAAGATGAAAGAGGAGTTAAACTCTATTTTAAACTCTCCATCTGATAAGTTTAAAGCTCCTATGCCTATTATAAATAGAGAAGCTGGTCTTATAACAATCAGTGGTACAAATGATCAAGTAGAACGAATTGGAGTCTATATTGATGAACTTATGAATAGACTTCATAAACAGGTCTTGATTGATGTGAAAATTCTTTCAGTTAATCTTGATAACTCAAGACAAACAGGTATAAATTGGGGTGAGATATATAAACTTCAAAATATGAAACTTACATATGAACTTTTAAACTCTGATAATTTGAGTAAGATTTCGAATGATAAAGTTACAGAGTGGGGTGATAATTTTCCAAGTGCACATGCTACATTTTTAAGGATGTCAGGAAACACTGCAATTACTGATCTTTTAAAGTTTTTAAAGACTCAAGGTGATGTAACATCTGTTTCAAATCCTAAAGTAGTAACTTTAAATAATCAACCAGCTGTTTTTAGTTCAGGTGATCAGCTTTATTATAAGCTTTCAGCCTCTTCTAGACAATCAGGTACGAATGCAGCTGCTGAGACTTATAGTAATGAAGTAGTTAAATCAGTTTTTGCTGGAATATTACTTGATATTACACCTGAAATTACAGATCACGGAGAAGTGATTCTTAAGATTAATCCTTCTATCTCCTCTATAAAGTCAGAGGTTAGTACAGACTCTTCAGGAGTTAGGAGATTACCACCTGATTTATTGAAAAAACAGATATCTTCTGTTGTAAAACTTAGAGATGGGGAGAAGATTATTTTAGGTGGTTTGATTAGTAGTCGAAAAGGAAATACAACTTATAAAGTTCCTATTCTTGGTAATTTACCATTTTTAGGATATGCATTTAAGCAAGAGAAGATTTCAGAGGTTAGAGAAGAGTTAGTGGTTATTATCACTCCTCACATTTTAAACTCAAATAGACATAAAAGGCGTATGGTCTCTTTAAAAGAGTTAGAGTATCAGGGTATTAAGTAAAAAAATAAGGGTAGGATTATGAGCAGAATAAGTACAATAGTATCTCAGAGTGAAAGAAAAAATAGTGATGATAATGATAATTTCATCTATAAATTTTCACTTCTGCTTGTTTTGATTATTGGATTGTCAGCATATATTATTATTCAAGGATTGTATACAATTGACAATTTAGCTAGTCCATATAATAAAAGCTCAATGGAATTATCAAGTTTGGAGAGTATTGAGCGTGAGGTTAATGGCAATTATATTAACTTAGCTGTAGTAGAAGATGATTTTAGTGAATTGTCATCTATTGATTTAAGTGGCATCGTTCTTTCATCAAGCATAGTTCAACCAGTACAATATCAAACTTACCAAAATCAAGTACAAACTGTTGCATCAGTACAACCTGCTGTGAATGAAAAACCTTTAGAAGAGTCTAAAAAACAAAAAGTTTTTATCTCATCTCAAGAGGGCAATTCACTATCTTTTATAAAGAAGAAATTTTATGCAACTAATAACTCAAAGTTTTCAATGAAGTTAGCAAAAAATTTTTATAAGTCGAAAAAATATCAAAAAGCTCTGAAATGGACTCTAATTACAAATGAAATTGATTCTAAAAATGAAGATAGCTGGATTATGTTTGCTCAAATTAAAGTAGCTCAGGGTAAAAAACAAGATGCAGTAAATGCACTAAATGAATATTTAAAACACGAAAATTCTGCAAAAGCTGCAAAATTTCTTAAGAAAATGATAGATAAAGCATAGGTAAAATTATGAAAAATAGAGAAGCGTTAGGTATTATTGATTTTTTACAAGAAAATAAGATTATTACAGAAGAGATTGCTTTAGAGATTGAAGAGGAGCATCTTGAAATTGGTGATGATATAGGGTCAATTTTAATAAAGAGAAAAATAGTATCAGCTGATACTCTAGTTCTCCTTTTAATTGAAGCTGTTAAAAATGGTATAATCTTACTAAATGATGTATATAAAAACTTCTCTATTGATGTAGATAATTTTGTAGAAAAATTTTCTAAAAGTAGAAATTGTGATTTTGTTGATCTTTATAGTGTGGATGTAAACTACTCAATTGGTGCAAAAGTTGGTTACGAAAAAATTAGTAAAGCTCATATATTACCTTATATGGAAGATGATTTAAATATTTATGTTGCAGTTAAAGATCCATTTGATATGGGACTTCAAGATACCCTTCATAGGATGTTTAGAAATAAACTTATAAAAGTATCAATAGCAAATCCCGATCAAATTGAAAAACATTTACACAATATTGAGATTAGTGAGAGTGTTAAAGATTTGATTGCTGAAATTAGGCAAGAGTTTAGGGCAAGTAGCGGAAACGATGAAGAAAGTTCTGGCATCTTAAAACTGATAGAGCTTATTTTAAAGACAGCAATTATAAGTGGTGCTAGTGATATTCATATTGAACCAACTGAAACAAATTGTATCATCAGATCAAGAATTGATGGTATGCTTAAAGAGATTTTTGTTTTTGATAAAGATATATATCCGCCACTTGGATCTCGTGTGAAACTTTTAGCAAATTTAGATATTGCTGAGAGAAGAAAGCCTCAAGATGGTAGATTTTCTGCAACTGTAATGGAAAAACATTACGATTTTAGGATGTCAACACTTCCTATTATGACTGGAGAATCAATAGTTCTTCGTATCTTGGATAAATCAAAAGTTATGATTAAATTAGAAGATCTTGGGATGCATCCTGAAAATTTTAAGAAGTTTCGTACTGCTATGGATGCACCATATGGTATATTGTTTGTAACTGGACCTACCGGAAGTGGTAAATCAACTACTCTTTATGCTGGTATGAATGCTATTAAAAGTGTTAAGAGAAAGATGATTACGGTTGAAGATCCTGTTGAGTATCAGATGTCTCTTTTACAACAAGTACAAGTTAATAATAAAGCGAATTTAACTTTTGCAACAGCACTAAAATCGATTTTAAGACAAGATCCAGATATTATCATGATAGGTGAGGTTAGAGATAAAGAGACTCTAAAAATTGCTATTGAAGCTTCTCTTACAGGGCATCTTGTTTTATCCACACTTCATACAAATGATGCAGTTTCTGCTATTAGTAGAATTATTGATATGGGTATTGAAGCTTATCTAGTTTCTGGGGCTTTAGTTGCTATTCAGGCACAAAGACTTATACGAAAGTTGTGTCATCATTGTAAGGTAAAAGTTACACTGCCTGATGAAATGTTAGCAGAAGTAAAAAATGTTATACCTCAAACTTATCAATTTTATAAAGCAAAAGGTTGTGATAAATGTATGCAAACTGGGTATTCTGGAAGAGATATGGTTTCTGAAGTTTTAGTTGTTGATGACAATATACAAAGTATGATAGCAAGGGGCATTTCCAAGGAAGAGATTTTGAAGTATGCATTAGGTAATGGTTTTGTAGCTATGTTTGAGGATGCAGCAATTCGTGCTGCCAATGGTAAAACAACAATTGAAGAAGTATATAGGGTGGCAAAATCATAATGAACTATTTTGAAGTAAATTTTATCTATAAAGGCAAAAGAGGTGCTGAATTAATTAAGGCAAAGAACAGAACAGATGCAATATCAATAGCCAAAGCAAAGTTAAGTGGGGGAACAATTTTAAAAGCGTTTGAAGTATCTGCTCCACTATCTAATCGTATAGCAGATGCAAAAGATAGCCTACTTGGCTCATTTACACAGAAAAAAGTTAAAACTGAATTTTTGATTTCTGCTATAAGACAACTTGCAGTTATGACAAATGCAGGTATATCGATACATGACAGTATTAAAGAGGTTTGTAAATCAACTGTTGATAAGCAGCTAAAGGGGATTTTTGAAGATGTTGATGAGAGCTTAAACTCTGGAAAAAGTTTAACAGAAGCTTTTATGCCGTATAAATACCATGTTGGTGATGTAACTTTAGCGATGATTGAACTTGGAGAAAATACAGGTAATATGTCAGAGTCTTTAACCAAGTTAGCTGAGGTTTTAGAAGAGATGATGGAAAATGCTAAAAAGTTAAAATCAGCTCTGAGATATCCAACAACAGTTATCGTTGCAATTGCAATTGCTTTTAGTATTTTGATGGTTTTTGTTGTACCAAAGTTTAAAGAGATCTTTGAAAAGTTAAATGCAGAGCTTCCTCTACCTACAAAGATACTTCTTTTTTGTGAACATGCTGTAAATAACTATGGTCTTTATATCTTGGCTGGACTTTTTGTATCTATCATGTATCATAAATATATGTACAAAACAAATGATGGATATAAACGAAAAGCAGATAAATATATATTAAAAGTATATCTCATAGGAAAAGTTATCTTTTATGCATCTATGAGTAGATTTATGCTTATATTTACTGAGCTTGTTCGTGCTGGTATTCCAGTGGCAGATGCATTGGATACTGCTCTTATGACTATTGACAATGAAGAGATAAAAGATACACTCTCATCTGTAAAATATTCTGTAGAGAGAGGTTCAAACTTAACAGATGCATTTAATGATACCGGACTTTATGAGGGGATGCTTATACAAATGATAAAAGCAGGTGAGCAAGGTGGAGCTCTTGATAAGATGCTTGAGAAAGTAAGTGATTATTACAAAGCACGCTTTAATGACATAATCGACAATCTATCATCTTATATAGAGCCAATTTTGATTGGCTTTATTGCTGGAATGGTACTGATGATGGCACTTGGAATATTTTTACCAATGTGGGATATGGCATCAGCTGTTAAAGGTTAAGGGGGAACTCTTTAAGAGTTTAACCCCATGCCTCATCAGCAAAAAACTTCATTTGGAGTTCTCCAATTTAAAGATTTTTTGGTCTATTATTTAACTTATCTTCTATCTCTTGCTGTTATTATAGTAAAATTTAGTGCAAGAGGGTGGATAAAAAATTACAAAAGCTTGACAAAACTCTCAAAAAGGTATATACTATATGATATATATCAACCCCAAAGGAGAGTATCATGACACAACTTGCAAAAGTCTTTCAAAATGGCAGAAGCCAAGCTATTCGGATTCCTAAGGAGTTTAGAGTAGATACTTCTGAAGTATATATAGAAAAAGTTGGTGATACACTCATCATCAAACCAAAAAAAAAGCATAAATGGGATGAATTTTTTGATATGTTGGAAGAGGTTGATACTTCGGATTTTTTGGTAGATAGAAAAGATTTACCATTAGATAGTAAAGAGATATTTTGAAGCTTTATATGCTTGATACCAACATTTGTAGCTATATCATCAGAAACAAACCAATATATATAAAAGAGATACTCCAAGAAAAAGAAAAAACTTATATGATAGCACTCTCTAGTATTGTTGTTAGTGAATTACTTTATGGTGCTATCAAAAAGGATAGTTCAAAACTTTATAAAATAGTTTCTACTTTTATAGACAATTTTGTTATTTATGATTATAGTAAAGTTTCAGCTGTTAGTTATGCAAATGTCAGAGTTTCTCTTGAAAATAGAGGCAATATCATAGGTGCAAATGATTTGTTGATAGCTTCACATGCACTAAGTTTAAAGGCTATATTAGTTACCAATAATACAAAAGAGTTTGAAAGGGTAGATGAACTTGAACTTGAAAACTGGATATGAAGAGTGAGATACGAGGTGCAAACCAATAACCATTTTTTGATAAAAGTTACAAAAAAGGTTATAGGTACTTAATTAAATGTGATTTAACCAAACTCCAACACGGCTTTGCTCTTTTTTTATAGTTGTAGCATTTCCGTGTCCTGGATAAACCTTTTTATCAAACTTTAAATTCAGGAATTTTTTTATACTCTTTTTCATATCACTTGGACTAGAGTATGGGAAATCAACTCTTCCTATTGAGTTTTCAAAGATAAAATCACCACTAAAACAGCAATTTTCTATGATAATCATACTATTTCCTGGTGTGTGACCAGGCACAAAGATATATTTTATTTTAATCCCTTCTATCTCAAACTCTGCATCTCCTGTTATCTCAAAGTCAGGAATGCTTTTAGGAGTTCCTTGTGAAAATGGATCGTTTTGGAGCATAAAAGCATCATCCTTTGGAACATAAATAGGGATTTTTAATCTCTCTTTCAACTCTTTATTACTCCATACATGGTCAAAATGTCCATGCGTGTTTAAAATAGCAATTGGGTTTGAGCAATTTTTAATGACCCAATCAGTAGCACCAATGCCTGGATCTATAATGATATCTTTCCCATTAATGCTAACAATGTAACAGTTAGTTTGATAGTCACCCATAGGCTTCATATTTAATTTCATAATTTTACCTTTTTAACACTATTCTAGCAGAAATATTAAATAGTTTAAATTAATTACTACTTAAAACCTTTTCGTACATGTAGAAGAGTAAATTAAGTTTAACTTTAGTATAATTTACAAAATTTATTTTAGGTGAGAGATAACCATGTCAAAAAGATTTAAACTTATTGAAGAGTATCTTGTTAATTTCTTAAAAGAAGAAACTTTTAAGACAGGTTTAACAGGAGGAGTTCTAGGTCTTAGTGGAGGGATAGATTCTGCTGTTGTAGCTGTTTTGGCAAAGAAGGCATTTGATGATAGATTGCTATGTGTTATGATGCCTTCACACTACTCAAGTAGCAGTAGTGTTGATGATGCTATGGAATTGGTTTTGAAATTTAAATTAAATTATGAGATTGTTCAGATAGAAGAGCTTTTAAAAGTATATGATGAAAATGAAAACTCAAATAATTTGAGAGTAGGAAATTTTTCAGCTCGTATGCGTATGGCAATTTTGTTTGATATCTCAGCAAGAGAGAGGTCATTGGTGCTTGGCACTAGCAATAAGAGTGAGTTGATGTTAGGTTACGGTACTCTTTTTGGAGATTTAGCATCTGCTATAAATCCAATCGGTGATCTTTATAAGAGTGAGATTTTTGAATTTGCTGCATACTTAGGTGTAAATGAAAGCATAATAGATAAACCACCATCCGCTGACCTTTGGGAAGGGCAGAGTGATGAGGAAGATTTAGGTTATACATATGCCAAGATTGATTCTGCTTTGAGAGAGTATGTTGAAAATAGATTAAGTCGTGATGAGATGATTGAAATTGGATTTGAGAGTGAGCTTGTTGACTTGCTATTAACTAGAATCTATCAAAACCAATTTAAGAGAAGACAACCAATCATTGCCAAATTGACTTCAAGAACAATTGGACATGATTTTTTATACCCAAGAGATATTAAACTATAGGAGAGATGAATGAGAGAGATACCGTTTTATGTACCGTCAATTGACCATGAAGAGAAAAGCCTTATAAATGAAGTGCTTTCACTTAAAGGTGCTTCAAAAATAGAAGAGTTAGAAGATTTAGTAAGTGAATATGTAGGATGCAAATATGCTGTCTCTACATCAAGCTGGAGTGCTGCTATGCATCTTAGTATGTTTGCGTTAGAACTCAAACGTGGTGATAAGATTTTATGCTCTGTTAATGCTTTTCCAACAGTTGCCGCCGCTGTAAGGCATTTTGATGCAGAACCTATTTTTGTAGATATTAACCCTGATGATTTTAATATCTCTCCTGCAAAACTCAAAGAGGCACTTGTAAAACATATGCATAAAAAATTAAAAGCAGTTATTGTCTCTCATGTCGGTGGACAGAGTGCTGATATGGATGAAATTTATAAAATTGCTAGAGAAAATAATATTATGGTTATCGAAGATGCTTCTCTTGCAATGGGTGCAACATATAACGGTAAAAAGATTGGAAATATGAATTCTGATATAGTAACATTTGGTTTTGGTGCAAAGATGAAAAACTCTATTGGAAATGCTGGAATTATTGCTACAAACAATGAAGTTATATATGAGCGGGCAAAGCTCATTCGTCACCATGCCATCAAAGCTCAAGAGTGGGATAAACATGGACATTTGGGTTATGTTTATGATGTTGTTGATATTGGCATAAAATATGATACTAGCGAGTTAGATGCAGCTTTTACTATTGCTCAACTTCAAAAATCTGATAAACATATAAAAAGAAGATTAGATATAGCAAAGATTTATGATAGAGAGCTTGGAAGTATGAAGTCTATAACCATACCTAAGAAAGTTAGAGATCATATATATAGTTTATATATTATCAAGATTGATAAAAATAGAGATGATTTTGCAAGAACACTTAGAGAAAAAGGTATTTATACGGGGCTTCATTATGTGCCTTTACATCTTTTAACTTACTATAAACAGAAATATTCATTGCGTGTAAATGATTTTCCTGCTGCCCTTACAAATTATCAGCAAATTTTATCAATTCCAAACTATCCGGGAATGAGTGATGATGATGTTATGTATGTTTGCAAAACCATTCAAGAGATTGCGGCAAGCCGAGAGTGAAAAATGAATTGTACTTTTGGGTAGAGAGATACCTCTTTTATCCAAATTTTATCCAAAAGATACTTTCGTATTTACTGTTGCCTTTTACGGCTATCTATTGTGTTATAGTTTTTTTAAAAAGATATTTTGCTAAAGCCGAAGATTTTGGACTGCCTATTATTAGCATTGGAAATTTGATTGTTGGAGGGAGTGGAAAAACACCTTTTACAATTTCTCTTGCATCTGAGCTTCAAAATGTAGCTATAGTTTTAAGGGGATATAAGAGAGAATCTAAAGGACTTGTAGTTGTTAGCCAATATGGAGTTATCACGGCAAAGCTCCAAAGAAGCGGAGATGAAGCTATGCTTTTAGCTAGGTCTCTTCCAAAAGCTACCGTCATAGTAAGTGAAAATAGAAAACAAGGTATTTTAAAAGCCAAAGAATTAGGTGCTAAAGTAGTGCTTTTGGATGATGGATTTTCACATGCAAATATAAAAAAGTTTGATATTCTTATAAAACCAGCAGAGAATTTTTCAAACTCTTTTTGTCTTCCTAGTGGTCCATTTCGAGAATCTACAGCTTATTATAAAAAAGCTGATTTATTAGCTGTTGAAGGGTTAGACTTTACAAGAAAAGTAGAGATAAAAAACCAAACTGATAGAATGGTTTTAGTAACAGCAATCTCTAAACCACAAAGACTAGATAGATATCTTCCTGATTTTATTGAAAAAGTCTATTATCCAGATCATTATAGTTTTAGTGGAACTGAACTTGAAGCAATTTTGAGAAAATATAGTGCAGATTCTATTTTAACTACACAAAAAGATGCAATAAAAATGAAACAATTTAGGATTGACCTTTCTATTATGGAGCTAGATTTAATTCTAAAACCATATATTTTAGATGTTGTAAACAGATATATAGAAGATTTTGATATACTCACCCCTTAAAAATTTTATATCAGGGGCTAAAAATGAATTTTATTGAGACAAGAGGCAACGAAAAAGGTTTTGAAAAAGAGGTCTCTTTTTCGTATGCATTATTAAATCCAAGTGCAAGTTTTGGCGGGCTTTATGTGCCTTGTTCTCTCCCTAAGTTTGATGAAAAATTTATC
>Ga0256834_1003129_pt1 | contig 10041 bp, 4 predicted proteins | sample 4281140metaG_FD_190536 | JGI IMG/M metagenome (GOLD analysis project Ga0256834, IMG submission 190536) | Hydrothermal vent microbial communities from East Pacific Rise, Pacific Ocean - 4281-140 | ecosystem: Environmental > Aquatic > Marine > Hydrothermal vents | place: Pacific Ocean: East Pacific... | reverse complement strand
CTCAAAGATTTACCCCTGACTTGCGCTATGGAATCGATCTCATCGAAAAAGATGACACAAGGTGCCACTTGCCTTGCCTTTTGGAAAACTTCCCTTATCTTCTTCTCGCTCTCACCAACCCACTTGCTAAGCACTTCTGGTCCTTTTATGGATATGAAGTTCGCATCTGATTCTGTGGCAACCGCTTTAGCCAACAAAGTTTTACCGCAACCTGGTGGGCCGTAGAGCAAAACGCCTTTTGGAGGCCTTATTCCTGCTTTGTCAAACATCTCTTTGTATTTCATTGGCCATACGACACTCTCTATAAGCTCCTGCTTTGCCTCTTCCAGATCTCCTATGTCTTCCCACTTAACATTCGGTTTTCTTATCAAAACCTCTCTTAAAGCTGAAGGCTGTACTATTTTCAAAGCTTCCATGAAGTCTTTCATTGTCACTTTCATCTTTTCCAAAAGTTCTGGAGGCACCTTCTCTCCTTCAAGCTTTTGTATCTCTGGCAAATACCTTCTCAGGGCCTTTAAAGCTGCTTCTTTACAAAGGATCTCCAAATCCGCTCCTGTGTATCCATGTGTAAGCTCCGCTATTTTGTCCAAATCCACATCTTTGTCCAAAGGCATACCCCTTGTGTGTATTTGCAATATCTCTTTTCTCGCCTCCAAGTTTGGAACCCTTATCTCAATTTCTCTATCGAATCTGCCAGGCCTTCTCAAAGCTGGATCTATTGCATCCGGCCTGTTTGTTGCCCCTATGACAACAACCTCTCCTCTTCCTTTCAAGCCATCCATCAAAGTCAAAAGTTGGGCAACAACCCTTCTTTCAACCTCTCCACTAACCTCATCTCTCTTTGGCGCTATAGCATCTATTTCATCAATGAAGATAATGCTTGGCGCGTTTTTTTCTGCCTCCTCGAAAATCTCTCTCAACTGCCTTTCACTCTCTCCATAGTATTTGCTCATTATCTCTGGCCCGTTTATAGCGTAAAAGTTCGCGTTAGTTTCATTGGCAACCGCTTTAGCCAACAAAGTTTTACCGCAGCCTGGTGGGCCGTAGAGCAAAACGCCTTTTGGCGCTGAAATGCCCAACCTGTTGAATACCTCTGGATACTTCAATGGCAATTCAACCATTTCCCTTATTTTGGCTATTTCCTCTTTCAAACCACCTATATCTTCATAAGTCACCCTCGGCCTTCTCGCCTCTTCCTCTTTAACAGGTTTATCAGAGACTATCAATTGTGTCTCAGGTGTTATTTTAACAACACCTTGAGGATCGGTTCTTGTGACTATGAAGTACAAAGCTGTACCCAATATATCTATCACTAACCTATCGCCTCTAACAAAAACCCTATCTATTAACCTTTCTTTGAAAAATGGAGCAGGATCTCCGCTAAACCTAACTTCCTCTGTTGGCGCTATTGTAACAACTCTTGCAGGTTTTGCATCAGCTTTTTCCACCTCTACTATATCTCCTAAAGAAACGCCTGCATTGTGCCTTATAATGCCATCCATCCTTATCAAATTTAATCCTTCATCCTCAGGTCTTCCTCTCCAAACTATGGCTGCGGTTTCCCTTTTACCTTTGATCAAAACAGGTTGTCCTGTTTCCACGCCTAATTCATTCATTGCTTTGCTGTCAATTCTAACAACACCTCTACCAACATCTATTTGCAAAGCCTCTGCAACAGTTAACTCTATCGCCTTTTTATTCTTCATGAACATCACCTCCTAAAAAATTTAATTAAAAGGGGTCGAGATCACTCAACTTTGACTTTCTTCCCTTTTGACTCTGGTTTGGCCTTTGGAATTCTTATCTCTAAGACTCCGTTGTTGTATGTTGCTTTCGCTTCATCTGGTTTAACCTCTGTTGGCAAAGGAACTGTTGTGTAAAATCCTGAGTATGTCCTTTTGAACATTTCTTTTTCTTTACCCTCCTCTTTTTCCTCTTCTTTGTACTCGGCTTTTATCTCCACTGAATTCTCGTTTACTGTCACATCTATGTTCTCTTTCTTTATTCCTGGCAACTCCACTGTTATTATCACTTCTTTCTCGTTCTCCATAACATCCACTACAGGTTTTCTAAAACCTTCCATTTCGCTTGGGAAAGTTGGCATGAACCTGCCTTTCTCCTTTGTTATGGAAAGAGGGCCTATTCTGAATTCCATCCATGGCTCCTCAAACATTCTTTCGAATCTTTCGAGCATTCTCCTCATTTCCTCGAATGGGTCCCAATAGTCTCTTGGTTCTCTCGGCATTTCGCATCACCTCCATTTGACAATGTTCAAATCATTTTGACAATAATTAATTTTTATGAAAAAATATATAAATGTTTCGTCAGAGTTATATTAAATTATGGGGGAGAGGTTCGAGATAACGATAAGGTTTGTGAAAAGTCCGGACAGCAAGGGATTTGAAGACATGATAGAATGGCTCTGCCAATCGTTAGGCCTTGTGAAAGGCAGAGACATGGACAAAACTTCTGCGAAAATAATGCACTGCTTCTTGAAAAAAGTTGTTGAAAAGGATGTTGTGACTGCCGAAGAAATAGCAGAAGAGCTTAAAATTGCCAGAAGCACGGTTATTCACCACTTGAAGAAATACGAGAAAGCTGGAATGATCGTCAAAATAGGCAGTAAATACGAGCTTAGGGAGAGAACTTTAGAGGAAACATTGCAAGAAATGGAAAGAGATGTAATTAGAGAGTTTGAAAAGCTAAAGAGAATTGCAAAGAAAATCGACGACTCTATTTTTGTTTTGTAAATAAAATAAAGAAAGAAAAAGGGTTAAAAACCCTTTTGCCTATCACTCTGTGTTTGTTGTGTTTGTGCTGTTTGTTGCTTCTGTTGTTTGTGTGAATGGGTATGTAAATGGCTCTATGTTTCCGTTCACTATTTCAACTGCTTTTCCTGTCAATTGTTTTGTTGCCAATATCATGGCTGCTTCTCTTGTGTCTTGTGCGCTCCATCCAGCGACGATTATTGCTATTTTGTCACCGCCGAATGGGTTGTCTATCTCTTGGATTATTGCTTTGCCTTGGAGTTTTGCTCTCCATTCCTCTTTTGTTGGTGTCTTTCCTGCTTGTGCCAACTCAGCAACTAAGGAGTTGACGTATGGTCCACCAACTAATATCAAGTTCTTTGTTCCCTTGTATGGTGCTGCTTCTGTGTCCAAAACACCTATTCCTGTTCCAGCCAATGCTGGGAATGTTATTTCTGCGTTTGCAGCAGATGTTCCGCCGAATTGTGGGTTTGGACCTATTGCGACGTGTGCTGTAACTTGTGTGTCTGGGTACCAGACAGTTACAACATGGTGGTCAGAGCTGCTTGTGTCGTATTCGGCGTATGTACCATAGTAGTCTAAATATGCTGTAACATCGTCATTTGCTGTTGGGACATCAGTCCATTTTGTGTCTGCTGTCATTATTGGTGCATCGAATGTAACTTTGTAGTCTGGTGCTGGTGCCTCGGCAGGAACGATCACTGCGTTTTTAACATTGTTGTTGTCTTCTTCCTCTACTATCATAACACCTGGTTTTGTAACCAAGCTGTTGTCTGCAACGATTCCCGTTATGTTTAAATAAGTGTTTCCATCGCTATCTGTGTATGCCACTATGTCATAACCTACTCTTCCTAATGTAACATTTGCTTCTTCTGAATTTGCACCTAGTGTTGTATTAACATCGTAGGTTATTGTGTTTCCGTTTATAACGATGTTGTTGTCGTTAGCCTCGTTAACAACAATATTCAAATCTCCTGTTGGCAATGCAACTTTTTCTCCGTTGCTGACTTTTAATTCTTTCACTGGCTCGAAGAATGCTAAGTCCTCTCCGTTGTTCAATTCCATTGTTGGGTAAACGACCTCTACGCCGTCATCGTCTGCGACTGTTATCTCTGGGGATGTTGTGCTGTTGTCAACCAATGTAACTGTGTATGTCTTTCCATCAACTATCAATTTCAAGTGGTCTCCGTTATTTACAAATGCCCCTTCCTCTGTTTGGTATGTTTCTCCTGTAACAACATCTGTAAATGTCACATATCCGTCTGTGTCGTCCATGTGTATGTCCTTGACTTTAACAAGGTGTGTGTATCTGTCCTTGTCTGGTGCGAGGAATACCAAGTCGTCTTCTTTTGCTGGTGTTCCCTCAACAACAGAGATTGGGTATTTGTCGCTGTCCTCCAAGTACAAGCCAGATGGTGTTGTTTCTCCTGTTTTGTAAGCGTTGAGGAAGTAAACTGTTGCTTCGTTTCCGTTCACATCTTTGAATGTCACATAGCCCTTGTAGTCGCCGCTTGTTCTGAATTTTATAACATCTCTTGTGGATGCCTTCAAATCTGGTGTTATTCCACCAAATACAACTTTAAATGCACCTGTGAATGGGTCTGTAAAGGATTGTCCTGCTGCTATGTAGTCGTGGTCTGCATCTGGTGCGTAGACCTTTATCTTTATAGCAGACAAAGCTGCTGGTGTACCGCTGAACTCGACCATTGTTCCGTCAACATCTGTGTTGTCGTCTCCAACCATAACAGGTTGTCCGTTCTCCAATGTAACTTTTTCGCTTCCGACTTGCAATATTGCTATACCTTCATTTCCGTTGTCCCAAGATGTGACTGTCTTTGCATAGATTTGCAAACCGCCAACTGTTTTGCTGACTCCTTGTTGGATGCTGTCTGTATCGCCATTAACATTCAAAACGACAGCGTTTGGATATGTCGAGGAGTCAAAACCTAACACTTTTATTGTGTATGTCTTTCCTCCAACTGTAACTGTTGTTTCTTGTCCTTTGTTCAATGTGACTTGTTGGCTTGCTTTGTACAAGACCAATTTTGTGCTGTCTGTTTCAGGTCCTATTGTGTAGGTTTGTCCGAACAACTTTATTGTTTGTCCTTTTGATGCATCAGATGTAAAGTCGACTTGTTTGTTGAAGTCAACCTCTAATGTATACAATGGGTCTGTATCAGATGTTGACATTTTTATTTCAACAACAGGGTTTTGTCCAGATTCCTCTTGTGCGAAAACTATCTTGTTGCTTCCGACATCTATGTATTGGCTGTAGTCATATGTAACACCGTTGTCATCTTGGAATGTTCCCTTTGCCAAAATTGTTGGCAAGTCCTTTGCTGTCAAAACATCCTTAACTGTGTTTATTGCATCTCCAAGATAGAGTTTCTCATTTGGGTTGTCCAAAGCAACACCGCCAGTAACCTCTGTCACTGTTCCGCTTCCGCTAACTTTTGCTGTTGCTCCGTGTCTTGCCAAAGCAGCAGCTATGTTTATACCTCCGACGACATCAGAGGTCTTTGCGTTTGCTCCAACCACGATGACGGTGTTTGCTGTTGTCATCGAGTTGAAGCTGCTCAAATCTGCAGCCAAGACACCGCCAAACAACGCGGAGGCTGCCATCAAAGAGCCGACCAATGTTGCTCCTATCCTCTTTATTTTTTGCATTTTCCATCACCTTTCAAACACTCCGCTCATTAGGGCGGAGTGCTTACTCATAAATTAGCTTCGCTTTATATATATATTTATTGTGAAACAGTTTCACTCGAATTTTGCTTGAGATTTTCGAAGCTTTATTTTTAAAAAATAAAGTCATTTTTATCAGCTAATTGTTTCATCGAAAATATTTTAAGAGATTTTGGAAAATAAGAGATTATTTAGAAATATCGATTTTAAGGATTTTTAGGAACTTGTTCCTGTAAAAAGATACTCCTTTTTTATCAAGTTTTGGCATATCTTATCTGATGAAAGAGTTGTGACATAACTTCCTCCTTCTCCTTCTTTTAAGACTTCGTCGTTATCAACACAAATGCCGGAAGTTGATGATTCTGAAGAACAGGTGTCAATATACGATAATTTTTCATTATTCGAGGAAATCAGAGTTTCTGAAGACAGAGTCCAATAATAATAAGTTTCCGTCACAGTTTTTGTTGTTCCGTCTTGATTGACTGTTTTCGTTATTTCTTTCTTTTTACATGAGAGGGCTAATTCTACAGGTTTTAAATGTAGTCCATCCTCAGCGTTATATTTGACTAAACAACAAGCATAAACAACATTAGACAAATGATTTTGATCACAGATATAATTACCATTTTTATCAGGATTTGCATAAGTAACGGAATCGGATGATGGTTTTTTAATAACCAAAAATGTTGGAAGAATATAGAATTTTTGGAAATAATCTTTGAAATCTAAATATTTTTGTGGTGGACTGTTTTTTGAGTTTGATTCTTTACTAGTTGTTCCGCTTTTTGAGAGATATTCGCAAACACAAGGCAAATCGTTAAGTTTTAAAATCTTCTCTTTACAAACATCCATACATTTCAACTGGTTGTTACCTAGCGATTCGGTTTTAAAACTTTGATGACATTCACAATTTGGTTTCGCTGTAGGATATATTTTCTCCTTACCTTGTGCATCTTTTAAGCATGATTGCACTCTACAAACGCCTGCAGGTAACAAAATTGTTGTTGGTTTTCCCCCATTTTTCGGGAAGTAAACCTTAACTAAAGCATTTTTTCCTGAATAAATCTGTGAATATATTTGGAAAACATTGCTCCAGAAATTATTTTTTGTTGTGATATCGGTTTCTCCGTTTTTATTTAAATTGCTCTTAAAATTATTAATAACATCTTTACAATCAAAATATTTTTTCGCATTGAAAATATCCTTTTGGTTTAACATTATGCAGAGAAATAATATTTTATTTTGAACAATGAAATTATAAACCGTTGAAGGGTAATGTAGTTCTGAAGGTAAATAATTTTCTAATTTTAAATAAACCTCATCAAAAGCGTAAGGATATACCGAAAATCGTTGGAATAAAAGATGATAAACATTATCTGGATTTTCGGATCCCTTATAAGCCAAATAATCATAAATGCTCAAACATGAAAATCCGGGGGCGCATTGTGAATTATCTACGCAAGGAGATCCTTGACCCAAATCGCAAACTGCTCCTTTGAACGGTTTTTGATCAGTAGAGATTATGTAAAGATTGAAGATCCCGCATTTTCCTTTTACTGGAGTAAATGTCAAAGTGTAGATGTATTTTGGCGATATTTGCAATGGTTCCTCGTTCAAAATTATTTCGGAAGATTTTAAAAATGCAATTTCTTTAGAATTTTTTGTATTTTTTCCTTTTAAAAATGATTCTTTGTGTTCAAGTATGTCTTCATTTCTAATTATAACACTTTCATTGCATTTTGGAGAGAATAAAATTATGACTAATTTAAACGGATTCTGTTGAATCAAAGAGTTAAAAATCGCGTCGAGAATGTGTTTTTTTATTTTCTCTGCATTTTTGTTAATATCAGGATATCCTAAAACAAGGATATCTTCATGAGAGTTGTAGTCTTGATAATAATAGCAATGAGTATTGTCACTTCCGCAAACTTTATCTTCGGCTTTATTTTTCTTACCTTTTGAATTCTCTGGATTTTGTCTGGTTTTTATGATCTTTTGAATTGTGCTGTCGTGTAAAATCGCTGTACAGCCACCTTTTTTGAATTTAAGCTCAGGAGTATTAATAACATTGAACGAAAAGCCTTTATAATATCTATAAATATAAGTTGCATTCACTTTTACGGTTAAAATTTTAATTGGCATGGGATGTTGTTTATCAAATTGGAAAGTAACTGTGCATGTGAAAACTTGCATTTGGTGGGGATTCAAACACAATTTTCCGGATTTTTTGAATTTCGCTTCGTCCAATGTCAAAATTAGGTAATCTGAATGAGGAGCATTGGCTTCTTTAAAATAATTGCAAACATAACCGTTGTCTTTTTTTATTTTCACAGGTTTCGGCAAGAATAATGTTAAATTCCGTAACATTGCATGGCCGCTTTGTGTGTTTTGGAGAGTTATGTAGAATGTCATAGTTAATTGTTTTTGATTTATATCTACTGGAATAGGCTGAAATTTGTTTGTTGTAATTGTCAATTTTATTGGGCCAGCAGAGCAGTAAGATATTGCTTTTTCTGTCCCGGTTATTATCTTTCTTTTTAACAATTCCATGTAGTAAGATTTGTCCATAAATTCGAGGTTCAAATATGCGTGAACTGGATATTGATATTGAAGAAACGCCATCCCTGAGTATGTTCCACTGCAAAAAGGAGTAAGTATTTGAAAACTTTCAAGCATTCTTTCTCCAGGGATTAATTCTGGCACATAATCTATTGCTCTTACTCCCTCTAAATAATTGGTTGAATTTTCTATTGCCGCTCCCTTTTCTATTGCCGACTTTCCTAGATCAACACCATAAATGATGTCAGTCGCTTTTTGGTCACCTTCGTTGGAAAAAGAAAGCATTAAAGTTGTTGTTTCGTTATCATCTTTTGTTGACGGAAATGCATTTATTGGCAACACAGAAACTTTATTTAGGATAACAGCCATGCTGCTAACTCCTTTTTCCCTTTTTCCCGATTCTTTTAGGAACTGCTCTTTATAATATTCTTGGGGATTCGTCAATATCAACCATGTTTCATTAGCATGCCTCATCAAATAACTGAAAAAGCTCTCGTTTTGAGTGACGTGGTAATTTATGCCCATAGTTGTAGCTGTTGAAGCAACTTTTGCGGAGATAATTGGAATCCATGCATTGAGGATTGGATAAAGGACAAACATATAACCAATTAACAAAATTCCAAAACACAGTCTCCCTGATGGAGAGTTGAAAAAGACAGAGAGATTGAAAAATGAATATATTAAGATCAATAAAATATTTGGAATTGTTTTAGGTAGGAAAAAAATAAGTAGAATATAACTAACTAAAATAATAATTCCTCCGATGAGAATTTTTTTTGTAAATAATGGTGAAAAAAACAATATAATTTTTTTACCATTCCAAATCAACAAAATTAGTATTATAATTGCCCCATAAACTTTCAATATCCAAGGATTGGGAAAGAAAAAAGCAATACATAGACCAACAAGTAAAAAAAATAATGCAATTCCGAGGGGAAAAACAGATTCTTCTTCAAAATACTCTTCCTCAGTTAATTCATATATTCCTTCTTCGCTTTCAGCTACGCCCCTAATTCTCATAAATTCAAGAACTAAAGTTATGATTGTCATTAATCCCAAAAAACGCCAATCAATTGGAGACCCTAACCGATAATTTAAACCAATTAAAAAAACAAATACTAAAAGTTCCCAAAAGATATCGCCTAGCTTTAGTTTTTCGAATAAAAATTCATTTGTTTTTTCGATGGGTTCTGTACTTTTTTCTAGACTTTTTTCCAGAAGTGATCTATTATCTATAGAAATATGATATATCTTTAAATTTTTTCCAGTAATCTCGATATACTCATTACCAGAGATCTGAAAAAATGGAGTTTCCGAAACTGGATCCTCGTAGCATCCATAATATCCGATGTAAATAACATTTCTATTTATTAAATTCTCATTAATTTTTATATTACTTCCCTGTACTGGGATTTTCTCTTCTGGATCTATTCTTATAAATGCAGGTGGTTTTTTAGAATAAATAATTTCTATTGCACCTTGTTTAACAATAATTTTTTCGATTTTATTTCTTTTGAAGAAATTTTTAAAAGATTTAGTTAATTTTTTATTGGGACCTGGCAATTCCTCAATATTTTTTTTCCTTCTTAACATATTTAACATATCCCGACACCAAAATTACAAATCTTATTCCACGACCAAATCAATCCTATCTATGTAAAAGCTTCCTGTTGTTGAAATCGATATTGTGTTTTTCCCATCCACAAAAGCATCTCCGTCAACAGGTAATTTGTATGTTCCCGAGGCATCGATCAATTGTTTCCCTTTCCATTTGTCAGCATTAAAATCAAAAATTAAATCGCCTGGTAAAACAACTTTGCTAACCTTTATATAAATGGTTGCGTTCCTCTCTTTATTTTGCAGTTCTGAAAGCAAAGGCGTCGGCACATTGAAATAATAGGTGGTATAAACCCTTTGACTCGGCCCGTAATAGTGAATCGTTAACCTCAAATTTTTCAGATAATAGTAAGAGTTGTTTCCTGCTGAGACATTTATTTCGTTTTCTCCAGCAAACAAATGGAAGTTAATC
>Ga0256834_1003127_pt1 | contig 10042 bp, 9 predicted proteins | sample 4281140metaG_FD_190536 | JGI IMG/M metagenome (GOLD analysis project Ga0256834, IMG submission 190536) | Hydrothermal vent microbial communities from East Pacific Rise, Pacific Ocean - 4281-140 | ecosystem: Environmental > Aquatic > Marine > Hydrothermal vents | place: Pacific Ocean: East Pacific... | reverse complement strand
GATATAGCTTGGAAAAAGAATAAAGGCGGGAGTGTTCCACCTACGCTAAAGCTTCGGCGGACAAGCGGGGGCGGGCAGCCTGCGTACTTGTTAGCATGGGAAAAGAATAAACGGCGGGGGTGTCGGGGTCGGGAGCGACAAGCGACCAACGGCGACAAGAATAAAGAAAGCTACCAACGTTTAACACTCCATCTATCAGTATAGCGAGCTTTGGGCTCGCCGGCGCTAGCCGTAGCGGCGTGAGCGGGATAAAGTGTGCCGCCCCACCAACCTACGCTCTTTGAGCTTCGGCTCGGCAGGTCGGAGCGTGAGCATAGCCTAGCGGCGTGAGCAGGAAAAAAGCGAACTAGCGTGAGATATATAAAATCTGGTATCATAATACCGCATAGATAACCCATTGAAAAATATAAGTAAAAACTTTATGCTTGACGAATTATTTAATCTCTATATATCAACACACACAATTTAGATTTAAGTTATATATATAAGGAACTTTAAGACATGAAGACTTTCTCGGCAACACCGAGCGATATCGACAAGAAATGGATCTTGATCGACGCAACAGGTCTGGTTGTTGGTCGTCTTGCTAGCGTCATTGCTTATCGCTTACGTGGCAAACACCTACCAACCTTTACCCCACACATGGACACTGGTGACAATATTGTTGTTATCAATGCAGATAAAATTGCACTCACTGGCAAAAAACTTGATCAACGTAAGTTTTACTGGCACACAGGTTATCCGGGTGGAATTAAAGACAGAACTCAACGTCAAATTCTTGAAGGTAAGTTCCCCGAGAGAGTTCTGCAAAACGCTATTCGTCGTATGATGCCCGGTGGCCCACTAAGCCGTCAACAGCTCAAGAATTTACGTGTTTATGCTGGAACAGATCATCCCCACGAAGCGCAACAGCCTCAAGTGCTAGATGTTGCATCAATGAACTCTAAAAATGTTAGGGCGAAATAATCATGTCTGAAACAATTAATTCTTTGGAAGAGCTAGCTAATGCTAAAACAGTTGAAAGCACAGCTCCTACATATGTACAAAAATTAGATAAATATGGCCGTGCTTATGCAACAGGTAAACGTAAAGACGCTGTTGCTCGTGTTTGGATTAAGCCGGGTAATGGCAAAGTAACCATTAATGGCAGAGATTATCAGAAGTATTTTGCCCGTCCTGTGTTGCAAATGGTGCTTCGTCAACCAACAGAAGCCGCTGAGCGCAAAGATCAATATGATATTGTTGCAACCGTTTCTGGTGGTGGTCTATCAGGTCAAGCTGGTGCTGTGCGTCATGGTATTTCAAAAGCCCTAACATATTTTGAGCCAGAGCTTCGTGCTGTGCTTAAAAAGGGTGGTTTCCTTACTCGTGATAGCCGTGTTGTTGAACGTAAGAAATACGGTAGAGCAAAAGCCCGTAAGTCATTCCAGTTCTCAAAACGCTAATTGCTATCTATACAATTTTACAAGGGTCGGGCAACCGGCCTTTTTTTTGTGTAAAATGAAATAAAAAAACACCTCATCCTGAGCCCTCACAGTGAGCCTGTCGAACTGCGAAGGACGAGAGGCTATCACTCTATGGTTCGACAAGCTCACCCATGAGGGTGAGGGGAGATGTCATCCTTAACGGCAGTGAAGGATCTTATCTACATCGTAAGATTCTTCGTATGCGCTCAAAATGATATTTAGCTCTATTAAAAAACACATTTTCGGTTTAAGTAAAGATAGTGAAGATTTTTAGATAGAGCATAAAATGAAAACAATTCTAATTGTTACTGACGCTTATTATCCGCAAGTCAACGGTGTGGTGCGTGCTTTAGATAAATTGGCGCAAGAAATGCGAATAAAAGGCTATAATGTAGAATTTTTAGAGCCTTCACAATTTACAACTTTCTCAATGCCAACATATAAAGAAATCAGATTATCTTTAACTATCCCAAGCATAGTAAAAACAAAAATTAAGGCAATTAATCCTGACGCAATTCATATAGCAACAGAGGGGCCGCTTGGCGCTATGGCTCGTCATTATTGCAACAAGCGGCATATTCCCTTCTCAACATCTTTTCATACTCAATATCCAGAATATATTCGTGCCAGAGCGCCAGTTCCTTTGCGCTGGACCTATGCATATTTTCGCCGCTTCCACTCGTCCGCAAAACATTGCTTAGTATCTTCAAAAACTGTTGCCAATAGATTGCGAGAAAGAGGTTTTAAAAACACTGTTGATTGGTCGCTTGGTGTTGATCTTGATGTTTTTAATCCATCTTTTAGAGATGAAAAATCACCTAAATTTAACCTGCCCAAACCAATATACCTTTTTGTTGGACGCATCGCAGTTGAAAAAAATATAGAAGCCTTTTTAAGTCTAGAATTAGATGGAACAAAACTTGTTGTTGGCTCAGGGCCACAACTTGAAGAATTCAAGATAAAATATCCTGATGTGATTTTTGTAGGTAACAAAAGCGGAGAAGAATTATCAACCTACTATGCAAGCGCTGATTGTTTTGTCTTTCCCTCACGCACCGACACATTCGGTCTTGTTTTGCTTGAAGCAATGGCAAGTGGCTTGCCTGTTGCCGCCTATCCAGTGCAAGGGCCACTTGATGTAATTGCTGATTCTGGCGCTGGGGTCATGGACGAGGATTTACAAAAAGCAGCGCAAGAAGCAGTTAAAATTTCTCGAAAAAAATGTAGAGAATATGCTTCTAAGTTTACTTGGGAAGCCAGCGCAGATATTTTCCTCAAGCATTTACCCGCAACTAATGAAAGCAAATAAACTAGAATTGTTATTATTTCTTAAAATCCTTTATCACTCTTTTTATATGCTTAATTGCAATTTCAGTTCCTTTTTCCGCATTAAGTTTTTTTGCAATTTTGCTAGCATTCTCTTTGTAATCTTTGTTTGTTTTTAAGTCATTAAGGGCATAAACTAATTTTTCTGGTGTTAGTTTTCGTAAATTCACAGGTTCTGGTCCACAACCAAGCTCAAACACTCTTTGCCCCCAAAAAGGTTGATCTACCGCTTGTGGCAAAATAAAGCTTGGGCATGTAGCATAAAGACCAGCAGCAGTTGTGCCTGCACCTCCATGATGAATAACAGCACTTACACATTTAAATAACTTATCATGCGGGGCGTTGTTTATTACAAAAATATTTTCAGATATTCTATCAGTTTTAAGTCCACCCCAGCCGCTAGATATAATTGCCCGACCTCCCCATACATCAAGAGATTTTTTTATAATTTTGCTATTTTCTTTTGCTCCAAATGGCATAGATCCAAAACCAATATAAATTGGCTTTTCTCCAGCATCTAAAAATTCCTGAAGCTCTTTAGATGGCTTCCAACCACTATGATCCTCTAATCGCCAAAATCCTGTAACAATTGCAGTTTTGGGCCAATCATGTGGCTTTGCAGAAACATTGGGTGAATAGGCATATAATGTAGTTAAATATTTCCCCTGAGCATCTTTAGAAAAACCGCCGCCTCTACGCGGTTTTAATTCCATTAATTCTTTTCTCAGCTTATCCCTTGGAAGGTCATAATAAACCTGCTGAACACTTGCCCCAGCATAAGTTAGTCGATTTAGAATAGATCCCAAATCTGGTCCAGAATAAATATGAATAGGGAATTCTGATGTTACATTAAGGGGTTGCAAAGCCGTCACAATTGCGGGGATATCTAAGGCTTCTGCCATATCAATACCAGAAGATGTATTAATATTTACAATGACTGCATCTGCATTTTGCACCATAACCCAAGCTTTTCGTGCCGCTGTTTCAATAATGCTCTGCCCCTGAGTAAGTAAATGAGGTAGATTAAGCAGATTGTTTTCATATATGGTTTTATTAAAAGAGGGCTGAGTTACATAAGATTTAATACTATTGCCAAGATTAAAAAACTCAACATTATAACTTTCAATAAGACCTTCAAAGTCAGAGGAAGCACCAAGAACCACGTCAAAGCCATGTTTTTTTAAGGCTCTGGCTAAAGCAATATAGGGCAAAACATCGCCCAAAGTTCCAATGGTGGCTATCGCAATACGCTTTGGCATATTATATTCCAACATTTAGGGTTCGCTATGATTAATTGCGCCATTTACAAAGTTAAAATAGACAATTACAAGCATTTATAAATAGATAGTCATAAAATGAACTAAGTCAATATGAGGGCAAAATAGATGAAATTGGTAAAAGCGGCATTGCTTGGTGCTTCGGGTTATACAGGGGCTGATTTGTTGCGTTTAGGCTTGGCACACCCAAATCTTGAGTTTGTTGCGTTAACTGCCAATACTCACGCCGGCAAGCCAATGGGTGAAGTATTCCCGCATCTTGCACATGCCAACCTGCCAGATTTAGTAACCAATGATGAAGTGAATTGGTCTGAAATTGATGTGGTTTTTTGTGGCCTGCCGCATGGCACAAGCCAAAAAATAATCCAAAAGATTTTAAGCATATCGCCTAAAACTCGTATCATTGATATGTCAGCAGATTATCGTCTAACAGATATTGAGCTTTATCAACAAACTTATGGCAATGAGCATATAGCACCAGAGTTGCAAAAAAAAGCCGCGTACGGGCTTAGCGAGCATAATAGAGAAGCCATTAAAACTGCTCCAATCATTGCTTGTCCGGGTTGTTATCCAACCGCCACTTTGTTGGCACTTTTGCCGCTACTTAAATCAGCTACAATTTCCAGTGATGATATAATCATAGATGCAAAATCTGGCGTTACGGGAGCGGGCAGGAGCCTAAAACAAAATATGCTAATGGCAGAAGCAGGCGAAAGTGTTTCACCCTATGCTGTCGGCGTTCATCGCCATGCACCAGAAATTGATCAAGAATTAAGCAAAATATCGGACAAAAATATCGTGGTAAATTTCACGCCGCATCTTATTCCCATGTCACGAGGTGAGTTAATCACGGCGCATGTAAAACTAGATAATGGGTCTAACATCAATGACTTAAGAGCAACATTAGAGAAAGCTTATAAAGATGAGCCATTTATCAAATTATTAGAGAGAGGCAAAATGCCAGCAACTGGGCATGTAAGAGGTTCAAACTTTTGCCATATAAATGTCTTTGAAGATAGAATAAAGGGACGTGCGATTGTCATTGCGGCAATAGATAATTTGGTTAAAGGTAGCGCAGGGCAAGCATTGCAAAATTTCAACATTGCCTTTGGCTTTGATGAGAATACCGCCTTACAACAAATGCCATTATTTCCATAAAGAGAGATAAAATGTCAGATATTGAATTCCATCGCATTAAAAGATTGCCACCTTATGTATTTGAGCATATCAATCCGATAAAGGCAAAAGCTCGTGCGGCTGGCGTTGATATTATTGATCTTGGCATGGGTAATCCCGATCTGCCAACCCCAAAACATATTGTGCAAAAATTACAAGAAACCGTGATGGACCCTCGCACCCATCGCTATTCCGCCTCAAAGGGAATTCCGGGTTTACGTAAAGCCCAAGCGGCATATTATCAGCGTCGTTTTGGCGTGAAGCTAAATCCTGATACGCAAGTGGTGGCAACGCTAGGCTCAAAAGAGGGTTTTGCCAACATGGCGCAGGCAATCACCGCACCAGGGGATGTTGTGCTAGTTCCCAATCCGACCTACCCGATTCACTCGTTTGGTTTTATAATGTCAGGCGGTGCGGTGCGATCGATGCCAGCAGAGCCAAATGATAATTTTTTAGCGGTGCTAGATAGGGCAGTGCGTCATTCAATACCAAAACCTATTGCGCTTATTCTAAATTATCCAGCCAACCCAACTGCTTATGTTGCTGATATTGAATGGTACAAAGAAGTCGTCAAATATTGTAAAAAACACGATATTTTTATCCTGTCCGATCTGGCTTATGCCGAAATATATTTTGATGATAATCCGCCTTGCTCGGTGCTTGAGGTCGAGGGTGCGATGGATATTGCAGTTGAATTTACCTCTTTATCAAAAACCTATTCCATGCCGGGTTGGCGAGTAGGTTTTGCGGTTGGCAATGAGAGATTGATTTCTGCATTATCAAGGGTAAAATCATATTTAGACTATGGAGCATTCACGCCGGTACAAGTCGCCGCAACCGCTGCCCTAAACGGCTCAGACGATTGCATAAAAGAAATGCGAGATATTTATAAAAAGCGCCGAGATGTGCTGGTCGAAAGTTTCGGCAGAGCTGGCTGGGATATTCCAGCACCAAAAGCCACAATGTTCGCATGGATTCCAATTCCAAATGAATTCGCACATTTAGGTTCATTAGAATTCGCTAAACTATTGATAGAAAAAGCAGAAGTTGGAGTTGCCCCCGGAGTAGGCTTTGGTGAATATGGCGATAATCATGTAAGAATTGCGCTAGTAGAAAACGAACAAAGAATCCGCCAAGCCGCAAGGAACATTAAGAAATTCTTAGCAACTGGTAAAGGGCAAAGTAATGTTTGAGGGTTGATATAGGCTGACACTATAAACCCCGTATTGCCAACATATCTCTAAATGTCACACAATTGCAGCTATAGTTGCCAGCCATTTTCCTCCGCTGTCACCCCGTTGAAAAACGGGGTCCATTATATTCATAAGTAGGAACTATTTTAGTATTATTCTTGTTGCTGAAACAGCAAGAAAACCACTATTTATGATATGATAGGAAAGCGCAAATAGGCCTCGCTTTTCAACAGGGTGACGGCGAATATCTATGTTGATTTTTGCAAAAACCACCCACTATGAGTTTCTTATTCTAAAAAAATCCAAGCTAGAATTAAGCTAAATCCAGCGCCGAACCCTATTCTTATAAGCCAGATATTGCTCGCTAAATAATTCCTCTAATGCTCGCTCCTCTAGTATAATTTGAAACCTATTCATATAAAGAATAAAGCCAATAATCAGAATAAAAGAAAATAAATTGGCAAGAAAAAATCCCCAAGCGACTAAAAATAATAAATCAGCAAGGTAAATAGGATTGCGGCTGAAGCGATAAAGCCCGCCTGTTACCAATGAAGAAGATTTATCAGGACGCATGGGGTTTATTGTGGTTTTTGCTTTGAAAAATGAAAAAGCCGCCGCACCCATTAGCAATAATCCAAGCGCTAAAAACAAAATTGCTAATATGTTTTTGAATGGTAAAAGCAAGGTAATTTGCGGTGTAATTTTTGATACACCCCACATTAACACTCCGCAAATTAGCGTAACCAACGGCGGGATAATTTTAAGTTCAAGATGCTTCATTTTCCCTCAAATAGTTCGTGTGCCAGCGCAATAAATTTATCACCCCGCTCTTCAAAATTTCTAAATTGATTATAGCTTGGCGCACCGGGAGATAGAATAATTACATCAAAACGCGATCTACGTGAAGCAAGAGCGTTCATGGCTATTTCTAAATTCTCAGCTTCAAGCACTTCAATTCGTGGGGCATTTGCATAGGTGCTAGAGGCTAGCCTATCTCCAGTTACTGGTAGGCAAATAAGAATTTCAACCGAACTTTGAGCTAATTCTTTTGCTAATTGCGTATAATTTTGCTGGCGCTCGTGCCCACCTGCAATTAGCGCTATTGGCATATTCTTATAGGCATTAATCGCTGCTAATGTTGCCTCTGGAGTTGTTGAAATACTATCATCAACAAATAACATATTGCCAATTTTATGCTCTTCTAAACGATGGGCAAGCGGGGTGAAATCTTTTATCGCCGCTAAAATATTTGTATCATTTGCTCCAACAGCCAAAGCTAATTGCGCCGCTAATTTTGCATTATCAATATTATGATCGCCCTTTAGAGATGAATTTTGTGCCGCTTCATTTATTTTATCACTCAAATCATCGTTTAATGGCGGCAACAAACGTGACCTATCACCCAAAGCTTTTAGCGCCAATTCATTATCTATTGCACCAACTCCAAGCGCCACAGGAAATGCGCTGTCACGTTCAATAAGGTTTAATTTATCAGCATAATAATGTGTCAGATCACGATGCCAGTCGGTATGTTCGGGGGAGAGATTTGTTATGGCCGCAAAATCTGGTTCAAAAGCAATATCGGCGGTTTGATATGAGGAAAGCTCGAATATTATTATTTCATTTTTATTAGCAACATCTATTGGCGCAACACCAATATTACCAGCAAGACCAACGTCTTTTTTTGCAGCCTTTAACATGAGATAAAGAAGAGTTGCAGTGGTAGATTTGCCCTTTGTGCCAGTAATAGCAATTACTTTGCTTTTTTCTCGATAATGATGCGCCCATAGGTTTAGGTTTGAAGTAACAATTATCCCAGCCTCTCGAGCCATAAGAAAAATAGGTCGATAGCGAGAAACTCCGGGGCTTTTTATAATTGCCGCAAATTTTTTATTTTCAATAGCGCTAGTTAGATCAGATGGTTTGATAATTTCACTGTTCTCAACTTTAATAGCTCCGCTATCAGCCGTTACGTATATTTTCGTATTTGGATAATTCTGTTGAAGGAATTTGCGAGTTGATTGCGCTTCAATACCAGCACCATAAAGCAAAACAGGTTTTGAAAAATCAATATTGCTTATCTGGTTTTCATTTGGCATATGGCATTACCTTTTGCTCAATAGTTTTTGGAATTAAATGCACATTACTATCTTTCATTAGATCGCTCAATGCCTGTTCAAGTTTTTTCTTACCATAAAAATCTATTATATCAGCGCTTAGTTTTGAAACTATTATATCGTTTTTATATTGCTCATTCTTGCTCAGCGTATAAATCATTGCAGCCGCTTCCAAAATTTCACCAACACATTCCCAAGGCTTGTGCCCTTTAAGCCCCGTTAATTCACGATAGGCATTTTCATTTTTTTTAACATCAAGCAAATTATGTCCAAAAATATCATTGAGGCGATTTTTCTCTATATTGGGCGCAAGAATTAAAAAGGTGAAATGGCATTTTGGGCAATTAGTGCACCAAAGTCTACCATCATGCCCAGCTAGTTTGAAATTTTGGTTGCAGCTAGAAAACACCCTATCAAAGCGATCTTCTTTGGCAAAAATTTTGGCAATTTTTACCTCTGAAAACGGGCGTAAAAGCGAGAAATATTGCAATTCACCATCCGTTGCATCACTAATTACATCGCTAAACATCTTCTCAAAATCAAAAGATTTAGAATATTGATGATTTACTTCACGACCGTCAAATTCAACATTACCTTCACTTGCTGAGCGCTCATTTGATAGGGCGATATATTTATAATCATAAAGCACAGCGCATAAAGCTGCGATGATGGAATTTATAGCGGTTGATGGGACATGACCATTATAAAAATTTGGCTGCTGGCTTAGCCTAATCATTTCTTTGTCTAAAATGCGCCTCACATAAATTGACTGGCGCTCAATCTTCTCAACAGAAGAAATAATTGGCCCTTTGGGATTAACCGCAAAGGGGGTGAAATCAATTTTTGCTTTTTCTAATAATTGCACTGAAACAAGCGAATCTTTGCCGCCGCCAATGGGCAATAATATTTCCTCTTTTAGTTTAAGTGGCTTTTCTTTTTGTTGATTATTTATATTGGCGCTAAGTTTTATTTTGCCATAGCGCCTCAGATTATTGCGAGCAAAAAATTCACCTAAACCATTTTCATAGACATAAAGCACCAATTTTTGCTCATCTTGGCTAAGCGATAAATCGCTAGCATCTATTTCATAAGGGGCAAGTAATTTATAATAGCTCACACCTAAAATGCAGGCCGCTAAAGAGACTAACCGCTCAAAAGATTGCAGGCCAAAAACACCTAAATTAGCTCCATTATTTCTTGTCGCCGTTGGTCGCTTTGCTCCCGACCCCGACACCCCCGCCATTTTATCAAATTCTAATTTTTCCTCAAAATTCAACTCACCCAAAGAATATGGAAAAATAATTTCCAAATCATTGGTGTTAATTTTTGGCTTGTGGATTTTGAAAGTTAAATCATTCATGTATAAATTTCTAATAAATACTCATTTTTAGGCGCATTGTAATATCTTCACCGATTCTTTGATAGCCATATTCACGCATGGTGCAAGAAAATTTCTTTCCTCTCTTTTCAATAGAGAAAAGATTATA
>Ga0256834_1003126_pt1 | contig 10043 bp, 9 predicted proteins | sample 4281140metaG_FD_190536 | JGI IMG/M metagenome (GOLD analysis project Ga0256834, IMG submission 190536) | Hydrothermal vent microbial communities from East Pacific Rise, Pacific Ocean - 4281-140 | ecosystem: Environmental > Aquatic > Marine > Hydrothermal vents | place: Pacific Ocean: East Pacific... | reverse complement strand
AATAAGTTTCTATTTATTTTCTTAGCGAGTACATAAAAAATGAGAGCGATAAACACCTCTACTATTAAAATTTTATGTAAAAATAAATAACAGAAAATAAGACTAACTATGTAAGTAAAAATAAATAAATTAATCTCTTCTTTCATATTATGTTCTTTTGAAAGATAATTTAATGAATAAACTATAGGTCCAATTATAATAGTCATTAAAACAATTGAAAGAGTTTTATAAAAGAAAGAAACAATAAAAGCAAGTAAAAATAAACTAAAGGATGTTGCTAAGTTAACGTCTTGATTTATGTTGCTCATCTTTCGAACCATTTTTTATTGTAGTTGTATTTTATTGTTGGTTTTGTTCTATTTACCTCTAACCATTTATTATCTTTCAATGTATGTGGAATTAACAGTTTTCCAAACTTATACAGTATAAACAATATTATTAGTATAACTATTATAATTATCAAAATACTTTCTTTAGTACCTATGTAATATATTTTAAACTCATATGAGTTCATATATGGGTCTTGGTCTCCGCTAATCGTTATATTTTCGATATTAGTTCCAAACGTACTTGTATTTTGCAAAGTTATTAATACTTGGTAAGTATTATTACCAAAACTCGTGTTTAGTATTGCTTCTGAATGATTATTATCATATAATACAAGTTTCAAAGGATAGTTTGATACTATTGTTATATTTATTGTTATGTTTTTAGAGCGTGAGACATTAGGATGTACTATTTTTATTATTCTTGCGTCTGAAATTTCTGTGATATTTTGAATATTTCGATTATTTCTTTTGTTCATATCCATTTTTAGTAAATAGCAGTCTACAAGTGTAGCGTTTAACGTTAAATTGTTCGTATATGGAACTGTAACTGAAATATTTGTTGTGTTGTTTGTTGTTAAGTTTAAATACTGTGTTTTTGTTATTAGTTTACTTGTGTATGGATCTAGATATGATTCTTTTAATGAAATATTACATCTAGATTTTATAGTTCCATTAAGCATTAAACTTATGTTAAATTTAGCGTTTGGTTTAACATTTTGCATTAAATTAAATAATGTTACCATATAGTCTATCATATTGAAAACTGTAAAGTTATTTGTTATTATTTGATTATTGCTAGTGTTTGTGTCGCTCTGTGGGTAAATGGTAATTACATATCTAAATGTCGTAACATTGCTAGTGTTTATCAATATAGCACTAGTATTTGTTAATACTTGCTTGAATTCTTTAAAAGTAAGATTATATTGTATAGATTTATAATATACCCAAGATCCAGCATTATAGTACTGTGCTGTAATATTTACTGTAACGTTTTGAGGAACTGAACTATATATTGCATAAGTAACTGGAATATATTGATTTTGATCAAATGTATTTAATACTTTTGCATATAATATTAGCGCTTCTGGTTCTATGTTATTACTTAGTATATTTGTGAAAATTAAAACTTCTGTGTAAGGTTTTACGTTTATTGGATAAAGGAATGCAGTTTTGTTGTACCACGTAAGATTTACAAATGTCGCAACTTTATAAGTCAAGTTTGCTGTTAAAACTATACTACCACAACCAGTCGAGTTCACGGTTAAATTAGTAATAAATGTTCCATTAGTGTAGTAAATTGAAACGTTGTGTTCTGGGACTGGTTCTCTGTCTTTTGTTAAAATACAAACTTGCAACACTCCATATTTTGTTTTACTAACGCTTTTTGGAACTAAGTATGCTATTATTGTATAATTCTTATATCCAATGAATACACTCTTATTATAAGTATAATATGAAGTATTCTTAACTTCTATTATGTAATAACTGAAATTAATATTTGTAATATTAACAACTCCATTGTTTGTCGTGTTGCTAGCATATAACGTACCATTTTCATAGTAAATATAAATATCTGCTGGTATTATTTGTTGATTTGATGCATTTTTAACTATAATAGTTAAATTAGCAGCACCAGTCTTTTTAGGGAAAATATAAAATTCTGTTGAGAGTTGATTGTCTGCTCGAATAATATCGAATTTTGGATTTATTTTAACTGTATAATTACAAGTTATATTCGATAAATTGTAAATGTATGGAATTAAATCGAAAGAATAAACAGTAGTTTTATTGCTAACGTTTATGGATGTGTTATAATAAAATGTTTTGTTTCCACAAACTAATATATTTGTTATATTTGTTGGAATTGTGTAATTGCTTATGTTTATTGCTTTAATAGTAACTATTGCACACGTAGGACTATTATTCAATGTTTTTACTTGTATATTTTTAACAAATATGTCTGGTTCTCTCTTTAACCAACTCGTGTTAAATTTCAAAGTAAAATTAGGAAATACATGTAAAATATTACCTAAATAGTCAAAATTGAAACTATTTTTTGCTTCATATGTTATTCCGTCCTTGGAAAATATTAATTTAAAATTATGAGTTAAATCTACCGATTTATTAATAATAGTTCCATTATCGTACTTAAATGAAATATTATTGTAAATTCTAAATGGATAGTATGGTAGTGCATAAAGATAAACGCTTTTTATTGTGAAAAATTTATCGTACAAGTATGAATAAATCGTGTTGTAAGTAAAATAGTTTAATTGACTAAATGGGAACGTTAAATTACCGTATAGTTTGATAGATCCATAAACAACAAGCGGAAGTGCGGATTTTATTTCTAATTTCGAAGTATTTATTATCATAGTCGAAGGAACTATATCTTCTCCGTTAACGGAAATAATAAATTTGAAAGGAGGATAATAAGTAATACCTTGAGAATATGCAACTACTTTCAAATTATTTATAGAAAATCTATCTATCATGGTTAGTTGACTTGGATTAGGGATTGATAGTGTTAATTGAGGCTTAAATGAATATGTTATAACTGCTGGACCCGTTTGTGTTACTGCTTCTATTATTCCTATATTCATGTATGTTATAATGTAATTATCTGAGTAAAGTCCTAAAACTTTGTTTAATGAAATATTTTCTTGTGAATTAAATGACATAACTATTATTTTTCCTCCGAAAGTAGAAACATAACTATAAATGTAATTGTAAACTGTTCCTCCTTCATTTGTTAATAATATAACATACTTTTGAATTTGATTGGAAGTTAAGTTTAGAACATAAACTATTAAGTATTCTGCGCTTGGTTGTTTCATTGATGCTGTAACACATCTTTTAAACACTGCTAAAGTACTACATAGTTGTAAATCTTCACTGTAATTAGTTGTAAATGATATGCTTATGTTATTTTCAAAGTTAATGTAATATTTTAGTGGTATATTAAATCGTATATCTTTTATAAAGTAATATGTAGATGGAATTAGTTGCAAGTGTAGCACGTTTTTATCTTCAAATGACATACTTCCTAAGTATTTATTTATAATATTCTCAACTATAAGAGTAGATTTGTTTATTATGTTACTTAAGTAGTTTTCATTACTATTTTGCTGAAATAGAATATATTCTCCTTTTGGTTCATAAATAGAACTAATTTTAATAGTATAATTATTTTCTTCGAACTTAAATGGAATTTTTTTAGTATCAAATTCAAAAGGAGTTTTAAATATGTTTGCAACAGTAAAATAACCTTTCAATTTTAATTCATTATACACTTTAAACAGTGGTGTTCCATTACAGTAAAAACTATCGTCTGGCCAGTTTATAACGTATGTTATATTACTTACTTTTACTGGATTTATCCAAATATGTCCTATAAAACTTGAACTGTTTGTTTCTGTAAATAATAAATTATATTTTATATAAAATGGAACACAAAAACTTGTGTTAGTAATATTTGCAAAACTTCCGTAGTCCAATCTAATTATACTGTTTAAATACACGTTTGTAGAATTATTTATTATCGTTACATTATTTAAATAAACATATGCATAATTAAAGTGGAACAAATTTGTGTAAATGTTTGTATTGTTAATAATTATTTTTGTATTATTTATAAATCCATGACCAATATATACCCCTTGGGTTATAAAATTGAATACATTTCTGTATGCTGTTGTTGTTCCAACAAAATTTTCTGCATAAATAGTGCTATTACTTATTACATCGCTGGTATTCGTTAAATTAAATATATTTACTGTATTGTTAAAAACTAAACTACTATTGTTAAAATAACTAGTCCAATTTATTACTAATGACGCTAAAAAACTTGGAAGAGTTTCTTTTTGAATAAATTGAGAGTCAAAAATATATATTTCACTATTGTCTGAAAGTATATTTCCCCAATAGAGATATGAATTAGCAAACTCTAATAGTTTTGAATTTATTAAATGAATACCAGTTTGGTTTGGAACTCCGTGTTGATATATAATACTTCCGTTAATTATTATGCTAGAATATCTAATTGTTATATTATGGCCTATGTTTCCGGACTTATTGTATATAATTGTAGAATTTTCTACAAGAGCGTGCCAACTTCCAAGTTGGCACGGATCTCCCGCTGGATAAGGAGAAGCAACTAATAAATTACTATTACAAAACATAAAATCATTCATATAAAAAGATACTGCAGTATCCCCGGGAACGAAAGCAAATTCATGGTAAATTTTTGAATTGTTCAGAAATAAATGATTATGATAATAATATAGTTGACCCGGCGGTGTTACTGTTCCAGTCCAACCAGTTCTTATGTAGTTAAAAGTACAATTATTTATCGTTATATTTCTAATAAAATTCAAATTAGCAAAAATATTAAACACGCTATTTTCTATTTTTTCTTCATAACTTGTGTTTTTTGAATAAGATTGAATATATAACTTGCTTATATTTGATAAGTTAACATTAACAATTCCATAACCACCATACAAAGAAATATTATAAACAGTTGAATTATATATGAGCAAAGCATGGAATTCATTATAATTAAAAGAATAACAATAAATATCTTTTGTAGTTGTGCTATTTATTATTTCTAAAGTACCAGAAACGGTATTATTTAAATACTGCTCAGTTTCAAAGTTACTGTTTATTATTTTAAAAATATAATTTTGTGGGTTTGCAGTATAATTCACAAAGTATTCGCTACTTGAAACTATAGTATTGTTTTCTAAACTAATGTTGATTAGAATAGGCGTAGAACTTGTTACATATACTATATTACTTGTGTTATAAATATAAACATGATTTATTATTAAATTAACCGTGTTAATTGTACTGTTTATATAAATAGTTAAGTTTCCATACGAATCAAGGGAACCAGTGCTATTACCTTGTAAAACTACTAATTGAGTGGTATTTACTATTATACAAGGTGAAGCATTACATTTTAAAGTTCCATTTATCCAATACACTCCACTAGTATTTATATAATATGGAAAAGTGTTTATAACTGCTCCAATTCCAATTATTCCACTTAAAACAAATAAAACATAAAACAAACTAAGAACTACTTTTATTTTCTTGTTTATTATATCCATATTCATAATATAATCTAATATAATTAAAGATAAATTAATTTTAAACAAGAATGTTTTATTTTTTTACTAGAAAAAGTAAAAGAAAAAGAATTAAAGATTTTTCAATTTTTTTAGAATTATTTTTTTCTCTTTATCATTTAAAAATTCATTAGAACAAATCTCTATGTATTGCTTTGCCTTTCTGTATGTTAAAAAATGCACACGATTCTTGTCATTCTTTAACTTATCTAAACACAACAAAAACTCATCAAAACTCATAGGTAAGAATCCAAATATTCTCTTAACTCCTCTCTTTACTTTTGTCGTGAGCATACTAAGAAAAAGAAATACTTAAAAAATATTAAAGTTTTATGAATCTCTTATTTTTAATCATATTTGGAATTCTCTTCGTCTCTAGCGTAACATAAGCATACGATACTATTGACTTAACACAGTCTTCAAGTTCTGAGTCATTCTGAGCAACTAGTTTACATTTCTCTACTGCCGGTTGTAAAACTTCATAAAGTGTTGTATTAGTTCCTTTTAGTCTTACTTCTTTTAAAAGTTCTATCGATTTTGTCATGTTCTCACTTTCTCTTTCTATTTACTTCTATCCACTTGTTTTCTTTCAAACTGTGCTTAATCATTCCCTTACCCAGAGAGACGTAAATAAGTACCAATAGTGCTAGTATGAACAATAGCAACATACCCATAACCCATGCTTTCAATGTTCTTATGTAGTACACTTTTACATCGTTGTTCTCATATGCCTTAACAGTTACGTATGTAGTGTTGTTATATGTAACGTTGTTGACAGTTATGTTCTCTAGTTTATATATGTACATTCCTTTCTTTATTTCCTTAACAAAGCCAGATATGTTCACATCAGACACGTTCTCTGTGTATAGCGTACTATTTCCAGTCAATGTTAAAGGTATGTTCATATTAGTAAAAGACACGTTGTAAGAAACGTTCAAACACGAGTATTTTGGTAAAGATATAGTCGTATAGTTATATGCGCTTGCGTTGAACGAGTATGACAATGAATTATTTGCTAATAGTATTTCTCCCATTATGACTTTATTAGATGTTATGAAACAGTAAACTGTATAGTTTGTTCCATTTATTAAGTTAACAGTTGTTCCAGTCGATCCATTTGTCGTTAGATTCAATCTAGTTGTTGAGTTTGCTACAATAAGTTTAGTTCCAGTTACGGGAAGTCCGTTCTGGTCATAACATATTATAGTTGCTCCAAAAACTCCAGTAAAGAATGCAAAAATAAGAATCAAACTAAACAGTTTTCCTATTCTTTCCTTATTTATTACTTTCGTCCTCTCCATAATAAAGAATTATTATTATAATTAATATATATAATTTCTTTAATTATCTTTTATCTTTTTACTAAAAAAAGTAAAAACTAAGGACATTGTAAAAATCCATACCCAGTAAACACATCTTTATGTATAAAATACTTTATAGCATTTACTTTTTCATACTCGATAAAATCTTTTGGTGACGGTGCTCTTCCATATGTATCTATATAATATTGATAGAAACGACTATAGCACGCAGTTGCTAGGGGAGTTGCCATACTAGTACCGCTCATAACCGTTAAATTGCAATTTCCTTCCAAACATCCTAAATCACTCGTTTGACTTCTTAGATTTACTATTTCAGTTCCACAAGCGACAAAATCGGGTTTTATTCTGTCTTCCGCTGGTCCAACGCTGCTAAACCACGATAATTTATTTTCATAGCAGTTCCAACTTCCAACTGCAAAAACATACTGTGAGCATGCGGGACTTCCAATATCCCCTAAAAAGTTTCCATAATTTCCCGCTGCGACGAAAATTGGAATTCTATATGTTAAATAGATTTGTTTAATTGCTTGAATTATTGGATTGTAAGGAGAACAAGGCTCAGCGCTTCCCCAACTAAAACTAAGTGCTTTTATATTGTATATTGGAATGTTGTTGTAAAGCCATTGAAGGGCATTTAATATTTCGTCAGTTGATGCAGTTCCATTTTTATTAAATGCTTTTATTTCTACTATGTAGTCCCCGGGTGCTAATCCTTTATAATTTGAATACTGTGAAACAATTTCTCCTGTAACAAAAGTTCCATGTCCATTAAAATCTTGATAGTAATGTAATTCAGAATTATAACTAAAATTAAACACGTTTAGCATTTGATTGTAAGTAAAATTACTCGTATTATTAACGACGCAAGGATAAACTCTACAATCAACTAAAACCTTAAAAACTGTTACGTTATTTCTGAAAAAATAAGGATTCATGAAGTCAACTCCCGTATCAACTATTCCAACTGTGATATTTCCATTATATTGAGAATTTTTATTCATAAGCATAGTTTTGTAGTAAATATTTACATTATAATTATATTGAGTTGAGGTCGTTCTAGGTATAATTTTGTAAGTATATGTATAAGATACTCCAAGAACGTTGCTCATTCTTGCTATTTTTTCTAGTTGTTTTTTGCTATAAATAACATATTTACATATCTTTATTTTACCAAAATTCCAAATTCTTTCACATCTTAAATTAATTCTGTTTTTGAAAGTAATATAAGCAATAGTAGGCTTTCCTTGATTTAAATTACTAATTACAGCGGGATCTACATTTTTTAAATATAAAGAACTAATTGTTTGCTTTAAAAACAAAGGAAAAATAGAGAAAAATAAAGTTATGCTCGCAAGAACTAAAATAAATTGTTTAGCAACTAAGAAATTACTTTTTCTTATATACTTCGATATATTTTTTGAGTCGTTCAAGTTCTTCTTTTCTATGTATTTTTGCCAAAGCCTCATGCCTATATCCCTCCAAATCCATGTATATATCGTCAAAACTTGACGTTATTATTAAAACGCTTGAAACAAGCATTAAAATTGCTAGCGGGGTCTTAAAATAAATTATATAAAGCAGAGAGAAAGTTGCTATTATACATCCAAATGCAATTAAAATTAATTCAAAAATAATATCAACATATCTATTTATTAAAAATATTTCTCTGTGTTTTAACTGAGAAAGTATATCTTCGTATTGATCATAAGAAGCAAGTAAAAACATTATTCCAATGAAGAAATTAGTAAATATGAAATATAAAGCAAGAGAAAAAAGAAAAACAAATGCTAAACAATTTCCAATCAATCTTAAAGCATTTATTCTCTCATTCATAGTCTCTTCTTTATCTTTTCTAGTTCTTCTTTATGTGTATAAAGATATAGCGAAAGAAAAACAACTATAACAACAAATAGCAAAATAACAGTTGTTAAAACAATATCAAGCGCTAAGATTCCCGTAGCGCTTATTACTGGAATAACACCCGCTTGCAAAAGTCCAAAAATAAGTAGACCCGAAAAAATAACTAACAGTCTATAAGCAAACTCCTCGTCTTGGGTTTTAAGAAGTCCTAACTGCCTTAAATATGGTTCGATTAACAACATACTCATACAAACAACTCCTATAAGACCTAGCCAAAGCACATTTATTATATGTAGTGTTGCCAAAAACACAGCACACAGAAGGATCAAAACAATAAATGCTGGTCTGATTAACTTAATTTCTTGCTCATTCATAATAAAGAATTATTATTATAATTAATATATATAATTTCTTTAGAAAAGTTTTATTTTTTTACTAAATAAAATCAAAGAAAAGGCAGATCTTTCTTCTCTTTTGTTTTATTTCTTTTTTTATTTTTTCGTACATATACTTCCTCTTCTTTTAAAATTCCTTCTTTAACAAGTTTATATTTCATAACTGCAATCGATTGCGGGCTTGTTTCTAAAATTCGGGCAAGAATTTTATTGTCTTTTATGCCTTTCTTTAAAAATTCTATCAAAAGTTCTTTTTTGTTCTTACTCATGAAGAAAAAATAACTTAACTAATTTTTAACTTTTACTTAACTAAAATTTAACTAGTTAAATTTTGAACTTAACTAAAATTTAACATTCTTTGACTATTCAAGTTGTATAATATATAGTATACAACTAAAATTTTGCAAGAAAAATTTAACTAAAATTTAACGAGTTAAATTTAAAATTTAACTCAAATTTAACTAAAACTTAACTGAAATTTAACTATCGAAAATATTAAAAATTTGAAATTTTGTTCTATTTTCGTAAAACTTTTGAGGTGATAGTATGAAGAGAGACGCAAAAGAATTTTTAGAAATTTTCAACAATGACAAGTGGGATGAGTTTCAGTACGTAATTCCACCAGAATATCTGAATACTAACCATATCTTTCTTGAGGATGATGATTATTTTATAGACAGATGTGGTCGTTTTTTAGTTGTTTGTAAGAAAACATATCTATTCTATTTAGATGATAATGACAAGTGGATATTAGTTGAAGATTTCACAAAAGAGGATGGGGGTGAAAAGGAATGATAATTCCAGAAAACTTGCAAAACTTGAAAGTGAAAAGAGAAATGTTAGATATAACATTTAACAAAGAAAAAGGCTTCTTTTTAATTTTAAAAAAGAATCCAGCAATTACATTTACACTAGACGAATATACACATGCTAAATTAGTATTTGATATGCTTCCCGAGGGCGGATTTAAAAATAAAAAAATGAAAAACGTTCCTTTCGAGCGTT
>Ga0256834_1003125_pt1 | contig 10045 bp, 9 predicted proteins | sample 4281140metaG_FD_190536 | JGI IMG/M metagenome (GOLD analysis project Ga0256834, IMG submission 190536) | Hydrothermal vent microbial communities from East Pacific Rise, Pacific Ocean - 4281-140 | ecosystem: Environmental > Aquatic > Marine > Hydrothermal vents | place: Pacific Ocean: East Pacific... | reverse complement strand
AAAAAGGCTCATCGTAAAACCGATACCGGTTAGAACCGCCACTCCGTAGAGCTGTTTTAGGTTGCTCCCTTCGGGAAGCTTGGCGATTTTGAATTTTATGGCGAGATAGCTGAATCCGAAAACGCCCAGCTGTTTACCCAAAAACAGTCCCAGCATAATCCCCATTGGAACCGGTCCCAGCATCTCCTCTATCGAGAGACCTCTCAGATCCACGCCGGCATTTACGAAAGCAAAAAGAGGCAAAATAAAAAAGGCAACCCAGTAGTGCAGATCGTGCTCCATCTCTTTGAGCATCGAAAATTTTTTGCCATCTTTGTAAGAGTAAAGCGGAATCATAAACGCAAGAGCCACACCCGCCAAAGTTGCGTGTACTCCGGATTTCAAGACGCTGACCCACAATATTACCCCCACGATTATATAAGCCGCTTTTTTCGTAACACCGATTCTGTTCATAACAAAGAGTATAGCCAGAGCTATCGAGGCCACTATGATCGAGAGCATCGAAAGATCGCTGGTATAAAATAGAGCTATAATCACTATGGCTCCCAGGTCGTCTATTATGGCCAGAGCCATTAGGAATATCTTTAATGATATAGGTACCCTGTTTCCCAAAAGAGAGAGTATTCCCAAAGCGAAGGCTATATCGGTGGCGGTAGGTATCGCCCAGCCGTTTGCGGCGAAGGGGTCTTGCCAGTTAAAAGCCAAAAAGACTATAGCCGGCACCACCATTCCCCCAATAGCCGCGATAACAGGAAGAATGGATTGGGAAATACTCGATAGATGCCCCTCCATCACCTCTCTTTTAACCTCCAGTCCGATCAAAAAGAAAAATATTGCCATCAGACCGTCGTTGACCCACAGCAGCAGCGGTTTCGCTATGTGTAGATCGGCGAATCTTATCTCTACGGGAGTATGCAAAAAGGAGTTGTAAAACTGCGACAGGGGGCTGTTTTGCAATATAAGCGCTAGTATTGTCACGAATATCAGAATAATTCCGGCACTCGACTCTTTTTTTATAAAATCCTCAAGAATCTTCAACATCTCTCCTTGGGTCATTATGTATGGTTGTCTATCAGGGGCTTGTTTAACGTTAAATTAGCAGATAAACTCTTTTATATTTCGGATATATGCCAATTAAATGCGAGGTTTTATATTCAAGACAGCTCTAAAGCCTCTCTCATTATTTTTTCTATTCTATTTTTTGGGTATTTGAATTCGCTAAAGAGCTCGAACGCCAATACGCCCTGCTGCAAGAGCATTTCGGCTCCGTCCTCGGTATCGAGTCCGGAGCTTTTTGCCTCTTTTAAAAAGGGAGTCTCTTTTCCGTAAATCACGTCTACGGCGGCTTTGGCCTCTTTGAACAGGGCCTTTAGCGTATCCGGAGGCGTAGGCAGGCTATCATCTGTTAAACCGGCGCTGGTTGTATTGATTATCAGATCGAATCTATTCGGCGCGAAACTGTCCCAGGTATATGTTTCAAAACCTCTTTGTTTAAAATATTCGAGTCTTTTGGCGGATCTGTTTAGCAACGCAAAGGATATCCCCTTTTGAGAGAAAATTTCGGCTATGGCTTTTGCGGTGCCTCCTGCTCCTATTATTAGGGCTCTGGCCGGAAGAAATCTTTTGACGCTCTCCAAAAAACCTGGAGCGTCCGTATTGTATCCCACAAGTCGGCCGTTTTTGTTTACTATCGTGTTTACCGCTTCGACTCTTTTTGCAATACCTATTACTTCGTCGCACTCCCTGTAGGCCTCCTCTTTGTAAGGAACGGTAATGTTTGCCCCTTTCAGCCCCAGTTGTACGAAAGCGCTCTTGATTTGCGGAGTCTGCAGCTCGTATCTGACGTAGCAACCCTCAAAACCCAGTTTCCAAAAAGCCCTGTTGTGCATTATCGGAGATTTGGAGTGCGATACCGGTTTTCCGAATATGGCGAAGAGGTTCATTTAGTGATCTCACTCAGTATATCGATAGTTTTCATTAGAGCTCCCAGTTTGTTTTTAACTTCGAGATACTCCAGCTCTTTTTGGCTATCCGCCACGACTCCGGCGCCGGCTTGAAAGATTATCTCTTGGGGTTTTATCAGTGCGGTTCTGATCGTAATCGCGCTGTCCATCTCGCCGTTAAATCCGAAATAGCCTATGCTGCCGCTATAGTAGCTTCTTTTTATTCCTTCGAACTGGGCAATCAGTTCCATAGCTCTGATTTTGGGGGCTCCAGTCATAGTACCGGCTGTGAAGGTGGACATGAACAGATCAAACATATCGTAACCTTCCTCCAGATCGGCCTCCACGTCGCTGACGATATGCATAACGTGGGAGTATCTCTCTACTCTCATTAGCGAGGTTACTTCTACGCTCCCTTTTTTTGCGACCCTTCCCACGTCGTTTCGTCCCAGATCCACCAGCATTATGTGTTCTGCGCGCTCTTTTGGATCGTTTAACATCTCCTGTTCGAGCTCTTTGTCCCTTTTTGGGGTTTTGCCTCTTTTTCTGGTTCCGGCAATCGGTCTGAGCAGGATTCGTCCATCTTTTAGTCTTACCATCACTTCCGGAGAGCTGCCGGCTATGGCGAAATCGTCAAACTCCAGCAGGTATAGATAGGGCGACGGGTTTAGACTGCGCAAAACCCTATAAAAACTGAAACGGTCCACTATAGCTTTTTGGATCAATCTATTTGACATTACAATCTGAAACACGTCGCCGCTGCGAATCATCTCTTTGGATTTTTCAACCATCTGGTAAAATCTCTCTTTGTCGAAAACAAAAGCGGCTTCGGATAGAATTTTCGCTCTTTTTAGAGGAATATGCTCATATTTTCCAAGAAGCTCTTTTTTTATCTTTTTAAAAAGCTCTTCCTCCAATCGTTTGATAGGAGTTATCAAAGTAACGGTTGAGTTTTTGTGGCTATAGGCGAGAATCAGCTTGGGTCTGATAAGCTCAAGGTCGGGAATTTGGGTCTGATCTTTTAAGTTCTCCATGTACTTTTTTAAAACCGGCTCGAAAACGGCTACCATATCGTAGCCGATATATCCTATAAAGCCGTCGACGAATCCCACCTGGAGCTCTTTGGAGACCTTTTTATAGTAATTTGTATCTATTTTTCGGTAGTAGTTTTTCAAAAAAAGCAAAGGATTGGTATCTATTTTTTCGGTTTTATCGCCTTTTGAGTAGAAACTTTCGAAATTTCGGTGTTTTATCGACTCCAGCTCTCCGGCTACGATATAGCTGAAATTGCCTTCGCTGGTATATACGACGCTTTCGAAAAGATAGCTCTTTTCGCCCGGAAAGAGTCTTTTGATCTTGTCGTATACGGCAATAGGCGTAAATTCGTCAAGTAAAAAGGATGTATAGTACAGCATAAAATCAGATCCTGACGATAAAGGCCTCTTTGTTTATGCTCTGCTTGATTTTTTTGAGAGCTTTTCTGGCCGCGTTTCTATCCGGATAGGGTCCTATTAGAACCTTTTTTACTTCGCTTTTGTTGTTTATAACCGTTTTGATGAGGTATTTGTATCCGCTCTTTTCTATTTTGCGTAGATACTCTTTGCTAGGAGGAAGTCTGTAAAAGGCACCCACCTGGATATAGTAGGCTCCGCTTTGGGGTTTTGCCACGGTTTTAGGCTCGCTTTTCGTCGCGAGGGGTTTTACGTTAGGGGCCTTTTCGACGCTTTGTGAAACGGTTTCGGTCTTATTTTTTGTAGGCTCTTTCGTTACCGTATTGTCGTCTTTTGGTTTCTCCTCTTTTGGAGGGATTGTCTTTTCGTCGCTTTTTACGATCTCTTGGGCCATTTTCTCATACTCTTTTACCGGTTCTGGCTCCTCTTTTATGATCGGAACCTGCTGGAAATTGTCCTGTTCGGGAGCGGCGTTTTGAGTTAGAGTCTGCGTTTCAAAGAAGTCTTCCACCGGCTCTTTGGATTCTTGGGAAGTGAGTTTAACTATCGCTATTACTATCACCAGCAGCAAAATAGCGCTACCTGCCAGCAGCGCTATCTTTTTAAGATCGGAGTTTTTGCTCTTTTCGTCCAAGATTATATCGTTTAGAGGATTTTTGGATTCGTTCTCTTTGGGTGCGGAATCGTTTTTGTTGTTGAAAATATCCATTCCGTGTCCTTGTAAAAGAAGAGGTTTGCAATATTATAGAGCTATTTTACTAAATTGTGGGTTAAAAGAGACCCCTTAATATGTGGGTCTCTCGTAGATTACAAACTCTCTGGCCAGCTCCGTCAGCTCTTTTTTGATCTCTTGCTGCAGCTTTTCATTTTGGATATCGTCTAAGATATCGGCTATTTTGTTCGCGATGAGGCGAAACTCGTTCTCTTTCATTCCGCGGCTGGTAAGAGCGGGACTGCCTATTCTGATACCGCTGGTTACAAAAGGGCTTCTGGTTTCTCCGGGAACGGTGTTCTTGTTTACGGTTATACCGGCTCTGCCGAGCGCTTCGTCGGCGTCTTTACCGCTAAAATCCTTATCGAGAAAACTGACCAGAACCAGATGGTTGTCTGTACCTCCGCTAACTACGTTATAGCCCCTTTCGACAAGGACTTCGGCGAGTGTGGAAGCGTTTTTCTTGACCTGTTTAGCGTAATCTTTCCATTGAGGTTTTAGATTTTCGCCGAAACCAACAGCCTTTGCCGCTATGACGTGTACCAAAGGTCCGCCTTGGATACCCGGGAAAATAGCGCTGTTTATCTTTTTGGCCAGTTCTGCGTCGTTCGTCATAATCATGCCTCCCCTGGGACCTCTGAGCGTTTTATGGGTGGTGGTGGTGACCACGTCGCAGTAGGGGAAAGGACTGGGATGTTCGCCCGCGGCCACGAGACCTGCTATATGGGCTATATCCGCAAATAACAAGGCTCCTACTTCGTCGGCTATCTCTCTGAATTTGGCGAAGTCGATCTCTCTCGGATAGGCGCTGGCGCCGCATACTATCATTTTGGGTCTGACTATTTTGGCGATTTTGAGTACCTCTTCGTAATCTATCCATCCCTCATCGTTGACGCCGTAGAAAAAGCTGTGATAGAGCTTTCCGCTGGCGTTGACTTTGGCGCCGTGCGTCAGATGTCCTCCGTGGCTGAGATCCATACCCAAAATCTTGTCGTACGGTTTTAAAAGCGCCATATAAACGGCCTGGTTCGCCTGGCTGCCGGAATGTGGCTGAACGTTGACGTATTCGCATCCAAACAGCTTTTTCGCCCGCTCTATAGCGAGAGTTTCTATCGCGTCGGCGTTTTCGCATCCTCCGTAATATCTCTTGCCGGGATACCCTTCGGCGTATTTGTTCGTAAATACGCTTCCCATCGCCTCCATTACCGCTGGCGAGGTAAAGTTTTCGCTGGCTATCATCTCCAGATGGTCGGTCTGTCTCTCCAGCTCGTTTTCTATGATCTTGTAAACTTCCGGATCGAAACTTTCGAGTATGCTCATCTTAATCCTTTCTGTCGTTTTCGTCTGGTTGCGTGGATTCGTTTTTTTTGGGTCTCATGGCAGGGAACAGTATAACGTCTCGTATAGTGTGCTGATTTGTCAGCAGCATAACCAGTCTGTCTATTCCTATCCCCTCGCCGGCGGTAGGGGGCATTCCGTAGCCCAGAGCTCTGACGTAGTCTTCGTCCATATGCATAGCTTCGTCGTCGCTCTCCTTTTTTGCGGCCTGTTCCTTGAATCGTTCGTATTGATCGAGAGGATCGTTTAACTCGTTAAAACCGTTCGCTATCTCCTTGCCGGCGATAAAGAGCTCGAATCTTTCCGCGATATTCGGATCTTTGTCGCTCCTGCGCGCCAGAGGACTGATCTCTATCGGGAAATCGGTTACGAAAGTGGGATCTATCAGCTTTTCTTCTACGAAGTTTTCGAACAATTCGGCCTGTAAAACTCCCAGAGGAGAGCTTTCTTCCACTTCGATATCTTTTGATTTCAGCAAAGATAGTATTTTTTCTTTGGAGCCAAGAGTCTCCTCGTCTATTCCGCCTATTTTTTTGATAGCCTCCAGATAGCCTATCTTTTTAAAAGGAGTTGAAAAGTCGATCGTGAGTTCTCCGTAGCTTAGTTTCTTCGGTAGCTTCAGCCTCTCAAACAGGAAATCGAAAAGCTCTTCGGTGAGCCTCATGAGATCTTCGTAGGTATGATACGCCCAGTAAAATTCTATCATAGTGAATTCCGGATTGTGAGTCGCGTCCATACCTTCGTTTCTAAAGTTTCTGTTGATCTCGAAAACGGCTTCGAAACCTCCTACGATCAATCTTTTTAGATATAGTTCGGGAGCGATTCTTAGATATCTGTCAACTCCAAGAGCGTTGTGATGGGTTATAAAGGGTCTGGCGTTGGCTCCTCCGGGTATTGGATGCATCATCGGCGTTTCCACCTCCAAAAAACCCTTCGATTCGAAAAACTCTCTGATCAAAGATACGATTTTGCTCCTGGTTCTAAAGACCTCTTTGACCTGAGGATTCATGATCATGTCCAGATATCTCTGTCTGTATCTTAGCTCTATGTCCTGGAGCCCGTGATATTTTTCTGGCAGCGGAACGATGGCTTTTGTCACCAGCGAGAGTTTTTTTACGTGAAGGGTAAGCTCACCCGTTTTGGTAACGAAAGGGTATCCGACCGCCTCTACTATGTCGCCCACCTCTATCAGTTTTTTTGCCTTTTTGAACCATTCGTCGCCCAGTTCATCCCTGTTAAAATAGATCTGCACCGTTGCGGTATCGTCCTCAATCTTTGCAAAGGCGGCTTTGCCCATGAGTCTGAGAAACTTTATTCTTCCTATCAGCGAGACGTTGACCGAGCTGTCTTTTTTCTCTTCCAGCTCCTTTACGTAGGAGAACTTTTCGAGGAATTCCCTGTTGGAGATCTCCTTTTTAAAACCGTGACCGTATGGATTTATACCCGAATTTTCCAGCTCTTTGGCCTTTTGGATTCTAAGCTGTTCATATTGGTTGTCAAATATCAATTCACTATCCTTTTACTATAGGGTCTGATTGTTTTCGCTAAGACTCTTTTTTATCTTTTTTAGAGTTTCGTTTTCGATGCTCTTTTGTATGCTCTCTTTGATGTTGGATCCCTTTTCCGCCACCTTGTCGGTTATCTCTTTGGGATTTAGTTTGATGATGTACGAGCCGGTCTTCAACATAAGCGGAAAAACGATAGAGTTTTTGGTATATTTTTGTACCATGTTTTTGGCGGCTTCGATGTTGTTTACAGCTACGGCTATGACCGAAAGAATCAAAAATATTTTAGCCGCTCCGAAAAGAAATCCGGCCACTCTGTCCAAAGTGCCCATACCGCTGGCACTGCTGAGTTTCGCAAACAGTTTTCCAACAACCAGCATAAGCAGCCAAAAAAGCCCCAAGGCGGCCAGAAATCCTATAAAATTCAAAGCGGCGGCGTTTTTTATCTCGAATATGTTTTTGCTGATAAAACCGCCCACTTCTCCGCCGTAGTGGGAACCTACGTAGATGCCCCCTATGATGCCTATTAGTCCGAAAATCTCTTTGATAAATCCGTCTATCAAACCTTTAAGCCCCAGCAGAACCACTATGAGGATGACGGCAACGTCAAAATATGAAAAGGTCTCCATATGTCTCTCTCGCAACAGAATTTAAAGCGCAATTATACAATTTTTGTAATAAAAGTTAAATGAAAAGCCAAAAACCCTTTGGGGTCTATAGAGACTGGATCAGGGTTTTTAGCTCGTCCGGTCTGTTGGAGAATCTGATTGCGTCCTCTTTAGTGATCATATTGTTTTTAAGAAGTTTTACGAGGATCTGAGTCTGAGTCTGCATACCGGTATGCTGCTGATTAAGCTGCATTTGGGAATAGATCTGATGCGTTTTGTTCTCTCTAATGAGATTCGCGATAGCCGGGTTGTTTATGAGGATTTCGAATGTGGCTACCCTTCCTCCGCCGATTTTTGGAATTAGGGCCTGCGATATGACGGCGACTAGGCTCGTAGAGAGCATGGCTCTAACCTGCGGCTGTTCATCTCCGCTGAATACGTCTATGATTCTGTTTACGGTTTGATAGGCGGAGTTGGTATGGAGAGTTCCAAGAACCAGGTGACCTGTTTCGGCCGCCGTAAGCGCTGCGGCTATCGTCTCTTTGTCCCGCATCTCGCCTATTAGTATGACGTCCGGATCTTCCCTGAGGGCATATTTGAGCGCCCTTGCGAAGGATTTGGTATCCTGTCCCACTTCTCGGTGAGAAAATAGGGATTTTTTATTTTCGTGAACGAATTCTACCGGATCTTCTATGGTTAAAATATGCTTTCTTTCGTTTTCGTTTATTTCATTCAACATGGCGGCCAGGGTCGTAGATTTACCGCTGCCCGTAGGACCCGTTACGAGTATAAGCCCTTTTTCACGTTTGATTATGCTTTTGAACACATCCGGAGCGTTTATATCTTCGAGAGTCGGGACGCTTAGGGGTATTATTCTAAACGCGGCCGCTATCTCTCCCAGAGTGTTGTAATAATTAGCCCTGAATCTGCCAACTCCAGGAACCATGAGGGCAAAGTCCAGTTCTCCCTCCTCTTCGAAACTCTTTTTTTGTTTATCGGTTATGATGCCGTAACACATCTCTTCTATCATTTTACCGTCGAGGGTAGGGAGATTTAGGGGGACCAGCTTGCCGTCTATCCTGATTTGGGGTTCGCTGCCGCTAACCAGGTGGAGATCGGAAGCCTTGTACGCAACAACGCTTTTTAGCAGCTTTCTGATATCGAGTTTGTCATTTTCGCCCATACTCTTTCCTACTCTATGATTTTTGGAACGACGAAGAAATTATCGGCGGAACGAGGCGCATTTTTTAGTATTTCTCGGGATATTTCCGGATCGACTCTCGGCGTATCCTCTCTCAGAGGCGTTCCTCCGTTTAGAGGATTGAATCTAAAATCCTCTTTTGATAGATCGAGCTCTTCTATTATTTCGACAAAGTCCAGAAATCTGTTGAGTTCTGTTAAAATCTCCTGCTCTTTATGGGGAGAAATTTCCAGCATGGAGAGATTTTCGAGTCGTCTTAGAAGTTCAACGTCGATATGCATCGGGGCTCCTAAAATTGGTTTGCGTCATTTTACCATAAAATAATATCTCTTTTATATTTGATTTGATAATATACGGTATTTGCAAAGCGCACTAAAAGGGGATAACGTTGAGCGTAAAGGACAATATCGAGTATATCAAAGAGGAGCTCTCCAACGAAGAGAAGATGCTCGAACAGATCGTAAAGGCGGAACGGTTTTACAAAAAGTACCGCATACCTATAATTTCGGCGGTTGCGGCCGCCGTTTTGTTTGCCGTCGGTTATTTCGCTATGGAATATAAAAAGAGCGTAGATCTAAAAGAGTCCAACGCCGCATATTTGAAACTGTTGAAAAACCCTTCGGATTCCGAAGCGCTGGAGGTTTTAAAGAGCAAAAACGAGCCTCTTTATAGAGCCTATCTGTTTAAAAAAGCCGTGCGAGAAGGCGATGTGACGGAGCTTGAACGTATTGCCGCCATGAAAGTTGCGGCGATTTCGGATCTGGCTCTTTATCAGGGCGCCGCTTTAAAAGAGAGTGCGGACTCTCTGGATAGCTATAGACTCAGACAGGAGGCCTTGCTAAAAGAGATGGCTCAGATAGACGAGGCCTTTTTGCTTTTTAGCAAAGGGGAGATAGCTAAGGGTTCGGAAATTCTCAAAGCGGTTCCTTCGGACTCGGTAGCCTATCCCTACGCCAGATTTCTACTCCACTACGGAATAGCTGAGGGCGCGAGATGAGAAGGTTATTGATTCTTTTGGGGCTGCTGCTGTTTGGAGGATGCAGCTCAAAAAGCTATTTCGAACCCCAGGAAATCGCCGGCAAGGTTCGCTACGAAGGGAGATTGCCGGCAGAAATAGTGGACGTTGTCAGAGAGGGGGCGACCCTGCGCGACGGTCACGTGATCACCGTAGACGGGCTGTCGGATGTAAAACTAAAGGACGGTTATCTCTTCGTAGGGAGGGGAGAGGGCGCGATCGCGGCATCTAAAGAGTGCGGGAGTTTTCTGATTTTGGATACGAAAACCAAA
>Ga0256834_1003124_pt1 | contig 10047 bp, 7 predicted proteins | sample 4281140metaG_FD_190536 | JGI IMG/M metagenome (GOLD analysis project Ga0256834, IMG submission 190536) | Hydrothermal vent microbial communities from East Pacific Rise, Pacific Ocean - 4281-140 | ecosystem: Environmental > Aquatic > Marine > Hydrothermal vents | place: Pacific Ocean: East Pacific... | reverse complement strand
AAGATGCACCGCATACCAGCGCCGCACCAAGGGAAAATGCATCACATCAAGCGTGGCGATATGATCATTGGCAAGTTCGAGATCAATGTTGCGCCGTGATAAAACCGAAATTCCCAAACCCGCAAGAACCCCTTGTTTGATGGCTTCGGCGCTGCCCAATTCCATATAGGGTTGAATTTCTATATTGTGTTCTGCAAACAGGCGATCCACGGCCATGCGCGTGCCTGATCCGGGTTCGCGCACGAGAAACCGCTCTTTGGCGAGTTGCTGCAAAGAGATGTTTTTTTGGCGTAGCAACGGATGATCGGGCGGCGCAACGACAACCATTTCATTGTCGATAAAGGGAAATGCCTCAACCGCGAGTTCATTCGGGACCTGACCCATAATAAGCAAATCGTCCTGATTTGATTTGAGTCGCTCAAGAACGTTGGCTCGATTGGTGATGGTGAGGCGTGGCCTGACATCGGGGTGGCGGGTGATAAAGGACCCAAGAAGATGTGGCATGAAATAGGTTGCTGTGGTGATCACCGCGATGCTCAAATCGCCTTTGACAACCCCTCTAAGTTCGCTTGTCAGATCCTCGAGCGCCATAACCCCGCCGAGGATTTCACGCGCCGTTTTATATACTTCGCGCCCCGCCGCCGTCGGGTGCACAGTGCGGCCAACCTGTTCGAGCAATGGCAAATCGAGGGTTTCCGAAAGCTTGCGAATTTGCATCGACACTGTGGGTTGCGACAAATGCAGGGTTTCGGCGGCACGGGTATAGCCCTGTAACCGCACAACTGTTTCGAATATCTGCAATTGTCGCAGAGTTAGCCTTCGAACCAAATTTCCAGCGCTAAAGTCGGGCATAGTGTTTACTCTATGTGTATTATAGAAACAATTGATTATTCTCTATGCTAGTTATGTTCTATTGTCCATCGGGAACATAGACGTAGCACCGTAATGGAGAACACCATGCTCGACCAAACCAGTCGCTATAGCGACCTTACTCTTAAAGAAGAAGATTTGATTGCTGCCGGCAAACACGTACTTGCCGCATACAAGATGAAACCCGCTGCCGGGTTTTTTGACTATATCGGCACCGCCGCGCATTTCTGTGCGGAATCATCCACCGGGACCAATGTGCAAACCACAACGACCGATGATTTTGCGATGGGTCTCGACGCGATTTGTTATGCTGTCGACGAAGAAAAAGAGCTGATGAAAATCGCTTATCCGATTGATCTGTTTGACCGCAACATCACCGATGGTCGCGCCATGGTTGTTTCGCTGATGACCTGCATGGTCGGCAACAATCAGGCGATGGGCGATGTTGAATACGCCAAATTGCTCGACTTCTTTGTGCCGCCGAATTTCTTGCGTTTGTTTGATGGCCCGAGCCGTGGCATCAAAGATATGTGGCGTATTCTGGGCCGTCCGTTGGAAAATGGCGGTATGGTTGTTGGCACGATCATCAAACCAAAACTTGGCCTGCGTCCGAAGCCATTTGCCGAGGCGTGTTACCAGTTCTGGCTTGGTGGTGATTTCATCAAAAACGATGAACCACAGGGCAATCAGGTCTATGCGCCGATGAAAGAATCGATCCCGTTGATTGTCGATTCAATGAAGCGCGCGATGGACGACACGGGCCAAGCCAAATTGTTCTCGGCCAACATCACCGCCGATGATCCGATGGAGATGATCGCCCGTGGTGAATATGTGTTGGAGCAGTTTGGCTTCCTCGCGGAAAACGTGGCCCTTTTGGTCGATGGTTTTGTCGGTGGCTGTGGCATGGTTACGACCGCGCGTCGTCACTTTGGCAACCAATTCATTCACTATCACCGCGCCGGTCACGGCATGATCACTGGCGAAGAATCCAACCGTGGTTATACCGCCCTTGCGCATATGAAATGGGCGCGGATGTCCGGGTCTTCCGGTATCCACACCGGCACTATGGGTTTTGGCAAAATGGAAGGTTATAACAGCGACACTGTTTTGGCCGATGCCTTGATTGATGATGTGTCTATAGGCACGCATTTCACCCAACCTTGGGAAGGGATGAAGCCAACGACGCCGATCATTTCCGGCGGCATGAACGCCCTGCGTTTGCCCGGCTTCTTTGAAAACCTTGGCCACTGTAACGTGATCCAGACATCCGGCGGCGGCGCACTTGGCCACAAAGACGGTATTGCGGCGGGTGCGACATCCCTGCGTCAGGCATATGAAGCGTGGCAAGACGGCGTTGATCTGGTAGAATTTGCCAAAGATCACTCGGAAATGCGCGGCGCGTTCGAATCATTCTCGGACGATGCGGATAAAATTTATCCGGGCTGGCGTGAAAAACTGGGCGTGCACAAGTAAGCACCCTTTAACTACATCTTGCCCCGCTGGTATGCTGGCGGGGCAAATCGTTCTCTATCAACAAGCCAAAAATTTGGCTTTTTCATAGAGATCAGAGGATAAAAACCATGGCTGATGCGCAGCAATTCAAAATCGAAAAAGAGCCGTTTTATCATACCACTGGAAACGAAGTAGCCCTCTATGAAGCGGCCTATGCGTGTCGATTGCCGGTGATGGTAAAAGGTCCCACAGGGTGCGGTAAATCGCGGTTTATCGAATATATGGCCTGGAAGCTTGGCAAGCCGATTATCACGGTGGCCTGTAACGAAGACATGACCGCCGCCGATCTTGTTGGCCGGTTTTTGCTCGATGAAAATGGCACGAGATGGCAGGATGGCCCCTTGACGGTTGCCGCGCGGATTGGTGCAATCTGTTACCTTGATGAGATCGTCGAGGCGCGCCAGGATACGACCGTGGTTATCCATCCATTGACCGATCACCGGCGGGTTTTACCGTTGGATAAAAAGGGTGAGCTGCTTGAGGCGCACCCTGATTTCCAATTGGTGATTTCCTATAATCCCGGCTACCAAAGTTTGATGAAAGATCTCAAACAATCGACCAAGCAACGCTTTACCGCGCTTGATTTCGATTACCCTGCCGCCGAGGACGAAGCCAGTATTGTGGTTCGCGAGGGTGGTGTAGATACAGCACTTGCACATAAACTCGTCGAAATTGCGCATCGTGCGCGCAATCTCAAGGGGCATGGCATTGACGAGGGGATTTCCACACGTCTGCTGGTGTATGGTGCCATGATGATCAATCAGGGGATTGATCCGGTCGAGGCCGCCAAAATGGCGATGGTTCGTCCGCTGTCCGATGACGCTGATATTCGGGCGACATTGGATGCTGCGGTTGAAATGATTCTCGGGTAGGGCGTTCGCCATGACCCTAACACCAGAAGCATTGAAATGGCGTGCACAGCTTAATTGCACCGTTTCCAAAGTTGATAGCATTTTTGAAGCCGCTTTGTTGCGGGCCCAAGAAGCAATGAATGACGATGCGCTCGCCACATGGTTGGAGGGGGCCGATAAGGTTTGTGCGCTTGGGCGTGGCACCGAATTGGTTTTGATATTCCTTGATGAAATGCCCGAGGTGGTGCGCCATTCGGATGTCGGTATTATCCCCGAGGTGGCCGATCTCGCCGCGTTTTTGTCGGCTGAGGCCGTAACAGGGTCGATAAATCCGTTTTTGGCAACCTTGCCCATCGTTGCGCGCCGCCTTGATAATGCAACATCATTGCGTCGCTGGTTGCATCTAATCCGCACTATGGTTGCCGATGCCAAGGAAGGCACCAAACCCCTGTTGGAGCGCGCACCGTTTTTGTTTGCGCAACTTGGATTGAAAAGTGTCGAAAACTGGATTCTCTATGGTATTCGGGTTTACCGCGATCATCCGCACCGGTTGCCGGATTATTTTGGCCTGCGAAGCGCAGATGCCAAGGCGATGTTGGTTAAAGAACGCAATGGCACGTTGTTTATGGATGCCGAACGTCAGCTCCATATGTTTAAACGCGCGTTTTGGGACCATGACGTTGATTTTCACGCCTATTCCGAGGCGTTTGAAACAGCGCGCAAACCGCGTCCACATCTGGATAAGCTGGGGATACATCTGCCCGATGTCTATGAAGACCTCGGCGATATTACCGGCATAAAACGCTATCGCGCGCTCATTGCCCATATGGCGGCGCATCAAACATGGTCCACACCGTTTTTGGCCGATAATTTTAGTGTGTTTCAACATATCGCAATTGAAACATTCGAGGATTCCCGCGTTGAATATCTGGCGATGCAGAAATACCCCGGCCTGCGTCCCTTATGGATTTCGCTGCATCCGGCCCCCAAACCCGGTGGTTGCCCCGAGGGATGGTCCTGTATCCGCCATCACCTTGCGATGTTGTCTTATGCGATACTCAATCCTGATCACAATTATTCAGATCCGGCATTGTTGGAGTATGTCGGGTTGTTCTATGACCGGATGGACCAGGATTCGGCAGACCGGCAATCGTCAATTGATCTTGGCGTGGGTTGGTTGCGCGACAATCACGAACATGATTTTCGCAAACCCAATGTATGGTTTGAAGATACTGAAGTCAGTTACCGGGACGACAATCGCTATCTTTGGCATTTTCTGGAAGAAGCCGAAGAAGAAGATGATTTTCATTCCGATCATGGCGCGGCGCGGCGCAATCAGGACCAGGACGAAGACGGGTTACTGCCGCCACGGTTTTATCCTGAATGGGATTACCAATTGCAAAATTATCGCCCTGATTGGGTGACAGTTTACGAGACATTGCAACAACAGGGCAACGCCGGTGACATTGATCGCCTGTTGGAGAAACACCAGCGCCTTTCCAAGCAGCTCAAACAAATTGTGGATTTGTTAAAGCCGCAACAACGCCGCCGTGTTCGGTATCAACAAGAGGGCGACGATCTTGATCTTGATGTCGCTATCCGTGCCGCGATTGATTATCGCATCGGATCGACACCTGATACCCGCATCCAGCAAAGCCACGTCAAAGATGGCCGTGATATTGCGGTGATGTTGCTGCTTGACCTGTCGGAATCGGTGAACGATGTGCCCAAAGGGGCGGATGCGACGATCCTGCAACTTTCGCAAGAAGCATCGGCATTGCTGGCCACCGCTGTTGAGGCATTGGGTGATCCGTTTGCCATTGCGGGGTTTTCATCGAATACACGGCACGAGGTGAATTATTCACATTTCAAGGGTTTCAAAGAGCCGTGGGGTGATATTCCCAAGGCACGTTTGGCGGCGATGAAAGGCGGCTTTTCCACCCGTATGGGCGCGGCCATTCGCCATGCGGGCGGTCATTTGGAGCAACGCGGCGAGGAAAAGCGCCTGCTTCTGGTTTTGACCGATGGCAAGCCCCATGATATTGATGTCGCCGACCCGCAATATCTGTCAAAAGACACCCAACTCGCCGTTGGAGAATTGGACAGCAAGGGTATCACAACCTATTGCATTAGCCTTGATCCGGACGCCGACGACTATGTTTCCGATATTTTTGGGCGCAACAATTTTACGGTGATCGACCGGGTTGAAAGCCTACCGGAGAAGTTGCCAAAATTGTTTATGTCACTGACGCGTTAGCGGCGTCATATTTCGCCTGCGTCTATTTGGGTTAATTGATCCCAATTGAATTGGGTCAAATACTGCCAAATTTCTTCGGAAAACTGTGGAAACGGGGTTCTTTCCCGCATGAGAAGAAAAACCTGACGTTGTTCTGGAAGGTCTGCGATCTCGCGATATATCAATTCAGAATTCTCGATTTTGATAACCGTTTTTGGCAAAACAGTCACCCAGCGACCTGTTCGAACCATCGCAATGAGGGACATCGTATTATGCACGGCCAGTTTTGAACCAATGGTCGCGCTGTGGAATGACGGGTTTTTGATCAAGCTGGACAAGGCGTTGTTTATAAAGCTGACCGTGGAAATATCGCGAATTGTCGGGCGCTGTTTTTGGCGGGCCAATGGATGTGTAGGCGCGCAAATCAGGCCGAATTGGTCGCTAAAAAGATGGGCTTGGCGAATACCGTTCAGAGAATGTTTGCCGGACACAATCCCGATATCCGCCTGCCCCCGCAGCAGCGCATCAATGACTTGCTGTGTATCGCTATCGCGAAGTTCGATACGTAGACCGGGATTGCGTTTGGTCAAAGTTTCGATTGTCGCCGGAAAAACAAGGCTTGCGACCGAGGGGATTGACGCTATTCGGATCAACCCTTGTGGTGAATTGGCCGATGACTGGATGGCCTTCACAGTGTAATCGAACTGTCGCAACTGGGTTTGTGCCAACTCGAAAACATGTGCGCCCAAGGGCGTAAGACGGTTTTTCCGATCGCTTTCAAACAACCGTTTTCCGAGGTTTTCTTCAAGTAATTTCAGGGTCATTGAAATGGCCGATTGGGTCTTGCCCAAGCGGGTTGCCGCATCCGTCAGGTTGCCGGTTTGCGCCACGGTTACAAAACAACGCAGCATTTCAATTTTGATAGCCACTTCAATATTCCTGAAATTATATTAAGAAATATGAATTTGACTTATATTGGTGCAAGAGTCCATCCTCTTGAAGCCTCTCAAATTTGCACAGGAGATCCCGTTTGATGCGTATTGATGGCCTGCAATATGCCAATTGGTCCGAAAAAACGTTCCGCCAGATGCGGGATGGTGATGTTGATGCGGTGCACGTGACGATTGCCTATCATGAGGATTTTCGTGAAACAGTTCTGAATTTCGAAAAATGGAACCGATGGTTTGAACAATTTCCGGATCTGATTATCAAGGGCCAACAAGCCGGCGATATTGATCTTGCGCGTGAAACCGGACGCACCGCGATTTTTTTCGGCTTTCAGAACCCAAGCCCAATCGAGGCCGATATTGGTCTTGTCGAAATCCTGCACACTCTTGGCGCGCGTTTTATGCAGCTAACTTATAACAACCAATCCCTGCTGGCGACGGGATGTTACGAGGCGGAAGATTCAGGAATTACCCGCATGGGTCGGCAGGTTATCAAGGAAATGAACCGCGTTGGAATGGTCATAGACATGAGCCACTCTGCCGATCGTTCAACGATTGAGGCGGCCGAGATTTCCGAGCGACCAATCGCGATCACCCATGCAAATCCTTATGATTGGTCACCGGCCCTGCGCAACAAGCGCGATGATGTTATTCGCGCGGTCACCGAAAATGGCGGAATGTTGGGGTTTTCAATCTATCCACATCATCTTCAGGGGAAATCCGACTGCACGCTTGTTGATTTTTGCGAAATGATTGCCCGCACTGCGGAAAAATATGGCGCGGCGCAATTGGGAATCGGGTCCGACCTATGTCAGGATCAACCCGATAGCGTGGTTGAATGGATGCGCACGGGGCGCTGGACCAAGGAAATTGATTTTGGCGAAGGGTCTGCGGATGCGCCGGGGTTTCCCGAGATGCCCACATGGTTTCGCGATAACCGTGACTTTGGAAATATCGAAAACGGACTGCGGGCAACAGGGCTTAGTGGCACTGAGGTTGCCGGCATTATGGGGGGGAACTGGTATAGGTTCTTTGCCGAAAACTTTGGCCCACGGGAATGACAAACGCGCCAACACAAATCCCTAAAAGAGAGCCAAGCAAGGTCATGCGCCTCGCGCGGCTTGGGTCTATGCACCAATGCCGTCTAAGTTTTATGCGGGTTTTGACGCGGCGCATGGCGCGCGAGGGTTGGATGTTCTCGCGTCCGGTTTTTACCTTTGATGCCAAAGGTGTTGGGCATGCGGTCTATACGGCGCAGGGACCAGAGCGCGCCTATTCTCTGGTGGCATTTGGTCATGATCTCGCCCCTGAAATGCGCTCTGATCGGGTGATTGCAACCGCATGGGATGCCACATTCACCTTGTTTGACGGGGTGCCGACATCACAGGATATCGACCGTCTGTCAAAAAATATACCGTTGCAAGAGGCCGGGCGCGTCACCGAAACAGAGATTTCTGTTTCCCGTGCGAACCGCTCGGTGCGCCTATGGGACCATTTTGTAAATGCACTGTCGCGGGGCCAACAGCCGGATATAGATATGATCGAGGCCGTTGGATATTTAATGCGAACGACGGCTGTTTACGGCTCCGGCAAATTGGGCGCGGCCGATTATGAAACCATCGCAGGGCGTCCGGAAATGAAGGTTCCGTTTCAGGCCGAGATGCTATCGGTTTTTCTAACCCGCACCTTTGTGCGCGATCTGGTGAATCATATGGCCCATGCCAAGGGCGGTGACAAAGCGGTGAAAATGGATGTCGATATCGCAAGGCGTCTTGGAATTGGCAATTCTACCGGCCTTGGGTTGGCACCGTATATCGTCAACCATTCAAATTTGTTCAATAACTGGATAATGGCACGGGAAGACGCAATTTCCCGTGTGCGATCGGTTGAAACAGCCACACCAACGCATGTGGCCGCGTTTCGGAAACTGTTGCGCCGCAGCGAAATATCTATTGCGAACTGGACCTCGCAACACCCGATCCAGATCAAAAAACTGGCCAATTTGCAGAGTGATCTGAATGCGGTGAAAGAGTTTGTAGAGCAGGATGATTTGCTCGACAATTTCCCGTGGAACCGCCTTTTGGGTTGGGCCGATGCCGTGTTGCACCTTGAGGGGCAGGAAATGATCGCCTCGCTTATCCTGGAGCCTTACGGAGATCTGGTGGATGAATTGGCCGGGAGCATGGCCGATACCAATCAAGACGCGTTTTGTATTGATGGCAGGATGATGATTGCGCAGGTGCGCGGTCAGATCGAGGCAAGTTTTGGCTGGGCGTTGGGTCTGGATTGGGCGGCTCCTGAAAACTGTGCCCGCGTTTGGTATGTTTCTGAAGAAAAGTTGGAACCGCGCCTTGGCGAACGGGCCAAAGAAGCGATTGAAGCCTACGAGCAACCCTTGGCACCGGCACGTGACGCGACCGCCGCCTATATCGCAATGGCGCAATGGGACGATGAAAAACCAATCGCCGAATTTTTGCTGCGCCATCCCGAACACCGTCACACCATTCGTCGCGCGCAATACAACATCGCCGCGCCCTATGGCGAGATTCAGGATAATACCATCGCTGCCGATATGCTTCCGATTGATTTCCTGCGGGTTAAATTGGCGTTTTTCGGGGCTATTCACTTTGATCCGCGTTCGGATCGTTGGGTGCGGATCTGTATGTTTGCCAACGCGCCTTATCCCGAGGAATTGACCCAAACCAATGCCGATTTCTGGGTCTATCCAGAGGATAAACCATGAGCTTTGCACTAAACGAAGTGGACGCAATCGCGAAAAAAGCCACCCGTGGGGCGGGGTATAGTTGGGGCGTCGCCGAAGACGCGGGCAAGGCCACACGTTGGCTATGTGCGAACAGGATTGATGGTTGTCGGGCACTTGTATCGGTGCTGGCGGTTACGGATAATTTCAGCCCGGCGAAGATGGCACCGACGGGTATTGTTGGTAACTGGCGGTCAGACGGCGGCATGATGTGCCCGCTGATGGCCGGTGTGACCCTGTCAGATTTTGCAAGTGTTGGACATGCCGACGAGGTATGCATTTTGAATGTCGTGTCGCCGGTGATGATTTTGCCGTTTGCGGCAATGGCCGCGCACCGATTGGGGCAGTTGTTGACCGTCCAATGGGCCGGGATTTCGGCGACAACCGACGGCCATGTATTAAGTTTTGATAGTGCGGATAATCCCGATTTCCGGGCTGTTGCCAAATCTGTAACCATTCGGGTCGGCGGTCAGATCGGCCAGCAGATGCCGAAACAAAACCGCGCGAAACCAGAAGGTGCGGATTGGAAAACCCTAAGCAGTTTTGCCCAACGAACCTATGCGCCAGCATCCAGTGAATCGCGCATTATGGGCGCAGGTGCAGGGCTTTCTGACAATGATTGAAAAGAGGATGATATGATTGAAACCAAAACCCTGTCGTTAGATCAAATCGAAGACATTGCTTTTCACGCCCTTGTTGCTGTTGGGACATCGGAGCAAAATGCCCGCCCGCTGGCCGTTGCCACCGCCGCCACCGAGGCTGATGGCGTGGCGAGCCACGGTTTGGCCTATATCCCGATTTATTGTGAGCATGTGGATTGTGGCAAGGTGGACGGGCAGGCGCAACCGGTTCTCGCGCAACCGGGCCCAA
>Ga0256834_1003123_pt1 | contig 10048 bp, 8 predicted proteins | sample 4281140metaG_FD_190536 | JGI IMG/M metagenome (GOLD analysis project Ga0256834, IMG submission 190536) | Hydrothermal vent microbial communities from East Pacific Rise, Pacific Ocean - 4281-140 | ecosystem: Environmental > Aquatic > Marine > Hydrothermal vents | place: Pacific Ocean: East Pacific... | reverse complement strand
CCAGTATGGTTGCGAAATCATAGGAGGGGACACCATAGGAGGAGATAAACTTCATTTGAGTATCACTATCATTTCAAAAAGTGATAATCCACTTTTACGTACTACGTTAGAAGAGGGTGATTTGTTGGCATATACAGGTGTTTTAGGTACAAGCAAAAGAGACTTAGATGCACTCTTTAGAGGTGAAAAAATAGACCAAAATTCACGTTTCTATACGCCAACACTAAGAGCAGAATTCATAGCCAAAGCAAGACCCTATTTACATGCAGGCATGGACATCTCAGACGGACTATTCTGTGATACAAACAAGTTGCTAGATATTAATAAATATGGATTTAATATATTAAAAACTATCAATGATGACATAGGGTTTTCTGGAGAAGAGTATGAAATGTTGATTTCTTTTAAAGAGAGTGATTTAGAGGCTGTTCAAGATGTGGCAAAAGAGACACAAACACCTTTAATGGTGTTTGCAAAAGTTGTTAAAAATGATGAGAAGTTTAGATGTGAGAGTCATCATTTTTAATATTTTTTATTTGAATGGTTTAGTTTATTATTCTATCATGTAAAAGAGATTAAATATACCTAAGGGTATTTATTTCATTTTATTTAAGGTAAATTTTATTGCTGAAGGGTAGAATGTTTACATTAAATTTTTAAAAGGAAAAATAATGAAGTACACTCTATCCAAGTTTTCAATTGCAAGTAGTATAGCTTTAATGTTAGTAGGATGTGGAGGAGGTGGGGGAACTCCTGCTACTGCACCAGCAGGACAAAATCCTCAAAATCCAGCACCCCAAAATCCTACAGTTACGGTAAGCAATCCTGCACTCTGTGGGGGCACTCAAACTGCCTTTGCTCTGAGTAAAGAAGTCAATGGAGACCTCAATATAGAAAAAGATAATACAGAAGATTGTTATAAAATAAATCTCTCTTCTAACAATGGTAGTGAAACTTATACTTTTTTTATGAATATCTTACCGGGTACAGAAGGATTCTCACCAACAGATGTAAGACTTATAGATATGGACAATGAAGAAACACCTTTTACTACAGAAAATAAGCTCTATGCTGCAGACAAGCATCTACGTAAAACCTTTTCTGTTACTAAAGATGGCACCTATTATATTAAGGTTAAAAGAGGTACGGCAAAAACTAAATATGCTTTTAGTGTACACTCATCTGTAGAAAATGGGTTAGTACAAAATAAAGACAAAGAGATAAACGACACACCAAGTATGGCGGCTCCCATTAAACTTGATGAAGCGATGAAGGACATTAGTGGTTCTTTGCACGTTACTAGAGACACATATAATTCACTTAGAGGCACAGATGATACAGATTACTATAGTATAGACATTACAAAAGCAGGTAAATATACCTTTTTTATGAATCTTTTACCTGGATCAGAAACTTATGCAAGCGTTGACGTACGATTTATAGATGAAACTGAAGCAGAAACTCCTATTACTGAAAAATCTTTAGATTTATATAAAGAGAATGATAATATAAGAAAAGAGATTACACTTGCTATAGGAAAGCATAATATAAAAGTATATAGAGACAAAAATAAAGCAAAATACGCTTTTAGCATACATCCCTCTATTGCAAATGGATTAAAGCAAGATAGCGACCAAGAACCCAATGATACTCCTAGTATGGCGGCACCTCTTACTATAGCAGAATCAACAGTTGGTATTACAGGTTCACTACATTTTACAAGAGATGCATATACTTCACTTAGAGGTACAGATGATACTGATATGTATCGTATTTCTATTGTCGAAACAGGTGAATATACAGTGGATATGGCTTTATTGGATGGTAGTCTTCAGGCTCAGAATCTCAATGTAAGATTTATTAGTGATAATGGTGGAGAGATACCTGTTCCAATATCAACTTTCGAACTTTATAGAGAAGGTCAAACACTTAGTAAAAATATAACTCTTACTGCAGGTAATTATAATTTGAAAATATCTAGAAACTCAAAAATAGCCAAATACTCTTTTAAAATGAAAAAAAAGTAGTCATAGATGTATGCCTATCAAGATTTGATAGGTGTAGTTCTTGATGCCAATGAAGCAGGATAGTTCCTAGACAGGGCTATTTTTTCAGCTAAGGTATGTAGTTTTAGTTTTTCTATATTATTAAATATCATATCTTTTTTTGGCACTTTTTTATCTACTATTTCTAAGCGTATTAAATCTTCCTCTATTGCTTTACACATGTCTAACACAGAAGAGACCTTGACTATTTCACAACGGGCATAACGTTCCCGTGGGAACGAGACTTCTGCTACTCTAAGTGTAGGATCATCTCCAGGGATTTGTTGTGCCCCAAAGAGAGGTTTACTTCCTACAGTAGCTGTAGAAAAAGAAGGAATATACTGAGAAAGGTGCTGTATGGCAGAGTGTGTACGTGTGTTAGTCTCTTCGTCTTTCCAGTCATTTTCTATTTTTTCTATAAAGTCTTGACCTAGCCTTGGCTGACAGCTTAGTGCTGAGTTTGTCACTAAACCATCTTCATAAAGGGTTATTTCTTTGGTCATGCCATGGAGCTGAAAGTAACCGTTAGGGTAGGGGGTAAACTGTCCCATGCCTTGCGGTGTTCCACGTTCTCCATGAAAGATGATTTCTGGAAATTGTATATCATTATGATCTTTCCAATGGCTCACATAAGCAGCTTTAAACTCTACCATACGTTCACAGGGTACACCCAACAAGTCATCAATTTTTCCTGTTCTAAATCCTGCTGCATTAATGAGGTAGTCAAAGTCACTTTGATGGGTTTTATCGTTCTTTATACTAGAAATATTCCATTTATTAGTTTGACCATTTTTTTGTATATTATACACAATAGTATTATTGCGTACAGAAACATTCTTTAAATCTTCTAGTGCAATAGATATCCCTGCAGAGAGCCTAAAGAGGTTCAGTCCATATTCTTGTACCTGTATCAGAGGAAATTGTACCTTTTCTAAGTCGATGTTTTTTGCCACGGGTATCATCCATTCATCGTAAGTACTTGGGTTTTGTACGGTCTCTTTGGCTTTAAGAATCATAACTTCTTCTTTACTGTAGCATCTGTAGTAATTTTGACTTAGACCTAAAACTTGGTTTTTACTGTCTTTTTTTATGAGCATTTGATACTCATGTGTAAGTAACTGTAGTCTAGGTAGCAAGTCATTAGGAGAGCCTTTATCGCTACAAGGAAGTACAATCACAGTAGGGCGGTAGTCTACTATATAAGGGTAAAAACGTAAAAAATCTATGGACTGTTTAAGTAGGGTTACACATTGAGCATCTGATATCTCTCTGTAGAGGTTACCTCCCGCATGCAAGTGACAAAAAGGAGGTCCAGTAATGAGACTAGACTCTTTTTCAAAAAGTGTGACATCAAGACCTAATGTTCCAAAATAAAGTGCAGCAGAGCTACCAGCAGCACCGGCACCAATGATTGCTATTTTATGCTTATTAATCATTACTTAACCTAAAGTATATTTTTTAATTCTTTAAAACTATTGAGCACAATACTCGGATGATGAAGCCCGATATCTTCACCATAGTTATAGCCATAGCTTACACCCACAGAGTCCATAGCACAGGCATTGGCAGCAAGTATATCGTTTTTAGAATCTCCTACCATGACTGAAGCTTCCACACTGGCACTTAACTTTTTACAGACATGAAGTAGTGGCATGGGGTGGGGTTTTTTTTCACTTAAGGAGTCTCCACCCAAGATGCATTTAAAAAGACAATCCATTTTTAATCCTTCTAGTATAGGTGATACAAAGGCAAAAGGTTTGTTGGTGACTATGGCTAAAGTATACTTTTCTTTTAACATTTGAAGTGTCTCAATAACATCAGGGTAAGGTACGGTTGCGTTACATAGGTTTTTTTCATAGTAGTCTAAAAAGATTTTGAGAGCCTTTTCTATGAATACAGCATCTAAGCTTTCATCGACTATTCTGCTTCCACTTAATGCACGTTTTACAAGTATCAAAGCACCATTACCTACCCATCCATGTATGATCTCTTCTGAGAATGTATCTTCTTCTAAGGTCTTTAGCATGTAGTTCACTGCCAAGGCTAAGTCTAGTGCAGAGTTGATAAGTGTACCATCTAAATCAAAGATGAGGAGTTTTTTGTTTTCAAATTTCAAATGTATACCCTTGTGCTAGTTATTGCGATTATACATTTTTTAGCTAAAATACGCTTAATAATTATTTTGAAAGAACCCTCATGAATCCAATCTTCCCTCTAAATGTTAAAAATGAATTTCATTTTAATTCAAGTGCACGTGATTTTACGGTAGAAGAGATACCTCTTTACGCGTTTACAGGAGAGGGTGAACACCTCATATTGCAAATACGTAAGAAAGACATGACTACATGGGAGATGCTTGATGTCATCTCTAACCATGTAGGTATCCGTAGACGTGACATGGGTTATGCAGGACTTAAAGACAAGCATGCCATGACCATACAGTACATTTCGGTGATGGCGATACATGAAGAGAAGCTAAAAGCATTCACACATGACAAAATAAAGATACTCTCTACCGTACGCCACAACAACAAGATACGTGTAGGGCACTTAAAAGGAAACCGTTTTAACATACGCCTTAAAAAGGTACTAGGTGTTCAAAAAGACAAACTAGACTCAGTTCTAAAGTGGATAAAAAAGAATGGTGTACCAAACTACTTTGGTAACCAACGTTTTGGTACCGATGGCAATAACTGGGTAGATGGAAAAAAACTCTGTGAGGGTACACTCAAAATGCGTGACCGTAAGACTAGAGAGTTTCTTATGGGCTCATACCAGTCTTACCTTTTTAATAACTGGCTCTCAAAGCGTATGGAACTTAACTTGTTATTAGAGAAGTTCTCAGAAACTGAAACAGAACAGGTTATGAAGTTACCAGAAGGTTCACTAAAAGGTACAAAAGAACAGCCAAACTTCTTTAAACTGGTAGAAGGAGACGTGATGATGCATTACCCTTATGGTAGACTCTTTAATGTAGAAGATTTAGCCCAAGAGGCTAAACGTTTTGAAGCCAAAGACATTGCTCCTGCAGGACTTTTACCTGGTAAAAAGACTAAAGTAGCACAAAGTACAGCTGGACGAATAGAAGAACCTTATGTTGAAGAGTTAAGCTTAAATGGTGCTAGACGTTATGCATGGGTACAAGTCACAGAGATAAGCAAAACGTACGTGGAAGAGAAAGCCCATTATGAACTTTCTTTTGTGCTTCCAAAAGGATGTTATGCTACCAATGTTTTAGATGTATTACGTGGTGGGCAAAAGTAAATAAACATTTGACAAAGTTTTGACATTTTTTAACTATAATACACGTAATAAAAATCATATGAGTTATTCATTAAGAGTTACTAGGGTACTTAATACGTCCATATTTTCTACACTATTATGTAGTACACTTTTAAAATAATACTCTTTATCGAAGGAAAACCACATGTCTACAACATTTAAATATCTCTCTTTAGTGACGGCTTCATTTCTATTATTGGCTTGTGGTGGTGGAGGTAGCTCTTCAAGTGGAGGAACTATCACTGCTGGAGGAGGTGGTTCTGATCTTACCTCACTACCAAATGTTTCAAAAAACATAACAATTACAGGAACGTATCAAATTGAGGATTTAGGTAAGGCAAGTCAAGTCAAAGCTATAGTTAATGTGGGTACTGCACCTAAAAGTGTTTATGTGCTTTTGAGTAATAGCAGTGAAACAAAGTCTTCATCTCCTCGTATTACACATAATAATAAAATAGCACCAATGCAAAAGAATATGAAAGAAATATCTGTAGACGTGCCAACCATTCATGCTAAAAGAGCGAAACATGCACCTGCATATATACAATCATTTAATCAAAATACCAAAAAACTTTTTAAAAATAGTAAAAAAGTAAGAAAAGAAAAATTAGTAAATACCAATTTGAAACCAAATAAAAAAGATATTTTAGGTCAGAGTAATACTTTTTATATCGAAAGTGATACGAGTAAAAGTACAATGGCAACATCTAGAAAAATTGTTTCAAATATAGCTACAGATAATGGAAACGCCCATTCAAAAAACAAAACATTAAATATTTGGGTGTCAAATGATAGTTTTGGTATTGGATGCGGTAAAACTAAATGTGTCACACAAGCGATGGTAGATGCCTTGGCGGAGACATTTTTAAAAGTTGGACCCAATAATGATATTTACGATTGGGTGACAAATATCTATGGTGAAGAGTGGAATGCTGCAGCTAAAAAAAAATATGACTATTTCATTGGTGCAAATGATGAGATAACAATACTTTTAACAGACATAGGCAATGACGATAGTGTAAATGGAGGAACCATAGGATACTTTTTTGCAAAAGACAATGTAGATAAGACATATGTTGATTCTAAGGGTAATGTATTAGCATCTGGTTCAAATGAAAGGGTCATGTTTTACATCGATGCTGTGATGTTTGCCAATGAAGATCCAGGGACACCTTGGAGTATAGATGATGCGTGGCCAAAAGAGGTCGTCGCAACTTTGGCACATGAGTTTGTGCATATGATTCACTTTTATCAAAAAACGTTAATGCTTATACCAGATGATGGCGAAGATACCGATACCTGGATTAACGAAATGACAGCAGAGACCACAGAAGACTTAGTAGCTACAAAGATACAGTCATCGGGGCCTAGAGGTGTAACACATACTGACGGGAGTGCAGGAGATCCAAAGAATATGAAAGGTAGATATGGGATTTTTAATGAAAATAATACACTTTCACTTACAACATGGAGTGGTAAACTACCTGACTACTCTAAAGTAAATGCCTTTGGAACATACCTTACACGTAACTATGGTGGTGCACAAGTTCTACATGACATCATGCATAATGCGTATGGAGATGAGCAAGCTATTATAGATGCCGTTAGAAAGTCTCCTCAAGGAGCAGGAAAAACATTTTCTGATTTACAAAAAGAGTGGGGTATCGCTGTACTACTTTCTGACAATGAAACCTTAGCAGTAAATAAACCTACCTATAATACAGGTGCGTTTACAAATACTACTTATAAAAGTGTAACATATGAGTTAGGATCTATTAATTTCTTCAATTATAGCCCCAAACCAACGATTAGTACAAGTGTATCAACTGTAGCCCCTCAAGGTAACTACTACTACAAAGTAGGAGATGATCTTACAGGTACAGTAACTATTGATTTAACTTTAAATGCTACAACTTCAGCTACACTCATAGTGAAATAAAGGAAGAGAAATGAAAAAATATATTTTAGGAGTATTTATCATGCTTGGTATGGTAGGCTGTGCTAACAGTAATGAGATAGAACTGGAAGGAAAAATTGCTATGAAAGGTGCTGAGCCTTTTTCTTATTTGTCTATTAGAGATAAACAAAGTCGTAAAAGCTATAAGATTCAAAACCAAGAGAGTTTTGATTTGATGCATAAACAAAAACAAGTAGTTAAAGTAAAAGCAGAGATAGTCAAAGAAGCTGTAGGTCCAGGTTTCCCCGCGGTGATTAAAGTAATAGAGGTTAAGTAAAACCTCTTTTTTAAATTTATTTCTCTTTTTAGGACAAGTTTCTTTTTTCTTGCCACTCTTCTTTTTTTCTTATTATATTGGCACCTAGTTTAGATAGTTTCCCCTCTAAATCATCATACCCACGGTCTAGGTGGTAGATGCGTCTTACATGGGTGGTGCCTTCTGCTACCAATGCAGCAAGAACTAGTGCTGAAGAGGCTCTAAGGTCTGTTGCCATGACCTCTGCCCCATAGAGGTTTTCCACACCTTTAACGGCAGCGGTACTTCCTTTGAGCCAAATATCTGCACCCAGTCGGTTAAGTTCAGACACATGCATAAAACGGTTTTCAAAAAGCCGCTCTTCTATGAGACTTTCGCCTTTTGCTATGATAGCCAGTGCCATAAACTGTGCTTGCATATCTGTAGGGAAACCTGGGTACTCAATGGTAATGAGACTTACAGGTTTAAGGTTGTCAGTAGGGTGAATGGTGATACTGTCATTTTTAAGTTCAAAGGTACAGCCCATTGACTCTAACTTGTCTATAGAAGCCCTTATATGTCCATGGTTTACTTTATTAAGTGTGATGCTAGAGTTTGTTATGGCACCCGCACAAAGATACGTTCCTGCTTCTATACGGTCAGGAATGATTTCTACTTCTTTAAAGGTAAGTGTTTTTCCACATGTACCCTCAATACTTAGTTCATTGGTACCAATACCTTCTATCTTAACACCCGCGTCACGTATCATCTCACACAGTTGTACTACTTCAGGCTCTTTGGCGGCATTGACTATAGTGGTAGTTCCATGTGCAAGAGCAGCTGCCATGACAATGTTTTCTGTACCACCCACTGTAATTTTATCGAAAATAATTTTAGCACCTTGGAGACCATGAGGTGCCATAGCTTTAACATACCCACCTTTTATTTCTAAGGTAGCACCCATAGACTCTAATGCCTTTAAATGTAAGTCAATAGGGCGTTGTCCTATGGCACATCCACCAGGTAGTGAAACTTCACACTCACCAAATCTAGCAAGTAGAGGACCTAAGACTAAGATGGATGCTCTCATTTGAGATACTATTTCATATACAGCTTTTGTAGAGGTGATAGTACCGTTATTAATGTGAGCAATGGTCTTGTTGTGGTCTACCTCTCCACCAAGCATGGTTAAGAGTTTGAGTAGGGTACGAATATCTACTACATTGGGTAAGTTTGTAAGTGTGACTTCCTCAGCACTTAATATAGTTGCAGCAATAATAGGTAAAGCAGCATTCTTTGCACCACTTATAGTTACATCGCCTTTTAATGTATTGCCACCCACAATTTCTAAATAATCCATTTTATAATTTCCCCAATCTTATGTATATATGAATGAGATTTTAGCAAAAGTATGATTAAGGTGTGTATATACGTAATATATTAATAAATATTACATTAGTTAACATTCATTAATAGAAAGATTTGATATTATTCAGTATAATTAAGTTACTTATTAATAAATATTAGATAAGATATTTTATAATATAATATTTTAAAGGTCGTTGTGCCTTATAAAGGGAATGTATGGCTAGTAGTTTAGATAAACTAAAAGCTCTGACAAGTAAGCTTGAAGAGAAGTTAGAAAAGAAAGAAAAAAAGGTAGAAAATACTTCTACTGACACTTCAAAAGTTGAGACCGTTAAAGTAGTAGCACCTGTAAAAAAAGTAACACAGCCCAGAAAAAAAGTATCTACTCAAAGTGCTGATTCTGTACGGGAAGAAAATATTTTACGGGTAAAAATGCTGTATGAAAAACTAAAAATTTATGAAAAGTCACCAGATTTTGAAAATATTTTTGTATATAAAGCAATGAACCTTTCTGGAATTGGACTAAAAGAAGAAGATTTTGGTCAAGTACGTGAAGGTAAATATATACAGATTATTGCCATTACCTATGAGCCAGATAAAAATGGAAAGAAAAAGGCTAAAAATATTTCTTTAGGATATTTCGGTAAAGCTGAGACTTTAGAAAATACACTTAAAAATGAAATTATAGAATTTGTCTTACGTTGGCGTTATGAAAAAGCATTTCAAAACCTTGAGCATTATAAAGACCTTATTGATAGAGTGGAAATCCCTTCGGATACCTTGTTTTAAAAAGCAGGGAATCTACTCTACTGAAAAAATACCATTTTCTAACATTTTACTAACCAAAAATTGGCTACAATCTATTTCTAATTTACAACTTAGGATAGACATGCACCTTGAACTGACTCCCGAAGCACTTTTAACACAACTTGGATATACCAAAACAGAACAAACACTTAATCAAATGAATAATATTATAAAAAATACAAGAAATTTTAAATCATTTTCACCACATATTCCTTCTTTTTGTGATGCTTTGGCAGTGGAAAAAGGTTTTATAGCGATGTCTAACTCTCAAGATTATTTAAAAATAAAATGTAATGAAGACCTTTCTGCTGATAATCTTTCGGCATTTAGAACTTTAGTGAATCATTGGGCAGA
>Ga0256834_1003122_pt1 | contig 10055 bp, 9 predicted proteins | sample 4281140metaG_FD_190536 | JGI IMG/M metagenome (GOLD analysis project Ga0256834, IMG submission 190536) | Hydrothermal vent microbial communities from East Pacific Rise, Pacific Ocean - 4281-140 | ecosystem: Environmental > Aquatic > Marine > Hydrothermal vents | place: Pacific Ocean: East Pacific... | reverse complement strand
GTTTTTAAACCAGCACACGCAAACCCACGTGAGCCAGATTGATCTATTTCCGACGGTATTGGAATTGGCCGGCATTGAACCGGAAGGGTATAATGACGGCAGCGCCGCGGTTAGCCTTGGGCAGGGGTTGCGGTCGGGTGATTTTGACAAACCTGACGAGGTGTTTATGGAACAGGAAGAAACCCGCGCCATCCGCACGCCTGACTGGCTTTATAAACGGCGGTTTCAATTGGCCCCGACACCGCCTTTTGGTGATGAATTATATGATCTTAACAATGATCCATTGGAAAAGAACAACCTGATTGGGCGCGCGGATTATGCCGATGTTTCCCGGATGTTAATCACCAAAATCGACAGGTTTTTTGCGCAGTATTCCAATCCACGGTATGACCTTTGGAACGGTGGCCGCGCGCAATCAAATTCCGACAAACCATGGCTCTGGAAAGAGGCATGGGGGGAGGATTGGGCGGCGGGATTTCAGCAGGATTAAACCGTCTCCCACGGGAAACTATCGAGCCGTTCATACCCTGTGGCCGTCACCAGAACCTGAGTTTCCAGTTTTACACTTTCTGTGCCTGCCGCAGCAACAAGGCTTTCGACGCAGATCACCATACCGGGCAACAACGCCCCGTTCATGGCGGTGTTGTCAAAATCAACATGCAGCGGCACAACCGGCCATTCATCCGCCATGCCCACGCCGTGCAACGCCAAGGAATAGCGATAATCCACATGGCGCGGCGGAATACGCCAGCTTTTGTCATTGAATTCGGCAAATTCCATACCGGGCCGGATCAGGGCAAGGTTGTGATTGATCTGCTCCAGAGCGGTGCCATAAAGCCTGGTTTGCGTGTCGTTCATTGGCGTATAATCACAGGTCCAACTGCGCGAAAGATCGGCGCAATAACCGTAAGGGCCGATCATATCGGTATCAAACGAGATCATTTCACCGGCCTGACAGGGGCGATCGGAACATTCCTTATACCAAGGGTTGGTGTTTGGCCCACAGGTGAGCAATTTGGTTTCTAGCCAATCTCCGCCAGAGCGCGCATTTTCAAAATGCAGATGCGCCCACAGCTCTCGTTCGGTGACGCCCGCGGTTGAATGTTGATAAATTCGCGCCATGCCTGCCTCGCAAACGCGGATCGTCCAGCGCATGAGTTCAATTTCTTCCGGCGATTTGATCGAACGGGCGATCTCGGTCAATTCGGTGCCTTCGACATAGTCGAGCCCAAGCGCCTCAAGCGCATGAACACCATTGCCGTCAAGTTTGTCGATGGCGATGCGCCGGTTGCCGCCGCCATATTCGCCCACAAGATCCGCTATTTCCTTGGCCCAAAGGTCGAGGCCCTGATTGGCTTTGTCGCCTTTGGCCATGAACATCCACGAAATTGCCGTGCGTATTTCATCTATGCCCGGCAAGTCCTCATTGAGATGCTCACACCCTTTGAACTCCCACAGGATCGCAGGACCATCGGCAAGGACCATCGCGTAGCGCATCGGATTATGTGTGGTCCAGACCTGCATGTTCGAAGAGTCAAAAGCGTAACGAATATTGATTGGATCATAGAGCAAAAGTGCGGCCACATCATGCGCCGCCATTTGTGCGCGAAACCGCCCCAACCGATAGGCGCGGGCCTTGTTTAATACGCTGTCAGGCACGGGGCTTATCAATGGTTTGTCGGCGCCGTCGCTATTGAGATAGGTCAGCTTGCGGTCATCTTTGAACGCGTTTTTGGTTTGCTGGCTGGTTTCCATTGCTATTTTACCCGTCCGAAAAATCCGATCCGTTCCTCATTCGAGAACATGACATCCGGCGTTTCATAATAGGAAAACACGGCGATCATGCGATCTCGTGCGCCTTTTATCGGGGTCACGCGATGGGGTGTGTTGATGCCGCGAAACACATTAAGCGTGCCCGCCGAAAGCCGCAGTTTTTGCATCATCGGGTCATTTCCATTCAACAAGTTTACCACACCGTCATAATTCGGGCCGTCGTCCGTGCGCAGATCCGTGCGATATTCGAAATCACCGCCCGCCTCTGGCGCTTGCAAGAGTAATGTCGTGGTAAATTCGGAACGGTCAAAATGCCAATTCAGGGCCTCACCCGCATGATATGCCATCACATTTACCCGCGCCAACGGATCGGGCATGGAATAAAGATTTTCCTTGCCCAGAACCTCGGCGAGAAAGGCAATCAACGGTGGCCATTCGTAGATTTCAATCACGCCACTATCGCCTATTTGATCGGCGCAAAGCGTGTGATTGATGGTATCAACTTCGGTCAGCGCCGGATGATCGGCGGCAAGACCGGGCACTGATTTCTTGAAATAGATATTGTGGCGGCGTTGATGGGTAAAGGATTGCGTGGCCATGGCCGGCTTCAGCGCATCGGCCAATTCCTGTGCCACTTGCGGGCGCAAATACCCTTCAAGATTGAACATGCCATTCGCAACAAGATCGGCCTGACACTGTTTTACAAGGGCTGCGTAACGCGCGCTTGCGGGCTGATTTAGCGGGTAACGCTCAAGATCAATCATATGTTGCATTTTCGGCTCCTTTATACGTTTGCTACAAAGCGCTGAAACAAGGCCTATTGCAACAAGGTAAATTGTTATGGATCATAAGAAAAACTATAGGCTTTGCTATGCACATATTACCGCCCCTCAATGCATTACGCGCCTTTGAAGCGGCGGCGCGCTGTGGAAGTTTTGTTCTTGCCGCTACCGAACTTGGCGTAAGCTCGGCAGCGGTGAGCTTGCAAGTTAAATCACTTGAGAAACATCTTGGCAGAAAATTATTCCTGCGACAAGGCAACCGGATTTTACTCACCGACGCAGGCGAGGTATTTTACCCGGGACTGGCACGCGCCTTTGGCGAGATTTCCGATGTGACGCAATTGCTGCGCAAAACTGCGCGCGGCCCAAAATTGGTTATCTCGGTGCTGCCGGCCTTGGCCGAAAACTGGCTTTTGCCACGTCTCGCCCAATTTCGCGCGCAGACCGATATTGCTTTGGACATCCGTGTCGAACACGATCCGGTGGATTTTTTGGGTGAAGCAATTGATATTCGACTGACCTATAGCACCACTTACTATGCCGATTATCGTAAACATTCGCTGTTTCCTGCGGTGTCTGTGCCGGTGTGCACACCCGATTTTTGGGACCAATATGGTGATAGGGGCTGCTATCTGTGCTCTGTTCCAGAGGCATTTTTTATTCACAATATTTGGGGCCCGGAATACTGGAGCGAGCCAAATTGGCAGCAGTGGATGAAACAGGCAGGGCGCGGGGGCGTTGCGAATATTGAAAAGGGCATGCAGGTCAGTGACCTGTCCTTGGCCATTTCGGCGGCAAAACAAAATCTTGGTATGGCTCTGGTGCCGGAAACCCTGATCCAGGGTGATGTTGCGAAACGCGCGCTGATATGCCCGTCGAATATTCGGATAGATACCGACAAAGAATATATCAGCATTGTCGCCAATGCGCGGGCCGGTTATCGCCCGTTGCAGGACTTTCGTTCAATTGTATGCGCGGAAAACATTGATTAATGCATAGCGGTTTAGGGGGTTAATGCCCTGCGTCCGGTGCCGGTCAGCACATAACAATCGCGGCCCTCAAACACCACAGATGTGATTGGCCGCCCGTAACCCGCCCCACTATCCAGATCAATCCGGTTGCCAAAATGTTGTGGTTCATCAAGAGCCGTATGCCCATGCACGACGAGCCAAGGATGCGGTTTTTCATAGTCTAGAAATGGTCCGCGAATCCAGATTAGGTCATCCTCGATTTGTTGGTCTAGCGGCACCCCGGGTTTGATTCCGGCATGCACAAACAGAAGATCACCATGCGGATGCGTCAACGGTAGGTTTCGCATGAAATCAACGTGTGACTGTGGGATGAGCGCCCGGGTTTCGGCGTGGTTGGGATTGGCGCTTGATGCGGTAATTCCATAGGCGGCAAGCGTTTCAGCGCCGCCCATTCTTTGGTGCAACCAATCAATATCAGGCCGCAAAACACCATCATTAAGGGCACCAGTATCATAGAAAAGATGGAAAAACCGATCGTGATTGCCTTTGAGAACGGTCCAGTTGCGCCCCGCCGCCTGACCATCCATCAGCAGCGCGATCACCGCTTTGCTATCGGGGCCGCGGTCGACTAAATCCCCTAAGAAAACGATCTCGGCGTTTTTGCCACCGTCCTGTTCTATGCGTTCAATCGCCCCATGCAGCATGTCAATCTGGCCATGAATATCACCAACGGAATAGATGGGAGAGGACATGCGGGTGCTCCGGTTGTTGCCGTCTCAATAAACGCCAAACAACGCCGCACGACAAGCGCGGCGTTGTTGATTAGTTAAAATAATATCGCCTAGGCAACTTCAAAGGCCAGTGGTTTGACTTGCGTAAACAATCCGGTCTGTTGCAACGTGTCGACGACCGCGCCATTGATCGGCGTATCAACATAGAGAAGCGCAATTGCTTCGCCGCCTTCCGCCGCACGCCCAAGGGTAAAGTTCGCAATATTGACCGAGCTTTCGCCCAGTTTGAGGCCCAAAGTCCCGATAATACCGGGCACATCTTCGTTGGTGGTATAAAGCATGTTACGACCGATTTCGGCGTCGATGTTGATGCCTTTGATCTGGATAAACCTTGGCTTTCCGTCGCTAAACACGGTTCCGGCGATGGACCGTTCACGTTTATCGGTGACCACCGTTACCTTTACATATCCGTCAAATGTGCCGGATTTATCCTGATTTGTGGTCGATATTTTGATGCCGCGATCCTTGGCGATGACCGGCGCACTTACCATGTTCACATCGGGGTTGGCCTTTTTCATGATGCCGGCAATCGCCGCGCAATTGAGGGCCTCAAGGTTCATATCCGCCGCTGACCCATCATAAAGGATGTTGATTGCCTTCACTGGTTCGTCGGTCATTTGCCCGATAAAGGCCCCCAAATGACCAGCAAGATCAATCCACGGGCCCATTATTTTTGCTTCTTCTGCGGTTACTGACGGCATGTTGAGCGCATTGGAAACCGCACCCGTCAACAGATAATCCGACATTTGTTCGGCGACTTGAACGGCCACATTTTCCTGTGCTTCGGTGGTGGCCGCGCCAAGATGCGGGGTGCACACCACGTTTGGCAGATCGAAAAGCGGGTTCTCTTTGGCAGGCTCAACCTTGAACACATCAAAGGCGGCACCGGCGACATGACCCGATTTCAGGGCTTCGGCCAATGCTTCTTCATCAACCAAACCGCCACGGGCACAATTGATGATCCGCACGCCTTTTTTGGTTTTGGCAAGGTTCTCGCGGGACAGGATATTGGCGGTTTGATCGGTAAACGGCACGTGCAAGGTGATAAAATCGGCCCGCGCAAGAAGTTGGTCAAGTTCAACCTTTTCAACGCCCATGCGGTCGGCTTTTTCCTGCGTCAGGTAGGGATCATAGGCCACAACCTTCATCTTGAGGCCGCGTGCGCGGTCACACACGATGCCGCCGATATTGCCGGCCCCAATGACCCCGAGGGTTTTGTTGGTAAGCTCAACCCCCATGAATTTGGATTTTTCCCATTTACCGGCATGGGTCGATGTTGATGCCTCGGGGATTTGGCGCGCGACGGCAAACATCATTGCAATGGCGTGTTCGGCGGTGGTGATCATGTTGCCAAAGGGCGTGTTCATGACGATCACACCTTTTTTGGAGGCGGCGGTGCGGTCGATATTATCCACCCCGATTCCGGCACGGGCGATTACCTTGAGGTTGGTCGCGGCATTGAGAATTTTTTCGGTGACTTTGGTGGCCGACCGGATTGCCAGACCATCATATTGGCCAATAACGGCCTCTAGGGCGGCTTTGTCTTTGCCAAGGTCGGGTTGGAAATCTACGTCGATGCCGCGGTCGCGGAATATCTGAACAGCGGTTTCGGAAAGTTTGTCGGATACGAGAACTTTGGGCGCCATGTTATGGGCTCCTTTTTTGAATTTATTTGCAAGGGGGGCATCGGCCCAAACGCGCCCAATTTAACAGGGGCGGTATGGGACGACGAAAATTTGGGTTATTGCGCGATGATTTCGGACTGAAACGCCCAATCAAGCCACGGTAGCATGGCCTGAATATCGGCGGTTTCCACGGTAGAGCCACACCACACCCGCAAACCGGCGGGCGCATCGCGATAGGCACCGATATCAAGGGCGATATTCTCTACCTCAAGGCGCTTGGCGATGGCTTTGGCGAAGGCCGCCCCATCTTTGATCCGCGCATCATTGAATTTCAGGCAAACGGATGTGTTGGACCGTGTTGCCGGATCAACCGCCAAAAATTCGATCCAGTCATTTGCGTCGACAAATGCGCTTATGGCGGCAGTGTTGGCATCTGCGCGGGCAATCATACCCTGCAACCCACCGATAGAGCGCGCCCAGTCAAGAGCAAATAAATAGTCCTCAACAGCGAGCATAGAGGGCGTGTTGATCGTGGCCCCGCTAAAAATACCGTCGATAAGTTTGCCACCTTTGGTAAGGCGGAAAATTTTGGGCAAAGGCCAAGCGGGCGTATAGGATTCAAGCCGTGCAACTGCGCGTGGCGACAGAATGATCATCCCGTGCGCCGCTTCCCCGCCGAGCACCTTTTGCCAGCTAAAGGTGGTCACATCGAGTTTGTCCCAAGGCAGGTCACACGCAAATGCCGCCGAAGTGGCATCGCAAATTGTCAGACCGTCGCGATCCGCAGGGATCACATCACCATTGGGCAGGCGCACACCGGACGTGGTGCCATTCCATGTGAAAACAACGTCATTGTCGTAATTGACGGCGTTCATATCGACGATTTCACCGTAGTCGGCAGTTTTGGTAAGTACGTCAAGTTTCAACTGTTTCACCACATCGGTGATCCAGCCAGCGCCAAAGCTTTCCCAAGCGAGCATTTCAACGCGACGTTCGCCAAGCAGATTCCACATCGCCATTTCCATCGCGCCGGTATCGGAGGCGGGCACAATGCCGATTTTGTAATCTGCCGGAACCCCAAGCACCTCGCGGGTGCCTTCAATCGCGGCCTTTAGTTTGGCCTTGCCAATGGCGGCGCGATGCGAACGGCCCAAGGGCGCGTCGGACAATTTGGCCAATTCAAATGTAGGGGGTTTGGCGCAAGGGCCAGAAGAAAAACGCGGGTTTTCCGGCCGCGTGGCCGGTTGTGGTATTGTCATCAGTGGTATCCTCACAGATATGTGCCCTTCGTTGGGGAAGGGTGTCCCACATCCGCGTTTAAGCGAGCAAAGCAGGTTCCACAACAGGGAAAATGTCGCTATTACGCCGCTTGAGGCGTTATTTGCGACGCGAAATGACTACGATAGGAAACTTTGTAAATGTTCACCGCAACTTTGTTAACGTCTCCCGAGGCCCGAAATCTGGAACCGGCATTGGTTGAAAACCTGCGTGGTGCATGGGGTGGGGCCGAGGCGGTTTGGCTCTCGCCGATGGAAGCAGTGGAATTTGACATCGTGGACCAACCTGACAATCAATGGGATGTTTGGCAGGATTTGCTGGGCATGGGAATCGACCTAATTGTGCAACCGTCCGAGGGGCGTAAAAAGGCAATATTGCTCGCGGATATGGACAGCACAATGATCCAGCAAGAGTGCATTGACGAATTGGCCGACGAAGCAGGCGTGGGGGCCTATGTCGCAGAAATCACCGCACGGGCCATGAACGGTGAACTGGACTTTGATGCGGCTTTGATTGAACGCGTCGGGTTGATGAAAGGGCTTGATGTGGCGGTGATCAAAAAGGTGTTGGCGCAGCGGATTACCTTGATGCCGGGGGCCCAACCGCTGCTTGGCACGATGAAGGCGGCGGGTGGATATTGCGCGCTGGTTTCCGGTGGATTTACTGCATTTACCGCCCAAGTGGCGCGCCAACTCGGGTTTGACGAAAATCGAGCTAATGAATTTATTGTCGATAATCAAAAACTTAGCGGAGATGTGGTTCGCCCGATTTTGGGACGAGAGGCCAAGGTAGACGCATTGAACGAGATCACCAAACGACGGGACCTTACCCCGAAGGACGTTTTGGCGGTGGGGGATGGTGCCAATGATCTGGGTATGCTTGGTATCGCGGGCACCGGTGTTGCGCTGCACGCAAAACCAAGCGTCGCAGCGCAATGTGATGTGCGCATCAATCACGGTGATCTTACGGCGCTGCTTTTCTTGCAGGGCTATAAACGCGACCAATTTATCACCGCGCCCGATGATCCCGCCTAGAGCAAAACTGCCGCTGGTTTGATGGTGCCGGTGCGGGTGCCGACCCAATTGCGGATCGGGGCGTTCATCCGTTTAAGAGTGGCAGGGTGATCGGCCTCGAGCACCCCGAGTTTGACCAGAATTGCGGTTATCGCACATTCGGCCCCGCGACTGTTTCCATCGGCAATTTTAAGGGCCACGCCCAATTCCAACTCGGGAATAATCGCGATGAAGAATCCTTCGGCACCGGTTTTAAGGGCCACGCGACCTTCCATTGCGCGCATCAATTCGGTGCAGGCACGGCCTTCTCCCGCGACCAATTCGGGGTAGGTGGCCATCGCCGTGCGCAGGCGTGCGGCGGCGGATTGGCGGGTATCTGTGCCGTCTTGGGCGGCCGCAAAAAACGCCATTGCACGCGCCATCCCATGAAGCGAGCTGGCAAAATTCGGGGCTGAACAACCGTCAATGACATGGCCGGCGCTGGTTTCTCCGGTGACGGCTTCAAAGGCTTCCAGGCAGGCCACCTGCAACGGGTGTGCGGGATCAATATATTCGGGGCCTGCGCCAAGATGTTTGGTCAAGGTCAAGAAGCCCGTGTGTTTGCCGGAGCAATTGTTGTGATATTGGCAAGGTTGTTCGTGCGCGCGAATCAATTCGTGGTTGGCGTCCTTATCGTTGGGCGATTGCGGACCGCACCGAAAATCATCATCGGACAGCCCAAGCGTTTCGAGCCAGACCTGCACGCGATCGGTATGGATATGCGCGCCATTATGCGAGGCGCAAGACAGCGCAAGCTGTTCAACTCCGAGGCCAAAAGCATCGGCAGCGCCGCTTTCGATCAAAGGCAATGCTTGTATCATTTTTGAAGATGAACGCGGCAATACCACCAATTCGGGATCGCCCCATGCCTGCACAATATCGCCGGAAGCATCACAAATGACCGCATGTCCCATGTGGATGCTTTCGAGAAACTCCCCACGCCAGATTTCGGCCAAAGGGACGGGTTGAACGGATGAATTTGGCAATTTTTGCGCTCCAAGTGTCGGATTTTATGAAAAGCGGCAGCGCAGTGTGCGATTTTCCGCCAATTGGTCTTTTGTTATTGGTCTTATTCAGGCTAATGTAGCACCATCGAGAAGGAAATGGTCAATCGTCGCAAAAAGCCGAGAAGGTGGACGAGACCAATTATGTAATTGAGGCAGCTCAGCTTGGAGGCTGAACATTATGGTATCACGTATTGCAATCGGGGTCATTTTGGCACCGGTAATGGCGTTTTTCGCAGGCGGCGCAGTCGCGCAGGCAACAAGCACCAATCAAGTTGGAGCAAAGACCGATTGGAGTGTCTTTGAGGACAACAATCCCCGCGAATGTTGGGCCGTGACCACGTTCAAGGAATCGGTGAATACCAAAGATGGCCGCGTTGTTGCCGTCAATCGCAGTGACATTTTGTTGATGGCGTTCTTTCGTCCCGAAGCTGGCGGAAAAGGCCAGATCACATTTACCGGCGGCTACCCTTTTGCCAACGGTTCAACCGTGAATATCAATATTAGCGGGACCGAATTTGAATTGTTCACCGAAGGCGAATGGGCGTGGCCGGCGTCGGCAGCGGATGACGCGAAAATCATCACAGCGATGAAACGCGGCGCGCAAGCGGTGATCACAGCGCGTTCGGGGCGTGGCACCAATACCAAAGACACGTTTTCGTTGTCAGGATTTACCGCCGCATTGGAAGATGCCGAAAAGCGCTGTAAATAAGGCGTCTTAACGCAACAATTCAGACAAGACCGAAGCCAGACCAGACCGCCAGTTCGGGCGTTTGATA
>Ga0256834_1003121_pt1 | contig 10055 bp, 10 predicted proteins | sample 4281140metaG_FD_190536 | JGI IMG/M metagenome (GOLD analysis project Ga0256834, IMG submission 190536) | Hydrothermal vent microbial communities from East Pacific Rise, Pacific Ocean - 4281-140 | ecosystem: Environmental > Aquatic > Marine > Hydrothermal vents | place: Pacific Ocean: East... | reverse complement strand
CGAGCAGACATTGTTGCAGCATGCCCTGGAGCGGAACAGATACAACCAGCGCCAGACAGCCCGGGCGCTGGGGCTGAGTTATGACCAGCTGCGTGGATACCTGAAAAAATACCGTTTATCCGGAAAAGCAAAATAAAACCCCCGTGCTTGGCGGGGGCTGACAAGAAGACGGGCAAACCGGAAATGCTTACTTGATCTTTCCTTCCTTGTACATCACATGCTTGCGCGCCTTGGGGTCGTATTTTTTGATTTCCATTTTCCCTGCCTGGGTGCGCTTGTTTTTCGTGGTGGTGTAGAAGTGCCCGGTATTGGCGCTGGAAACCAGACGAATCTTTTCTCGAACTGCTTTTGCCATGATCTGCTCCCTTATACCTTTTCGCCGCGTGCGCGGATTTCTGCCAGTACAGCGTCAATGCCTTTCTTGTCGATGGTGCGCATGCCGGCAGCAGTTACGCGCAGGCGAACCCAGCGCTGCTCGCTTTCCACCCAGAAGCGATGATAATGAAGGTTGGGCAGGAAACGACGACGGGTCTTTCTGTGGGAATGGGAAACATTGTTTCCGGAAACCGGTCGTTTGCCTGTTACCTGGCATACTTTGGACATGGTCTTGGCCTCAAAATTCTGGTTCAACAGACCCAAGAAATCGGCTTGGGCCGCAATAAAGACGCGCATTTATACCAGAGCCGCACCTTCTTGGCAAATTTTCTTGCTGGGCATATGCTTTCGGAAGAGTTGGAGCGCAGATACGGTTTCCGACTATACTTGATGCATAGGGTGATAGTAACCTGGCACCAACATATACCATGTTCAGGGCGTCAGGCAGGTGTCAGAACAAGGCGCAGCGCGCAGACAAGGGTTGTTCCCTTGTCAAGGGTTGCAACGCCGTACTGGCGCCTGCCTGACGCACCTAACTTATTGTTATATATTGAAAGGTCGTCGCCTGCTGGCCCGCGGACTGCGTTCGATCCACTGGCTTTAGAATGACGAAAGCGGCGTGGCTCCGCCTTGCCGCGAACCAGCAGGCGACGACTGAACATGATATCTATTGGCGCCAGATTAATAGTTTACCAAGGAGAAACCTGCTTGTGGGCAACGAGAATTTCGGGCCGGTATTGGGTGAAACCCATGGTGCGCGACATGCTGACGGATTGGGCGCATTGCGCAAACACAGTTGCCGAATGGCGGCGCAATGCCGTCGCCGCCTGATGATATACAGTTTTCGGCTCAATCCGGGAATATACAACCAGCCCTGTTTTGTCGAAGCCGTTCGGCAATTGATCATTCGCCATGCCAGGACGCGCATCCTGATTCTGGTTGCGGAAACCGATGAATTGGGAAGAGGAGGAAGCGGGCTGGTGCAGCTTGCCCAGGAGAGGGCCAGCAGTGTGGAAATCCGGCGGCGTGCGGAGGAATTCAGGAACCAGCAGCGAAGTTTCCTGTTGGCGGATGACTGTGGTTACATCCTGAGAAACCTGTGGAGTGATCTGGGCAATGCCCGGCTGGACTACAATGCACCCTATGTGGTGCGAAGTCTGATGGATGATTTTCTGCTGGAATGGGAGCAGAGTGAGGCGGATCCTTCACTGCGCCGGCTATCAATATAGGCGCCTGCCGGAGAACGAACATGCATGGCCGGCAGCCAGCGTACAGCATGTAGGCGTTTGGCCGTCTGCTACAGCACCCCGCGCTCCGCCAGAGATACGCTGTTTTCAAACCCCACCACAACGTGATCCAATACCCGCACATCGATGAGCGCCAACGCTTCTTTCAGGCGCAGGGTGATTCGCTCATCGGCCTGACTGGGTTCTGCGATGCCGGAGGGATGATTGTGGCTGAAGATGACTGCGGCGGCATTGTGGTGCAGGGCGCGGCGCACGATTTCCCGTGGGTAAACGGAGGCGCCGTCTATGGTTCCCTGAAACAGCTCTTCGAAAGCGATGACGTGGTGCCGGTTGTCCAGAAACAGGCAGGCAAACACCTCGTAGGGGTAGGATTGCAGCCTGAGCCGCAGATAGCGCCGGGTTTGCTCTGGCGATGTCAGGGCGTCGCCTCTTTCGAGGGATTCGCGTAAATGGCGGTGAGCCATTTCGATAACCGCCTGGAGCTGGCAGTACTTTGCATCCCCCAGGCCGTGCATGGAACAGAATTCCGTGCGGCTGGCCGCGAGCAAGGGACGCAAGCCGCCAAATTGCTGCAAGAGATCGCGAGCCAGATCCAGCGCGCTGCTTCCCCGGGTGCCGGTTCGCAGAAAAATCGCAAGGAGTTCTGCGTCGGATAATGCCTGCGCTCCCGAGCGCAGCAGTTTTTCTCTGGGGCGTTCCTGTGCCGGCCAGTCTGGAATTGCCATCGCTTCATCCCTGAAGTAATCGAACCGGTGACAAGCTTAGCGCATTTCCCTGGAGAAATTCCAGTGCTTGTGCTCCTTTGCATGATCCCCGGCATAGGTTAACCTTGAGGCATTCTTTGCCCATGTCTTGGTGAAAAGTGACGCAAACCGGTGCTCAAAACCTCTTGCTGGGAGTGACAGGGGGGATTTCCGCCTACAAAAGCGTGGAGCTGGCCAGGCTTCTTGTTGCATCGGGCGCCGAGGTGCGGGTGGTGATGACGGAAGCTGCGGCCCGTTTCGTCGCGCCCCTGACTTTTCAGGCGGTAACCGGCAACCCTGTGCGCTGTCATCTGTTTGATGAGGAACATGAAGCGGCGATGGGGCATATTGAACTGGCGCGTTGGGCGGATCAGATGCTGATAGCTCCGGCAACCGCAAATTTTCTGGCTCGTGCGGCCCATGGCCTGGCAGATGATCTTCTTTCCGCCCTGTATCTGGCCTGTTCAGCGCCGGTAAGCATGGCGCCGGCAATGAATGTGCATATGTGGCGGCATGCCGCGGTGCAGCAGAATCTTTCTGTGCTTGCGTCCCGGGGGGTGAGCATTCTGGGGCCGGCATCCGGGGAGCAGGCTTGTGGCGACGTTGGTCCGGGCCGCATGCTGGAGCCTGCGGACATCGTGGCGATGCTGGGTTCTTTGAGCCACAGGGGAGTGTTTGCCGGGAAAAAGGTGGTGGTTACCGCAGGGCCTACCCAAGAAGCCATTGATCCCGTAAGGTTTGTTGGCAACAGAAGCTCGGGGAAAATGGGCTTTGCCCTGGCGGAGGCTTTTGTGCGCCAGGGTGCGGAAGTCGTGTTGGTGTCCGGGCCGGTTGCTTTGTCAACGCCGCCTGGAGTACGGCGGATCAATGTGCAAACTGCATTGCAAATGCACAAGGCCGTGTTTGATAACATGGAGAGAACGGATATATTTGCAAGTTGCGCCGCGGTGGCGGACTACAGACCCGAACGGTCGGAAAAACAGAAAATCAAAAAGGCTGCGGAAAAGCTTGTGCTCGGCATGGTGAAGAACCCGGACATCCTGGCGGAGGTTGCCGCGCTGAAAGATGGCCCCTTTACATTGGGCTTTGCTGCGGAGACGGAAAACCTGGTCGAGAATGCGAGGGCGAAACTACGGGCAAAGAAATTGGATATGTTGGCGGCAAATCCGGTTGGCGATGATCTGGGTTTTGAGCGTGACGACAACGCACTGCTGGTCATCTGGCCCGGTGGTGAAAAACAATTGCCTGTGCAAGACAAGCGGAAACTGGCGCAATCGTTGCTGGACGTGTTAGAACAACAGTATCTGACCCATGCAGGGCATAGTTAAAGGGAATTGATTTTCTCTGGTTTTTGCGTCGGCATGTTATCTGGCGGGGAGAAGTAGGGGATTAGATGATTGGGAAAAAGAAGCAAGCTTCAGTAGTAGAAGATACTGTCCAGCGATCAGCGGGTGGCTGCAAGCCGCGCTCCATATTTTATTATTTCGTTCCCGTGCTCATTATGGCTGTGGTATTGGTTTCCGCCGTGGTAGTGGGCCAAAGCTGGCTGAGCAATAACGAAGTCGAATCCGAACTTGAGCAATCGGTAAAACCGCTGGCAAACGCCGTACGGAAATATGTCGGTGCTGTAGTGCAAGGCAAGTCAGAGTTGGTTCGGTTGGCGGCCGCCGAGAATGCCGTGCTGAAGGCCTTGCGTGCCGGGGAAGCGGCAATGCAGGATGCAGGCGGCATACTTGAGACCAAACTGCCGGGCGCGCTTTCTGTCAGGCTGCTGCCGGCAAAAGACTGGGATGACGCAAAAGTGCAGGCGACCCTGTTTGGCAGTTATGCGGCTGCGGATATGTTTCAGCGGGTGCGCGCCAAAGCCGGGCCGGTACCCGTAGAAGCACTCAAGGATGCTGACGGAAAAGCCTATTTTCTTGTCGCCATGCCGGTTAAAGAGGAAGAAAAACTTTCCGGCGTTCTTTTCGTTACTTTTCCCCTCCAGCTCATCTCCGCGGGCTTGAAGGACTTGCAGATCCGGAATGCCGGCATACGGCTGGAGCAGAATACCGGTATGCCTTTGGTTGCCCTGGGTGATTCCATTGCCAAAGCTGCGGGCGAAAGAATGCCTGTGCCTGGCGCCCTGTGGCATGTGACCTATGCTTATACGGGCGCTCTTGGTCTATCTGTCCCCATGCTGGCAGCTTTGGCTGCTGCCGCCATTGTTTTGTTGGCGCTGGTCGTATTCTGGAGCTACCAGCGCTTGCGTAAGGATTATCTGGCGGACATGGGCATGACCGTCACCTTGGTGGATGCCACCTTGAAGCGTTTGGGTTCCACTGCACAGCAGCCGCATCTTCTGGAATCTGTCCCTGCGATAGAAATGCTGACACGTTATGCGCAGGCCACGCGCACTGCCTCTTCCGCAGCCGAGCACAGGGAAAACAAGGCGGGTCAGGTCCGTATCAAGGTGGATGATCTGGAAAGGGAAAAAAGACAGGAACAGGAAGTCCGGGAGATGCTGCCGGAACAACTGCCGGAATCCCTATTCCGGAAAAATGTGATCCGCGGGCATAGCGGCATGGATCTGAATGCGGATATCGCCCAGGCCATTGGTCTGGTTGTGGGCAGCATGGTGCAGGAAGCAGGTGGAAACAGCCTGCTGGTGGGAAGAGACAACCGCCCCGCGAGTAGCGAATACTCGACAGCCCTGATTGCCGGCGTTCTGGCGTCCGGCTGTGATGTGGTGGATGCGGAAGTTGTTCCCATGCCGTTGCTGTCCTTCGGCACCAGAGTGACATCCAGCACCTCTGCTGTCATGGTGACGGGAGGGCACAGCCAGGCGGACATCAACGGTTTCAAGATCATCGTGGACGGACGGCCGTTGGCGCAGCAGCAATTGCTGGAGATCCGCGAGCGTATTCTGACGGGCGCCTGCAGTATGGGGGTGGGACAGCTTACTTCGCGAGATTTGAGTGAAGAATACATCCGCACCGTCTGTGAAGATGTGCAGTTGATCGATGGTTTGAAGGTGGTGCTGGATTGCGGCAACGGGATTGCCGGCTCTCTGGCGGTGCGCCTGCTGGAGGAACTGGGTTGTGAAGTCATCCAGTTGTTTTGTGAACCGGATGGTTCCTATCCCAATCATCTGGCGGATCCGTCAAACCCGGAAAATCTGGCGGCGTTGGCCGTTGAAGTGCAGGCCAAGGAAGCGGATATCGGTATCGCCCTGGACGTGGATGGTGATGCGCTGGCGATTGTGGATGAGAAAGGCCGGATGATTGCGCCTGATGAACTCATCATGAAACTTGGCAGTGATATTATCCACCGTCACCCCGGAGCGGATGTGATATATGATGTGGCGTGCAGCGCCAACCTGCCGGCAATGATTCTTGCCAGTGGCGGCCGTCCCATTCTGTGGAAAACCGGTCATGTGGAGTTGCAGGGCAAGCTAATGGAGACCGGGGGCATGCTGGCCGGGGAAATGTCCGGGCATATCTATATCCAGGAACGCTGGTATGGTTTTGATGATGGCCTGTATACTGCTGCACGGTTGCTGGAAATCCTTTCCCTGGAATCTGCGCCGGTCTCCGAAGCCTTTGCAGAGTACAGATCTGAATTTGCAACGCCGCTGATGCAGGTGGAAACCCCTGAAGGGCGGGCGGAACAGATTGTCGCCGCCATGCGTCAGCATGGTGATTTTACCGGCGCCGATGTTGTGGAACTGGATGGTCTGCGGGTGGAATACACCGAAGCCTGGGGTTTGGTGCGCGCTTCCCATACCCAGCCGGCGCTGATCTTCCGCTTTGAAGCCAGCAACGAAGAGGCGCTGGCGGAGATTGAAAACAAATTCCGTACTTTGCTGGAGCAGGTGGCGCCGGAGTTGCCCTTGCCGTTTTGATATCCTTTGATCCGGATCTTATCCCGAGTAGCCCTGTATCATGAGCCTTACCCCAGATGCCGCCACCAATGTGGCCCGTGTGCTTTCCGAAGCCCTTCCCTATATCCGTCGCTTTCGTGACAAGACGGTGGTGATCAAATATGGCGGAAATGCCATGGTGGATACAGAACTGAAACAGAGCTTTGCCCGCGATGTGGTGTTGATGAAGACGGTTGGCATCAATCCCGTGGTCGTGCACGGAGGCGGGCCGCAAATCGGCAGCTTGCTGGAGCGGTTGGGGAAGGAGAGTCAGTTCGTTAGCGGCATGCGGGTTACGGATGCTGAAACCATGGATGTGGTGGAAATGGTGCTTGGTGGCCTGGTAAACAAGGAAATCGTCAACTTGATCAATCGCCATGGCGGTTCTGCCGTAGGTCTGACAGGCAAGGATGGTGATCTGATCCGGGCGCGGAAGCTGACTATCGATGCGCCTGATGATGCAGATGATGCGATTGATATCGGCCATGTAGGCGAGGTGGAGAGCATTGATGCCTCTGTGGTGGACATGTTGGTGCATGGTGATTTCATTCCGGTGATTGCACCCATTGGTGTTGGCGAAGACGGGCGCTCCTACAACATCAATGCAGATCTGGTAGCGGGCAAGGTAGCGGAGGTGTTAAGGGCGGAAAAGCTGATCCTGCTGACCAATACCAAGGGGTTGTTGAGCAAGGAAGGCGAACTGCTTACCGGATTGACCACCGTGCGTGTGGATGAGCTCATTGCCGACGGCACCATTCATGGAGGCATGTTGCCCAAGATCCGTTGCGCGCTCGAAGCGGTGCGCAGCGGCGTGGTTTCTTCCCATATTATCGATGGCCGGGTAAAACATGCGGTTATGGTGGAGCTGTTCACCGATGAAGGCATCGGGACGCTGATTCGTTGAACAGCGGCAACCGCAAGCAGGCGATTCTGGAGGCGCTGGCCCGGGAGCTGGAGAGCAGGCCCGGCGGGCGCATCACCACCGCGAAGCTGGCGGAAGCTGTCGGCGTGTCTGAAGCCGCCCTGTATCGCCATTTTCCCAGCAAGGCGCGCATGTTCGAGGGCTTGATCAGCTTTGCCGAAGACGGCATTTTCAGCCGCATCAACCAGATTCTGGAAGAAGATCGCCACACCCGCCAGCGTTGTGCGCGCATCCTGTATCTGATGCTGGCCTTTGCCGAACGTAACCCCGGCATCGTGCGGGTGCTGCTTGGTGACGCCCTCATGGGGGAACATGAGCGCTTGCATGATCGCATCGAAGCCTTTTTTGGGCGTTTGCAAACGCAGTTGCGTCAGGTTTTGCGTGAAGCGCAAATGCGTGAGGATGCAAAACTGTCCATGACGCCGGAAGCTGCGGCCGAGATGCTGGTCATCTATGTCGAAGGGCGCATGCGACAGTTTCTCCGCACCCGGTTTCAGGCTTCTCCGCTCTCCAACTGGGAAGCGGAATGGAAGATACTGGATGCAGGCCTTTTCTCCTGAACGGGAGCGCTATTTTTTGCCGAGGATTGCTGTGCGGAAGTTTTCCCGGATCTTTATTGCCTCCGGGCGTTTGCACCAGGTGTCCGTGGCGACCTCTTTCTTGCACTGGATATCCAGGAAGATGAGTTCCGCCTGATCCTTGCGCGGGCGCAGCCTGGATACGGTGATGCTCAGGTCTTCGTTTTTTCTCGGGGGTTGGGTGATGAAAATTTTGTCAGAGTCTACATATACTGGCGTGGTGGCGTATTTTTTTGCATAGGTTTTGGCTTTGTTCCAGAGGTTGTTGCAATGTGTCAGATCCTGGCAATGCACAACAGTTTTGACAATGGCGTCGTCATTCTTGCGTTCGGTTTCCGCCAGAATCTGGGCGCGGTTGTCCGCTTTCAGTTTTGACAGGGTGCGGAAACGCTCCAGATCTTGTGCATACTTGCTGCGAATGGTGTCCTTGTCTTTCTCCTGGCGCAGGATGGAGGCATAGCTGTCGTTGATTTCCTTGCGCGTATTGTCAATGCTGGTTTGCAATTGCGCGGAAATCGCTTTTCCCTGGCGTTCGAGATTGGCGGCTTTCTGCTTGTAGCCGGAAAGACGCTCCTTGAGTCGGGTGATATTGGTGTAGGTGATGCGGATCTGTGAGTCAATGGTTGCCAGCTTTCCGTCCCTGGCGAGAATGATGTCATCATCACTGCGATAGCTGTTTAACAGAACCCGGTCCTTGGCCTGTTGCTCCGCGATCTGCCGCTGGGTTTCTTCGCGCAGTCTTTTTACCCGCTCTTCCTCGGCGATTTCCTCCGGCGTTTTGGCGCGCCCTTTCCTGTCGATGACCAGGCCATGCCGGTCCAGTTTTTCATGAGGTTTCTTTACGGCGGCAGGGGGCAGCTTGTCGGAATACTGTACGTTTCCTTCCTCGTCCACCCATTTGTAGAGCTTGGCATTGGCAGAGTGACTGATGACAATCAACAAAGCGAGGAAAAATGAGATGCGCATGATCTTGCTGCCTTATGATGAAAAACACGGGTAGAGAATAATCAATTTAGCGGGAAAATACATCCGAATGGATCAATTACTGCTCTTTTTTGTGTCGCTCATAGCAAACCTGTTTTCCGCATTTTCCGGTGGAGGCGCAGGCTTGCTGCAGCTTCCTGTGCTGATTTTCCTCGGCTTGCCGTTTGGCGTGGCCCTGGCCACGCATAAGGTGGCTTCTGTGGCATTGGGCGTAGGGGCCACTGTCCGGCATATGCGGGAGAGCACCCTGGAGCGCCGGTTTACCTTGTTCGTCCTGGCGACAGGGCTGCCCGGAGTGGTGATCGGAGCCAGCATCATTCTTCATGTTCCCGGTCGTATGGCGGAAATTGCCCTGGGCTGCCTGACATTGGGCTTGGGACTGTACTCGGCGAGCAGGAGGCGGCTGGGGCAAGAGTATCGCCCGGATCACCGGGACAGGGCGGGAATGCTTGCCGGGGGGCTGGGATTGTTCTTTCTGGGGATACTCAATGGTTCCCTGACTTCCGGCACCGGTTTGTTTGTGACCCTGTGGTTGGTACGCTGGTTTGGCCTGGATTACAAGAGAGCTGTTGCCTATACCCTGGTGCTGGTGGGAATGTTCTGGAATGGCGCGGGTGCGCTTACCCTGGGAATGCTTGGCAGCATTCGGTGGGACTGGCTTCCCGCGCTCCTGGCGGGATCCCTGATCGGTGGTTATGCGGGTGCGCATCTTGCGATTCGCCAGGGGAATCGCTGGATCAAACGGTCATTTGAAATAATCGCCATACTGGTGGGTATAAAATTGATGATTGGCTGATCATCTCATTGAATTGGCGTTAGAATAAGCGGGAACCCAATCAACTGCCCCGGAGACTATGCATGAATCTGCATGAATATCAGGCCAAAGCGCTTTTTGCCGAATATGGTATTGCCGTACCGGAAGGACAGGTAGCGACAAGCAGCGAAGAAGCCGTGGCGGCTGCAAAAGCCCTTGGTGGCAATCTGTGGGTAGTCAAGGCGCAGGCGCATACCGGGGGGCGGGGGAAAGCAGGCGGAGTGAAGCTGGCGAAAAGCCCGGATGAAGTGGCGGCGGCAGCCGCCGACATGCTTGGCATGCGGCTGATTACCCGGCAGACGGGGCCGGCAGGTTTGCCGGTAGGAAAAGTGCTGGTGGAAAAAGGCAGTGAGATCGCGCGGGAACTGTATCTGGGGATGTTGCTGGATCGGTCCCGCTCCCGGGTCACCTTCATGGCCTCTGCCGCGGGGGGGATGAATATCGAAGAGGTGGCTGCGACAACACCAGAAAAGATATTGACCACCATGGTG
>Ga0256834_1003120_pt1 | contig 10055 bp, 11 predicted proteins | sample 4281140metaG_FD_190536 | JGI IMG/M metagenome (GOLD analysis project Ga0256834, IMG submission 190536) | Hydrothermal vent microbial communities from East Pacific Rise, Pacific Ocean - 4281-140 | ecosystem: Environmental > Aquatic > Marine > Hydrothermal vents | place: Pacific Ocean: East... | reverse complement strand
GTTTGCAGCATGTTGCGCGCCTGGGCGGCATCCAGCAGTATCTGCTGCTGCAGTTCTTCAAAAGATGAAAATTTTCTCTCGTCCCGGATCTTGCCCAGGAAGGTTACGCCAATCTGACTGCCGTAGACCTGACGATCAAAATCAAACAGATGGACTTCCAGCAAGGGCCGCTCCCCTCCATCGACAGTGGGGCGGGTTCCCACATTGGCAACCCCCGGCAAATCCCCTTCATCCAGCCCCTGAACGCGCACAGCGAACACTCCCTGCACCGGGCTGGAACGCCGGTGCAGATTTACATTCAGGGTGGGAAAACCTATGGTTCTTCCCCGCTGCTGGCCACGCCCGACGCGGCCGCAAATCTGGTAAGGGCGTCCCAGGCAAAGTTTCGCGGTGGAGAAATCACCAGCCGCCAGGGCTTCGCGGATACGGGTGCTGCTGATGCGGCAGTCTTCGTGACATACGGTATCCAAGCCCTGTACGCTGAACCCCTGCTCTGCGCCCATCCGTCGCAACAGAGAAAAATCTCCCTTGCGCCCCTGCCCGAAACGGAAATCATCACCCACATACAAGTGACGGATGCCCAGACCATCCACAAGCACCTGCTGTACGAAATCCTCCGCCGACAGTGTTGCCAGCCGCCGGTTGAATTCGAGCAATACCACCCGATCAATGCCGCAATTACGGATATGAACAAGCTTTTCGCGCAAGCGGGTCAATCGCGGCGGCGCCTTCTGCGGCTGAAAAAATTCCATGGGCTGCGGTTCGAAAAGAATGACGGTGGAGGGCACAGCCAATTGTTCCGCCCTGCCCCGCAAGGCATTGAAAACCGCCTGATGACCAAGATGCACCCCATCAAAATTACCAATGGTGGCGGCACAACCTTTGTGCCCGGCGCGCAAATTATGCTGACCACGAACAAGCTGCATACTACTGATTGACGAGTGTATCGGCGCGAAAGCCCACACCCATGGCTGCACTCAGGGGCTCGCATTCGATGCTGTTTTGCCGAAGCTTGGTGCCAAACCAAGGGCCTTCCAGCACCCCTTTGTCGTCATACCACAATCCGTTGAGGAAACCGCTGGATGACAAAACCAGCAATGCCTTGCCCCGCTCCTTGCCCTTGTGCTCGATCCATTCCACATCGAACACCCGTCCGTTGGTGGCGCCATGAACATATCCCTTGTCCATTTCATAACAACCCGTCACCTTGTCTCCATCGACCTCCAGCTTGAGAAGGCCATAGTTGGTTTGATAGACGCCATTTGGATCCACAAAAGGGGCGGCCTGCCCAGCCGGCTTCCCATACGCCTCCAGTTCATTGATTTCCGTGAGCCGGAATCCATAGTTGGACAAAACCTCGACTTTCAGCCATCTCGCTTCCACCGGCTCGACAAGCACCTCCTCCTTGCGGGAAAACTGCGATGCCTCAAGAGTCGCCACGGGTTTCCAGCCGGATTTCGCCGATTCTACAGAAACGGAAAACCTGACCTCACGGGCGGAGATACCGGGAAACTGCTCTTCATCCATCTCCCTGTTATCGACAGCCAACTTGTACAGCTTGTATCGTTGCTGCAATTCAATCACAAAGCTTTGGGGGCGCTTGCCTTTGGGACCCTGGGGAGAACTGGCCCAGTAATACCGCAGGTCGCCATCCAGCATGGCGTTGACCGGAAATTTTCTTTCGTATTGTCCGGTGTGCGCCAAGACCACTGCGCCATTTTTCATCAGCAGGACATTCTTCTCTTCCCCTTCCGCGATCAGCTCGGACGCCGCGGCGGTTTTCCATACCCCCAACAGCGCGATATTGCACAACAAAAGAAACCGAAACATACCCTTCAGCAACATATCCAGTACCGATTGACCCAAAGACTCCCGAACCGAATAGTTTACAACGGTTCCCGTTATTATGCTCGCCCCGTGTTTCGAAAATGCCCCGGGCGAATCCCGAACAAAAGCAGGAGCAGAAAATACGTCAAGGCGCCAACGCCAACCCACAACCCCAGCCAGATGGCGCGCATACCCGCGCCAACCTCGGCCCACGCCTGCAGATCCGGCATGCCCCACAAAATGATCCCCGCCATTCCCGCGGCTGCCAGAAAGACCTTCAACCACAGCCATGGCCACTCCTTTCCCGGGTGATAAATCCCGCTCTTGCGCAATCCTTTGAACAGCAGGGCCGCATTCACAAAGGCCGACAAGCTGGTCGCCAGCGCCAATCCGGCATGTTGCAGGGGAAAGATCAGGAGCAGATTGAACACCATGTTGACCGCCATGGCGATAAGGCCGATCTTTACCGGGGTTTTGGTGTCCTGGCGAGCGTAATAGCCGGGCGCCAGCACCTTGATGAGAATAAACGCCAACAGCCCCGCGGAGTAGGCCATGAGGCTCAAGCGGGCCATTTCCACATCACGCATATCGAAACGCTCGGAAAGAAACAGCGTGGCGATCATGGGTCCCGCCAACACCGCCAGCCCCACCGCAGCGGGCGCACCCAGCAACAGCGTTGTGCGCAGTCCCCAATCCAGGGTTTGGCTGAAGGCCTCGCGATCCGCAGCGGCATGACGCCGGGAAAGGCTTGGCAGAATCACCGTCGCCAGGGCCACGCCCAGCACCCCTTGGGGGAATTCCATAAGACGGTCGGAGTAATACAGCCAGGAGATACTGCCTGTCTGCAGGAAAGAAGCCAGCACCGTATCCAGCAGCAAATTGATCTGCACCACAGACACGGCAAACAGGGCCGGCAGCATGAGTTTCATGATCCGCCCCACGCCCTCATGGCGGGGCGCCGGCTTGAACGCCGGAAACAGTTTCAGCTGGTACAGAAACGGAAGCTGGAAGGCAAACTGCACCACTCCCGCGATCAGCACACCCCAGGCCAGGGCCACTACCGGCTGCTGCATTTGTGGCGCCAGCCACAAGGCCGCACCAATGAGGCACAGATTCAGCAGCACCGGAGTGAATGCGGGAACGGCAAAGCGGTTGTGCGCATTCAATACCCCCCCGGCAAAAGCCGTAAGGGAAATGAACAGGAGATACGGAAAGGTAAGCCTGAGCATTTGCGCCGCCAGATCCAGCTTTTCCGTGGCGCCGTCGAGCACCCAGCCAAAGGCGAACAGGGACACGATCAGCGGCGCCGCCAGCACGCCCAGAAAGGACACCACCAGCAACACCAAGCCCAGGGTGCCGGCCACATGATCGACCAGCCCCTTCAGTTCCGCATGAGAACGCCGCTCCTTGTACTCCATGAGTACGGGGACGAAAGCCGTGGCGAAAGCCCCCTCGCCAAACAGGCGGCGCAAAAAATTGGGAATCTTGAACGCCACGAAAAACGCATCCGTGGCCGCATCCGCACCAAACACCCGCGCCAGCACCAGATCCCTGACAAAACCCAGCACGCGGGAAATCATGGTATTGCCGCCCACGGTAGTCAGGGATTTGAACAGAGAAGCCAGCGCCGTTCTCCGAGTAGGGGGAATCGTTAAGGGATGCGGCATTCTACCTTATTCGCCCGGCAACAATATATGTCGTATTCAGGGCTTCAGGCATGCAGCACAACCAGGCGCCATGCCCAAACAGGAACCTTCCCTTGCCAAGCATGGCAATGCAGGCCCGCCTGCCCCGTCAGAACATCGCTTCCGGCATTGCGCTTTTCCACATTCCCTGTGGATAACTTTGTGGAAAAGATGAGAAAATCAAGGCAAGTTCCCGCCAGCGCTACAGGGGGCTTAAATTGACCAACTTTCAGCCACCTTTAGTTAATATCCATATAATCAATCAGTTGAAACACATTCCTGACAACCAGCCTGCGACCCTTTCTCTAACCAGGCGGAAAACTCCCCTGTCGATCCGTCTTGTGCATAACAATAGGTAGATTATGGGTAGAATGGAGGTAGAATGACCGCCATGACGGCACCAAACAATGAATTCTGGAAACACAAATCCCTGGCCGAGATGCGCCCCGAGGAATGGGAAGCCCTGTGCGATGGCTGCGCAAAATGCTGCCTCCACCGCCTGGAGGACGAAGACAGCAGGGAAATATATTTCACCAACGTACACTGCCGCCTGCTGGACATTCCCAGCAGCCGCTGCAGCGATTACGCCAATCGATCCACCCGGGTGCCGGACTGCATCACCATAACCCTCAAGGAACTGGAAGACCCCTATTGGCTTCCCGGCACCTGCGCCTATCGGCTCCTGGCGGAGGGCAAGGCGCTGCCGGACTGGCATCCCCTGGTGTCCGGCAATCCCGACACGGTATTCCAGTCCGGCAATGGCATTCGTGGACGCACCATTTGCGAAGACGATGCGGGCCCGCTGGATCACCATATCATCGACTGGATTACATGATGGCTCAGGGAAGCCAGCTCTACCACGCCCGCATCCAGCTTGCCGATACCGACCGGCAATGCTATGAAACCCTGGCGTTCTCCACCCCCCAACACCCTTCAGAAAAGCCGGAACGCCTGGTATTGCGTCTGCTGGCGTATGCCTTGCTGTACGAACCCGGCCTGGAATTCCGCAAAGGCGGCTTGAGCGAAGGAGAGGCGCCGGATCTGGCCATCCGCGATGGCAGCAATCGCATCCTGCACTGGATAGACCTGGGCACACCTGCTCTGGGCCGCCTGCGCAAAGCCGCCAGGCACACGCCAAAAGTTTCCGTGGTCACCCACGAAGGGCTGCTGCTGCGCTGGAAAAGGCAGCATGGCAACCAGCTACCGGATTTCCAGGGAGACATCCTGTCCCTGGACGAGGAACTGGTCGTCACACTCTCCCGGTCCCTTCCCCGCCGCTTTGACTGGCAGGCCACCATCTCCGGCGGCGTCCTCTACCTCGACAGCACGGAAGCATCCCGGAGCAGTCCGTTGCGCCGTCTTTCCCCGGGACAGTTAGGGAGCCTCTGATCAAGCCGTCATCCCGGCGCACGAACCCATGGATGGGTAAGGGTAGTGCAATGCGGGATCGGTGCTGGGACGTATCGTAGTAACCGGACAGCAAAACCAGTACGAGTGCAGGCGCCCGGGTGAAACATCCGGGCGGAAAAAACCGGACATATTTCCCGGGTTATATTAGTAATTAATAATGAACTTATATTACGTTCCGGCGTCCAATTTATACATGAACAAAAATTACGGATTGCTACAGGAGAGAACCAATGTCCACACTCATCGAGAACTTCCCCCATGACGGCATCGTTACCGTCAATCGCGTTATCCTGAAATCCGGATACAGCGTGGACGACCTGCAGGAGCGGGTCGCCTATCTTTGCGAAAACGTGAAAACCTATCACTCCGACACCGGCTTCATCGGCGGTTTCGTGGCCCTGAACAGCGGCAATATATCCAACGAAGGCAGCACCATCGGCCAGGCCGTGGAAAGCCCGCTGAAGGAACGCGAAGCATTGATCGTAACCTTCTGGGACAGTTTCGAGAACCACGAACAATCCCACCGCAGCGAAACCTTTCAACCCCTGTTCAAGAAAGTGCTGGAACTGTGTGAAAACGGTAACGAGGAAATCGCCTACGATATGCTCTGGTCCGGCAAAGCCTATTCCAGGGAAGAGGCGGAAAAAGCCCGCCAGGCCAAAGCACAGCATCTGGAAGAAGTCGCGTAAACGCTCCCGCCCCCCGGGGCGGAAATCCCGTCAACTTTTTTTGTAGGGATTCACGCCATCGGGCTGGGCCTGAAAACGCCGGTAGGTCCACTGATACTGCTGCGGAAATTGCCGCACCAGCTGCTCCACGCCTGCGTTCAGCGCCCGGGCGGCTTCCTCGGCATCCTCGCTGGCGATGGCTTGATCCGCCTCCAGGCCGACCACCTTGTACTCCGGCTTTGCGCCGGTGCGTACAAAGGCAATGAAATACACCGGCGCGCCGGTCTTGCGGGCAAAGCGATTCACCAGGGTCATGGTCAGCGCCGGCACGCCGAAAAAAGGCGCAAACACGCCACCGCCGCCTTTGGCGGTCTTCGGCTGCTGATCCGGCAGAATGACGATCAGCTCCCCCTTGTCCAGGGCCTGGTACAACGCCTTGATTCCCTGTCTGTCCGTCGCCACCATCCGGTTCCGCCCCGGCCGGTTGCGGCCTTCCAGCATCACTGATTCCAGGCCCTCCTTGCGCGGAGGGCGGTACAAACCCGTCGCCTTGCCGATGGCGCCGAAAAAGTGTGCGCTGATTTCGAAGTTGCCCAAATGCGGCATGGCGATCACCACCCCCTTGCCCCGCTGCATGAGACGGCGGATGTCATCCGGCACGCTTCCCGTATCCAGACGCTGCAGCCAGGCGTCCGTATCGCCATACCAGACCGCCGGCATTTCCAGCAAAGTGATGGCGTTTTCCTTCAACGTGGCCCGGAGCAGATCCTCCCGTTGCGGCGCGGAAAGGTCGGGGAAACACATTTCCAGGTTGGTGCGGGCATTGGACAGCTCCCGGTTGGGAATGCGATAGGCCAGCCAACCGGCGAAACGGCCGCCTGCGCCCAACAGCGGCAGAGGCAAAATGCCCAGAAAACGAATAAAATAACGCAACAAACGGGTTCGCATATCAAACCATGTTCTATAATCCCCAGGATTCGAGCATATTATCCGGAAAACACTATGGAAACATCATCGCCATTGAGCCTTTCTGCCGTGGAAGCCTACAAACTTCTCCAGGACAACCCGCGCGCGGTGCTGGTCGATGTCCGCTCCAGCATGGAATTCCTGTTCGTCGGACACCCGGTGGGCGCAGTGCATATTCCCTGGATCGACGAACCCAACTGGGAGATCAACCCGGATTTCGTCACCGATATCCGCAAGCTGCTGCTCGGGGGCGTGGTCTGCGACAAGGAGCATGACTGCGCTCCGGTGATTCTCATCTGCCGCAGCGGCAAACGCTCCCTGGAAGCAGGCAAACACTTGCTGGAAGCCGGTCTGACCGACATCTATAACGTGGAAGAAGGCTTCGAAGGCGACCTGAACGAGCATCACCAGCGCAGCACCATCAACGGCTGGCGCTTTCGGGGGTTGCCCTGGGAGCAATGCTGAATGGGGGTTCTGCTGTGCAGCGACCCGCCGGGCGCATCCCTCGCCGGCTTGATAGGAAAATACGGAATGCAGCTGGAGCAGGTGGCGGACGGCGATCCTGTTCCCGGCTCCCATTTCGGCGACCCGGAGGCCGGTCTGATCGGCGACGCCTTGCTGGTGCGTGGCGATACGCCCCTGCATTCCGCATTTCACGAAACCTGCCACTATATCTGCATGGATGATGAAAGGAGGCGGAAACTGCATACGGATGCCGGCGGCGGCTACGAGGAAGAAAACGGCGTCTGCTATCTACAGATCCTGCTCGCCGATCATCTGCCTGGATTCGGTCGGGAGCGCATGTTCAAGGATATGGACGAATGGGGTTACAGCTTCCGCCTCGGCTCCAGCAGCGCCTGGTTCCACGAGGATGCGGAAGACGCCCGCGAATGGCTGATCCACCACCAACTCATCAACGAACAAAACCAACCCACCTGGAAACTACGGAAGTAAGGAAACCTGACCCATGATAAAAAAATGTCTCTTTCCCGCCGCAGGCTACGGCACCCGGTTTCTGCCGGCGACCAAATCCATCCCCAAGGAAATGCTGCCCATTGTCAACAAACCCCTGATCCAGTACGGCGTGGAAGAGGCAGCAGATGCCGGCATGACCGACATCGCCATCGTCACCGGCCGCGGCAAACATGCTATCGAAGACCTGTTCGACAACAACCGGATTTTGGAGGCGGCAGTAAGCGGCACTGACAAGGAGTCCCTGCTGGAAGAAACCAATCGCCTGATGGAAACCTGCACCTTTTCCTATACCCGGCAAAAGGAAATGAAAGGCCTGGGAGACGCCATTCTCAGCGGCGAGCCTTTGATTGGCAACCTGCCCTTTGGCGTGGTGCTGGCCGATGACTTGTGTACCGGCGAGCATGGACGGGACGGCATACTGGCGCAAATGCTCAGAATCTACGAGCGGTATCATTGCAGCATCATCGCCATTGAGGAGGTTCCCGAACAGGATACCCATAAATACGGCATTGTTTCCGGCACGGAAATAGAACCCGGCCTGTACCGCATCGAGGACATGGTGGAAAAACCCCAGGGTGCGGCGCCCAGCAATCTGGCCATTATCGGGCGCTATATCCTGACGCCGGATATCTTCGACCTGCTGCGCGATACGCCCGCCGGCGCCGGCGGGGAGGTACAGATCACCGATGCCCTGAAGAGCCAAATCAACAAAGGCGGCGTCATCGCCTACAAATTTCATGGCAGACGCTTTGACTGCGGCAGCATTCATGGCTTCGTGGAAGCCACCAACTATTTCTACAGCCATTTCTTTGCCAGCGACAGCCCTCGTCAACCAGATCCAGGCCAGCAGTGACGCCTGAGTATTGTCAAGGCGGCTGGCGTCTGAATACCTTATCATGCAAATATCCCTGAAACATACCAACTGACAATGTCGGAATACGCGCTCATCCTCGTCAGCACCGTACTGGTAAACAACTTTGTGCTGGTGAAATTTCTCGGTCTGTGTCCCTTCATGGGCGTATCCCGCAAGCTGGAAACCGCCATGGGCATGGGGCTGGCGACGACTTTCGTCCTGACCCTTTCCTCCGTAGCCAGCTACCTGGTCAATACCTGGATGCTGGAACCCCTGGGACTGGAATACATGCGCACCATCGCCTTTATCCTGGTCATCGCCGTGGTGGTGCAGTTTACCGAGATGGTCATGCACAAGACCAGCCCGCTGCTGTATCAGGTGCTGGGCATTTTCCTGCCATTGATCACCACCAACTGCGCCGTACTCGGCGTGGCCCTGCTGAACATCCAGGAGCAGCATAGTTTCGTGGAATCGGCGCTGTACGGATTCGGCGCGGCCATGGGTTTCTCCCTGGTGCTGGTGCTGTTCGCCGCGGTACGCGAGCGCGTCAATGTCGCCGATGTGCCGGAGCCGTTCAAGGGCAACGCCATCGCCCTCATTACCGCGGGGCTGATGTCCATGGCATTCATGGGCTTTTCCGGGCTGGTGTCCGGCTGACATGCTCACCGCCATACTCGCCATTGCCGCCCTGTCCGCCTCTTTCGGCCTGCTCCTGGGCTATTCCGCCATACGCTTCAAGGTGGAAGGCGATCCCTTGGTGGATCAGATCGACGCCATCCTGCCGCAAACCCAGTGCGGGCAGTGCGGATTCGCCGGTTGCCGCCCCTATGCAGAGGCGATTGCCGCAGGGGAAGCGGACATCAACCTCTGCCCTCCCGGCGGAGAAGCCGGCATGCTCGCCCTTGCCGACCTCCTGGGCAAGGAACCCGTACCCCTGGAAAACGGGAGCGCGGCCAGCGCTGTCAAGTCCATCGCCCATATCCGCGAGGAAGAATGCATCGGCTGCACCCTGTGCATCCAGGCCTGTCCGGTGGACGCCATCGTCGGCGCCGCCAAACAGATGCACACCGTCATCGCCGATCAGTGCACGGGCTGTGAACTCTGTGTGCCGCCCTGCCCGGTGGAATGCATCGACATGGTGCCGGTGAAGACCACCCTCAGCAACTGGAAATGGCCCTTCCCCAACAGCGGGGAGCAGGAACCCAAGACGCAGGAGCAGGGATCTTGATTACCCGAAATCCAGGGCGCTGGGATTTTCACGGCGGCATTCACCGCCCGGACAGGAAATCCCTGTCCGCCGGAAAATTCCTGGGCAAGCCTCCCCTTCCTGAAATCCTTACCCTGCCGCTGCAACAGCATATCGGTTCCGCAGCGGAACCCGCCGTCACCGCCGGCGAACAAGTCTACAAGGGGCAGATCATTGCGCGAACCACGGAATACATCGGCGCCCCTGTTCATGCGCCCACTTCCGGCGTCATTCTGGGTATCGAGGAACGCCCCGTCCCCCATCCTTCCGGATTGAGCGCCCCTTGCATTCTCCTGCAGGCCGACGGAAAGGACGCCTGGGGCGAGCTACCGGAACCCCTGCCCCAGTATGCCGATCTCGACCCGTCCCTGCTGCGCGAGCGCATCCGCTGGGCGGGCATCGTGGGCCTGGGCGGCGCCGCCTTT
>Ga0256834_1003119_pt1 | contig 10061 bp, 11 predicted proteins | sample 4281140metaG_FD_190536 | JGI IMG/M metagenome (GOLD analysis project Ga0256834, IMG submission 190536) | Hydrothermal vent microbial communities from East Pacific Rise, Pacific Ocean - 4281-140 | ecosystem: Environmental > Aquatic > Marine > Hydrothermal vents | place: Pacific Ocean: East... | reverse complement strand
GGTTGCTACAAAACATGTTGCTATAAAAATGGTTGATATAGCGATGTGAAAAAATCTATTGAAGGGCATGATAGCTTAATCCTTTTTTATGATTTTAGGTGTGTTTTTGAATTGCGCTGAATCCTCGATAACTCCCGAGACTTTCAGCACTGTTTCTTCATCCCATGGCTTGCCGATAATATGCAGACCAAGCGGTAGGCCTTGTTTATCAAGCCCAGCAGGCACAGACATAGCGGGCAGGCCAGCAAGAGAAGCAGGTACGGTAAACACATCATTTAGGTACATTTTGATCGGATCATCCTCATTCTCACCTATGGCAAAAGCAGCCGACGGCGCAGTAGGGGTAAGCAGAGCGTCACATTTTTCAAATACATTCATAAAGTCTTGCGATATAAGGCGGCGAACCTTTTGCGCCTTGATGTAATAAGCATCGTAATATCCCGATGATAGCGCGTATGTGCCAATCATTATGCGGCGTTTCACTTCCTCGCCAAAGCCTTGTGCGCGGGTCAATTCATACATATCTGTAAGATTGCCTTCATCTGCACGATAACCGAACTTAACCCCGTCATAACGCGCTAGATTTGATGATGCCTCGGCGGGGGCGATAACATAATATGTTGCCAGCGCATATTTAGTGTGTGGCAGGCTTACTTCTATAATTTCTGCTCCCGCAGCTTTTAGCCATTCAATGCCTTTTTCCCATAAATCTATTATTTCTTTTGGCGTTCCATCAATGCGGTATTCTTTGGGAATGCCGATGACTTTGCCCTTAATATCACCAGTAAGCGCAGCGGCAAAGTCTGGCACGACTTTGTTAGCCGAGGTGCTGTCCTTTGCATCATAGCCAGCCATTGATTGTAAGAGCAGGGCGCTGTCTTTAACATTGCGGGCGAATGTTCCCGCTTGGTCAAGTGAAGAAGCAAACGCGATTGTTCCCCAGCGTGAGCAACGACCATATGTCGGTTTAATTCCCGATATGCCACAAAAAGCAGCGGGCTGTCTGATTGATCCGCCCGTATCTGTTCCTGTTGCGCCCATGCAAAGCTGCGCAGCCACAGCCGCAGCCGAACCACCAGATGAGCCACCTGGAGTAAGCTCTGTATCATCATTATTGCGCTTCCATGGATTGATAACATTGCCGTAATAGCTAGTAGTATTGGATGAACCCATAGCAAATTCATCAAGATTTGTTTTGCCCAGCATAACTATGCCGTCATCAAATAATTTTTGTGTCACCGTTGATTCGTATTTAGGAATAAAGCCATCAAGAATGCGGCTAGCCGCGGTTGTCTGCACGTTGTTTGTGCAAAATAAATCTTTGATAGCCAGCGGAATACCATCAAGTGCGCCCGCATTTCTTTCGCTACGGCGTTTATCTGAGCTTTTTGCTTGTTCTAACGCTAATTCGGGGGTTTCGGTTATAAAAGCATTAAGGCCTTTATGCTGCGCCATTACATCAATATGGGCTTGCGTTAGCTCAACTGCTGTGAAATCTTTGTTCTCTAAGCCTTTTAATGCTTCGGAAATAGTTAGGTTAGTTAGTTTTGTCATTACTTCTTTTCCTCAATAGCATTTGGCACAACGAAATATCCTTGCGTCTCTTCAGGTGCATTTGCCAAAACTTTATCCTCGCAGTTACCATCATTAACAATGTCTGCGCGTAAATCAGGTGTAATATCAACAACATTTGCCAGTGGCTCTACATTATCGGTGTTAACCTCGGCCAATTGTTCAATAAATCCAATAATATTTGCAAGCTTTGGAGATATAAGCTCCAGCTCGTCATCATTCATTCTTATACGTGCCAGCGAAGCAACTTTTTTTACGCTTTTTTTATCTAGTGACATTGATAAAGACCTTCAATTAATATGTTTAACCCTTGGACTTTTACCACCCGTACATGTAGCGTGCAAGGGTTATTGTAGCATCTCCTCGAAAGAGGAGATCTATATATCAGCATGTTGATTGATCCCCGATCAAATCGGGGATGCTGTGGTAAGATAGGTTTGAATTAGGCGTTTTTATGGATTTACTTGAAAAGATTTGTGATGCTTGCCCCGCCGATACGGCACTAATGGGCATGGATGTGGGTAAGAAAACTATCGGTGTTGCGCTATCCGATAGCGCGCAGAGCATTGCTTTTCCGATTTGCACAGTAAAGCGCACTAAATTCTCACGTGATATAAAGGAGTTGGAGAAAATTATCCATGAATATAATATTGGCGGTTATGTTATAGGTCTGCCGCTTAATATGGATAATAGCGAGGGCAGGGCGTGCCAGTCTATCCGCGATTTCGGCTTGGAATTTGCCAGTCAGCTATCAGACGATTTAAAGCGTGGTGAGCCGTGGATAGCTCTATGGGATGAGAGGTTATCCACAGCTTGTGTGAATAGCTTTGTGGATGAAACTGTGGATATCTCTCGCAGGCGAGCAAAAGAGCGCGGCATTGTCGATAAACTCGCCGCCCAGCACATCCTTCAAGGCGCACTGGATTTTATGGTTAAGAGCTAACAAGGTTACGTCATCACACGCTTTATGCGTGTGGTCTATGGATTACACGGACAAGCCGTGTAATGACAATTTTGTACTATTATTAACCTAAATTACTATACATCAACCATAGCGCATAAGCTCATTACCGTGATTTTGCATCCAGTATTTGCCTTCAACAAAATTGCTGGATAGGTTGCGGCATAATGCCCAGAAATCTTTACTGTGATCCATGTAAACCAAGTGCGCGACCTCGTGCGCGACTACGTAATCTATAGCATCATATGGCGCGAACATTAACCTCCATGAAAATGATAAACGTCCATCAGTAGAGCAACTACCCCAACGGGTTTTGGTATCACGAACGGACAAGGAGGATATTGTTTTATCTATAATTTCCGCCTTTTCACTAGCCATATCGGCAAGACCTTTATGAGCGAGTTTTTTCAAATGCGCTGTAATGCGATTGCTAGGATCATCCATATAGGTTTTCACAATTAAAATATCATCATATTGCTTCATCGTAGTGCGTTTAAGGGCTTGGTTATGCTCTATCTTAATCATGACGCTATCGCCAAAGACAGGGATTATTGCACCATCGGTAAATGGCATCGGCGGCGCAAGGTTGTCTAATGTTTTGATAACCCACTCCTCATGTTGCTGCGCAAAGGAATAGGCTTTTTTAATAGACATCCTGTTTGGCACAACAAGATTTATGACACGCTCTATAGGGTCGAGGCGCAGTGCTACGCGCTTTGCTCTTTTGCTTCTTTTAACAGTGACAAGATCCTCAATCATGACTTAGCAGTAGATTTTTTCTTGGCGACTGTCTTTTTTGCTGCGGGTTTTTTAGCTTTTGGCGCATCAACTAACTTTGCCGTAACCGTTTTTTTCGGTTTTTTAGCTTTTGGTTTTACTGTTGGAGGAACAAGTTTTTTATCGGTTTTCTTCGCAGCAGGCTTAAGTTTTTGTATCTTTGTGTCTTTATAGTTCTGCGGTTGATGCTCTTTCAGCCATTTCCTAACGGCGATAATGCCGTGCTTATCATGATCAAATTTTTCAGGTGTTAGATCAGGGACTTTCTCCAAATCAACGGCAGGTATAGGGGCTTTGTCTTTGTCAAAATCTCTAATGAAATGCCGTATGCGAGGCATAATTTGAGTGCGCCAGCGTCCGCCATTAAATATGCCGTAATGCCCACAATCTTGCTGAAAGTGATGGAATTGTTTGCTTTGAGGTAGCGAATAGCAGATATCATGCGCCGCAGTAGTTTGTCCCCGCGCGGATATATCATCAAGCTCACCTTCTATTGTTAGCAAAGCGGTGCGTTTGATATCTTGCGGGCGAACATCGATAAGCTTGTTGTTATAGGGGTCGCGCCACTTCATTGCTCCGCGTGGAAGCGAGTGTTTTTGAAATACTTCGGCAATTGTTTGTAAGTAAAACTCGGCAGGAATATCCATTACTGATAAATATTCATTATAGAATTTCTTATGTTTATCACTAGAATCGCCATCGCCTTCTATTAAATGCTGATAAAATTTCATATGAGAGTCTATATGCGTATCCAAATTCATCGACATAAAGCCAGATAGCTGTAGAAATCCGGGATAGACACGGCGATTTGCCCCTGCATATACAATAGGCACATTATAAAGCACAGAGCTTTCAAACCATTTAAGAGGGCGCGTCTCAGCCAGCTCGGTTACTTCGGTTTTTGAAACCCGCGTATCAATAGGGCCGCCCATCAATGTCATTGTTAATGGCTGGTTAGGGTCGTTTTCTGAAGCCATAAGTGATACCGCCGCCAAAACAGGCACAGCAGGCTGGCACACCGCGATTACATGAGTGTCACGGCCTAGCAGGCTCATAAATTCTCTTAAATAGGTGATGTAATCATCAAGATCGAAGGATCCTTCTGACATAGGAACTTGGCGCGCATCTGCCCAATCGGTTATATAAACATCGTGGTGCGGCAATAGAGCTTCGACAGTGCCCCTTAATAATGTGGCGTAATGGCCTGACATTGGCGCAACTATTAAAACTTTAGGATCTTTTCGTTTTGTGCTTCTTTTGAAGTTAAGCAAAGAGCAAAAAGCTTTTGTCGCGATAATATCTTCTTTAACTTCTATATCGCTACCGCCTATGATAGTTTTGTTTATTCCAAATTCAGGGCGGATGAAACGCCGTGTTAAACGCTCTGTCATTTCTGCATTTGCGCTGATTGTTCTTCCTATATGTGTGTGTGACCAAGGATTAAACGGGTTTTTGTATAATGCTTGCGTTAGTTTTGCCTGTATTCTAATAGGGGTGGCAAGCGCGTGTTGTAATTCGTAAAACTGGTATAGCATTGCGGTCTTCCTTGATTTTGAGTGCGTTTTGCACTGCACAATATTTGAGTATACTATGCCATCGTTAATTACACAATAAGAGCGCACATGTATGCTGAAAATATATGAGAATAAAAATATATATAGTTTTTATGTAGAAATGCTTGACTTTAGGTATGAATATCGACTACTTTTCCGCATCTATTTTGAGATGATAAGAATAATATAAGGAATTTGGCTATGAGCCGTCGTTGCATGATTACAGGAAAAGGCGTGATGAGCGGAAACAATGTTTCTCACGCACTAAACAGAACTAAACGTAAATTTTTACCAAATGTTCAAGATACAAGTCTTTATAGCGAAGCTTTGGATCGTTGGATTAAAGTTAAGGCTAGTGCTGCTGGTCTTCGCACTGTAGAGCATAAGGGCGGTTTTGATGCTTTTTTGACAAGCACTGCGCCAACTAAGCTTGATTCGGCTCTTCGCCCAGTGAAAGTTCAAGTTGAAAAAGTTCTAGCGGCTAAATCTGCTTAGTTTTTTCTTTTAATATAAGTGCATGACCCGCTGCTTTGGCGGGTTTTTGTGTTTTTTAAAGTGGGGGTTGTGTAATGCTTAATTATCCTGAATTTTCGTTTGATGTTAAGGCGCGAGATAAAAATTCAAAAGCGCGTGTGGGGAGTTTGAAAACTCCGCATGGCACTATTCAAACGCCGAATTATATATTTTGCGGCACTAAAGCTACGGTTAAAAATGTATCACCGTGCCAGCTTAAGGAAGCTAAAACCGATATTATTCTCTCTAATACTTACCATCTTATGCTGCAACCGACGGCAGATTTGATCGAAAAGATGGGTGGCTTGCATAAATTTATGAATTGGAGTGGTCCTATGCTAACCGATAGCGGTGGCTTTCAGGTATTTTCCCTTGGTGAGGGGACGATGGCTAATGAAATTAAGGGCAAGAACAACAAGGGGTATGATAATAGAAATTTGGTTTCTATCTCGGAAGAGGGTTGCGTTTTTAAATCCTATGTTGATGGTAAGAAAATTAACCTAACCCCTGAATATTCAATGGAGATTCAACGTAAACTCGGCGCGGATTTGCTTATGCAATTCGATGAATGCACACCCTATCATGTGGATAAAAGCTATACTGCGCGTTCTATGGAGATGTCCATTCGTTGGGGGGATCGTTGTTTGGCGGAGTTCAAGCGTCACGATAATGGCGCGCAAAGTGTTTATGGCATTGTGCAGGGCGGTGTGTATTCGGACTTAAGGAAATTCTCGGCGCAGTACACGGCTGATCGGCCATTTTTTGGCACTGCTATTGGTGGCTGCCTTGGTGGATCGGACGGCGAAATGTATGATGTCGCGGCCTCTACGGTGGAATATATCCACCCCGACAGGCCAATCCATTTTCTAGGAATAGGGCGCATAAAAGATGTATTTACCTTTGTGCGCCTTGGCATTGATACATTTGATTGCGTTATCCCAACGCGCCTCGCTCGCCACGGCACAGCCTTTGTTAAGGGGCAAGCCAAGGAAACTATCAATCTTAAAAACGCTAGATATCGCGAGGATGAAACCCCGCTTGATGAGAGCATAGGCATTCCTGCATCGGCTAATTTCTCTAAGGCTTATATCCATCATTTATTGAAAGCTAATGAGCTGCTCGCCACGCAAATATTGGCGCAACATAATATAGCAACAATGAATATGCTTATGCGTGAGGTGAGGGCAGCTATTGCAACTTCGTCATTGGACGCGCTGGAAAAAGAATGGCTTGGTAGTTTAAAATAAAAATTCAAACATTTTTAATAAATTTATTGTACAATCATGCTCTTGTGGATACTTAAAGGATTTTATGGCTATGATAGTAGATTATCATGAGAATGAACATTTAAACACGCTTTTGCTTGTTTTGGAGGATCACTCTAATTGGTTTCATGCGCTTGTTCAGTGCATATTTTATCCAGAAGAGTCAGAATTACTCACCTCTATTAAAAAGCCAACATCTTTTGCGCAATGGTTTGTTCACGCTAGCCGTGAGGACGGTATGCCCCCTGAAATTATAGAGAAATTATCTGCGCTTCATTCTGATTTGTTTAAGATGGCTGATACTTTGGTGCTATTGTCAAAGGAAACAGGCGTTAAGCCAAAGCGTAAAAGCTTTAATAAATTCCTTATGATTTACGAAGAATTTTTGCTTTATATTCGTCGCTTAGAGCGAGATATATTGCTTGATGGTATTGGTTATGATGCTTTTACCGGCTTGCGTAGTAAAAAACTTATTTTCAGTGATATAGAGCGAGAGTTACATCGTTTGGCACGTCAGGGAAAGAGCTTTTGCGTTGCTATGATTAAAATAGATGATTTTGATTTAATCCAGAAACATTCTGATAAAAATGAAAGCCAAGGATATATTAAACTCATTTCTAGCTTGATTAAATTAAGTATACGCTCTTTCGATGATGCATATTATATGGAAGGGGACGAGTTTGTATTATGCTTAAAACAAGCAGATATTTCTGGCGGAATTGCTGCGCTTGAGCGTTTAAGGTCTCAGTTAGAAGCGCAAAGTGTTAATATAAGAAATGGAGATTCTTCTGAAAAGGCATTGAGCATGTCTTGCTGTATTGCAGAGCCAGTTGCGGCAGATGATGCGCATGAATTAGTAAAGAATTTGCGCTCTGATTTAAGCTCTTCTCAAGGTGAAAAAACGGATGCTGTTCTTGAGTATCATGAGTTAAGCCCGTTGCAGCGATATATTCAAGAAGGTAAGTAAATCTTAAATATTATTAATATGGTTTCAAAAAACAGCAAATTTGATTTTAGCGAATTATTCAGGACAATGCCCGTTCCAAGGGTTATCATTGACATTGATGCGGACGGAGTATTTAGGGTTTTGCAAGCAAATGATATTGCTTTAAAATATTTCGATAGTCCTAAAAGTGAGGTTATAGGCCATTTGGTTAATAACTTTATGGACGCAGAAAATGCGCGTCATTTTGATCAATCATTCAAGGTTTGCTTGTCCAGAAAAAGCACAGTCATGATACAGGCTCTTCCGACAATGCCTGGCGCGGGATTAAAAATTTACGGCTTTTGGGTTAATCCTGTAGCGGATGCGGATGGTAATGTTTTATATCTTGATGTATTGGGGCAGCTCGATGCCAGCGACCAGTCAATTCTTCAAAGAGAGCGTGATGATGCTATTTCATTGCTAACCTCAATATTCGAAGTTAGTGAAGTTGGCATTATTGTATCTGATGAGCGCGGGGATATTGTCAGGGTAAATGACAGCTTTATCCGCACATATGGCTGGTCACGTGATGAAGTCGTGGGGGCTGGTTTTACAAAAATTGTTGCAGATGATGAAAAGAAGAAAACACGTGTGAATCACAAAAAATTCATTAGTGTTGGTGGGCGCAGCACAGATGAAACCAAAATTTTGCGTAAGGGCGGGGGGGTTGTAAATGTTTTATCTACATCCGCTACATTAAAGTTAAGCCAAAATAGGCGTTTTTTAGTAACAACAATGATGGACATAACAGATCGCAAGCAAGCAGAGCAATCATTACTTAACGCAAAGGAGCAGGCCGACCATGCCAATAGCGCGAAATCAACATTTCTTGCAAATATGAGCCATGAGCTGCGAACTCCGCTAAATGCGATTATAGGGTTTTCAGAGCTAATGCTAAAAGGGACTTTTGGTAAGGTCGAGAATGAAAAATATGAGGAGTATCTGGGCGATATTCATATGAGCGCAGAATTATTACTTGGCATTATTAATGAAGTCCTTGATATGTCTAAAATTGAAGCTGGCCGCATTGAGCTTGTTGATGAAATATTTGACGTCCGCGATATGATTGTCTCGGTTACACGTATGCTAACCTCACGTGTTTTTGCTAGCAACATTGAAATTGTAAAAGATATTGAGGATGATATTCCCTTGATAAATGCCGATTACAGATTAGTAAGGCAGGTTTTGATTAACCTTATTTCTAATGCAATAAAATTTTCTACACAAGGTTCTAAGATTATTGTTTCTACAAAAATGCTTAAAAATGGTGATATGCGTATTTCTATTTCTGATGAAGGCATTGGTATTGCAAAAGACAAGATAAAGATAGTGTTAGAGCCGTTCGGTCAAGTAACAGACAAAAGTGAGGGTAGGGTCGCCAGCCACCAAGGGACAGGGCTTGGCCTTCCCTTGGCTAAGGCTATGGTTGAGCTTCATGGCGGGGTATTTAATGTTTCCTCCGAAATCGATGTCGGAACAGTTGTTAGCGTCACAATACCTAAGGCTAGAGTTCAGGCTTAATAAATGCTCTTGCTAGATTTGGTTTGTAGTTTTATGATGGGTAATCAAAAATTTTGAAAGAATATAATGTCTAATATTGAGCAGCGTTGCATTGATGCAGGTCTGAAAATGACCGCTCCGCGCAAGGTTATCTTGCAAGTTTTAGCAATGGCAGGAGATCACCCTTCTGTTGATGAGGTCTATGCACGTGCAAAGGAAATAGACTCATCCATTAGTATTGCCACAGTTTATAGAACATTAGGCTTGTTTGATGAGCTGGGCTTTGTTGTGCGCCATGAATTCCAAGAGGGCTATTCCCGATATGAGGTAAGCTCCGAGCATCACCATCACTTAGTTGACCTTGAGACAGGCAAGGTTATAGAATTTAAGGATGAACAGATAGAGAAACTAAAATCTAAAATAGCTCATGACCTTGGCTATGAATTGGTTGAGTGCCGCCTTGAGCTATATGGACGGAAAATTAAACCTGATGAGTAGCTCTATTCCCGTTCATATATGGATTGACGCGCAGCTTGGCATGTTAAATGCACGCGGTATATTTTATTATATCCAGCAACGCGGAGAGCAAAATACTGGCACGGTTTTGCTAAAGCTTAATGGCTTATCGGGCGAGTGTAAATTGCTTGCACAGCAGCGTGATTTGGATGGTAATCTTGGCTGGGTGAATGCTCTTAGAAAAGAATTGGTTAAAGAAATGGAAGCGGATAGTTATATTGCGCGCAGCATCTCTAATGATCCCGACCTTTGGGTCATTGAAATAGAAGATAGTGAGATGAATAATCCATTCGAACTGTTTTCATGACATGTTTTCCTTTAATCCAGATGCCACAACAAAAATACCTAATTAAGAAACTTGTCTACTACTATATAGTAACTTGTAATAAGAATTGCGGTGGTGTATGATATTGTATGAC
>Ga0256834_1003118_pt1 | contig 10063 bp, 8 predicted proteins | sample 4281140metaG_FD_190536 | JGI IMG/M metagenome (GOLD analysis project Ga0256834, IMG submission 190536) | Hydrothermal vent microbial communities from East Pacific Rise, Pacific Ocean - 4281-140 | ecosystem: Environmental > Aquatic > Marine > Hydrothermal vents | place: Pacific Ocean: East Pacific... | reverse complement strand
GCAATAATTTGAGATTTGGTTTCTAAAGCATCTTCTGTACGTAAAACGTTTATTTCTTTATCGCCTTTTTCAGCATCTTTAAACATTTGAGCGCCACCAGCACCACAACACAAAGCAGATAATTTATTACGTTTCATTTCGGTTACATTAACACCTAACCTTTTAATTAATTCTCTTGGACTTTCATATTCATTATTTGCTCTACCTAAATAACAAGGATCATGAAAAGTTAGTGTTTTATTCTTTAAACTATCGTTTTTAATGGTAAGTCTACCATCATTTATTAATTTTTGAATGTATTGTGTATGATGATAAACCGTATAATTTCCGCCTAAATCTGGATATTCATTTTTTATAGTATTAAACGAATGTGGATCACAAGTAACAATAGTCTTCACTTCATAACCATTTAAAACTTCAATATTCATCATTGCTTGCATCTGAAAAAGCATTTCGTTTCCTGCTCTTTTTGCCACATCACCAGTAGAAGTTTCTTCTACACCTAAAACAGCAAAATCTACTTTTGCTTGATGTAATATTTTTACAAAAGCACGTGTAATTTTTTTTGCTCTATCATCATAACTTCCAGCAGCACCAACCCAAAATAATATTTCTGGTTGTTTGCCTTGAGCGAGCATTTCTGCCATTGTAGGTACGTTCATAATGTTGTATTATTTGTTTAATTGTTTAATCGTTTATTTGTTTAATCGTTTAATCGTTTAATCGTTTAATCGTTTAATTGTGGATTGTTTTTTTTGTCTAAAGTCTAAAGTCTAAAGTCTAAAGTCCAAACCCTTAATGTTTCCCATCATCAAAGACCTCAATGGTTACATTTTTTTCTACTAATTCGGTAAATTTACCTCTATATCTTGTTGCTTTTACTAAATGATTATCAATCCAATGGTAATTGCCGCCTCTTGGTTTTCCCATTAAAAGGCTATGGTATTTAAAACCATTTTTTTGTAACCAGATTTCTGTATATTCTCTATGTTCTTCAGTCCTTGAAGTGAAAAAGCAAATTATATGACCTTGTTCAAACCATTTATTAAGTGTAATTAATGCATCTGGATATACTTTTGCAGTTAGCATTCTTTCTGGTTCTTCATTAGGGATATCATCACAAATAGTACCATCAATATCAATAAGGTAATTTTTTACATCATCCGCTAATTTCGGACTTAATAAATTACCTTCTTTATCTTTTATTTGATTAAGTTTTTTCATGTTTCTTTATTTAAAAAAGTATCGCATAAAGCAAACCTTATTCTTCGTCTTTCCAGTTTAATCTGTCTTGTTGGTTATATTGCCATGGTGCACCATTATTTTCAATATTGGTCATCATCATATTTAATTCTTGTGGTGCAGCAGATTGTTCCATTACTAAAAATTGTCTCATTTCCATAATTATAGAAAGCGGATCAATATTTATAGGGCATTCTTCTACACATGCATTACAAGTTGTACATGCCCAAAGTTCTTCTGGAGTAATATAATCGTTTAAAAGTTGTTTTTCATCGTCTTTAAATTCGCCGTTTTTATCAATATTATCTCCAACTTCTTCCAATCTATCTCTAGTTTTCATCATGATGTTTCTAGGCGATAATTCTTTACCTGTAAGATTTGCAGGACAAACCGAAGTACATCTACCACATTCCGTACAAGTGTAAGCATTCATTAATTGCACCCAATTTAAATCGAAAACATCGCTTGCACCAAATTTTTCAATTTCTGCATTTGGATCTTCTTCTGGTATTGCATACGGATCTGCATCTGGATCCATCATTAATTTTACTTCTTTGGTTACGGTTTTGTTATTTGGAAATTTTCCTTTTAAATTTAAATTAGCATAAAAAGTATTCGGAAATGCTAAAAGAATATGTAAATGTTTAGAGTAATAAAGGTAATTTAAAAATATAAATATTCCAATAATATGAATCCACCATGCAGAACGTTCCATAATAATAAGTGTTGCTTCCGAAAAACCAGATAGAAGCGGCGCAATAAATTGACTTATAGGAAATGCTCCTGCTTTTACATAATGAGCAGTTCCTAAATTTTGTAAATTAAGATCTGCGGCATTCATAAATAAAAACAAACTCATTAAAACCATTTCAAAATATAAAATGTAAAGTGCATCGTTTTTTGGGAAACCTTTCATTTCTTTATTCCAAAAACGTGGTATTTGTATTATTTGTCTTCTAATCCAAAAGATAATAACAGACAATAATACTAAAAATGCTAATATTTCGAACGAACCTATTAGGAAATTATAGAGTTTTCCTAAAGGAGCAAAAATACGATGTGTACCAAGTAAACCATCAATAATAATTTCTAAAACTTCAATATTTATGATGATAAAACCAACATAAACTATAATGTGTAAGATTCCTGCTACAGGTCTACGCACCATTTTAGATTGACCAAGAGCAATATTTGCCATATTTTTCCAACGTTCAGATTTGTTGTCTGTTCGGTCAATATCTTTTCCTAATTTAATATTACGAACTATTTTTTTGATGTTTTTGATAAAAAAACCAATTCCAAAAATAAGAATTATTGCGAATAGTATGTTTGGTATGTATTGCATTTTATTTTGATTTAATATTCAGTATAATTTGATAGTGATACAAAACCTTCATTAAACTTAATTTTATTTTGGTATAAATATGCTGGTATCCATTGTCCTAAATTATTTAATGATTTAGTTAATTCTTTTTCTAATTGTAAATATTTATTATCATTATTTTTTTCAAAATTATAATCATTTATATTATATATTTTATCAAAAAATACGATTGCATCTGTAAAAAAACAATTTGTAATTGAACCATTTTCACTATATTCTATGCTTAAAGCAATTTGTTTGAGATTTTTATTTTCAAAATTTGAAATAATAAAATTATTAATAAAATCAGAAAGATTTTTTTCATTACCAATAAATTTCGGAAGACTTTCTGCAAAATCATATATATGGTCAAAGTTAATGTATTTTTTCAATTCATTTTGAGTTGCGTTCTTAAATATTTCATATTCTTTTAAAATTTCTTTTTCAGTATTTTTTATAAAATTTCCACCATACTTTTTTAACACTAAAGAATCCATATGTTTTTTGTAACTATTTTTATAACAATTATAATTTTCTGGAATTAAACAACCAACATTAACAATTTCGTAATTTATATTATACTTTTTTAAATAAAATACTTTATTAAATTCAATAAATTTAATGGTTTTGTAATCAGGATTTATAATATTATAATAATAACCTACAATTCCAGCACCTAAATTAAAATCTTCAATTGCATGAATTTCGCCTATTTCTTTATAGGTTTCAATTTTTTGCCCAAAAAATATAAAAGGTATAAATAATATATAAATAAAGATATTTACCATAAAGAAAAAGAAAAATTATTTGAAAAAGGATATAAATTAATTGTAGAATTTACTTTTTGGTTATACAAATAAGCAGGTATCCATTTGCCTAAAGAGTTAATTTTAAGTAAAATTTGATTTTTAATATTTGACTTTTTGTTGTTATTAATAAGATTTGAAATAATTTTACAATTAGTAACAATGCCTTTAGTACTAATAGTTAAATCGATTCTTATAGATTCAAGGTCTTCTTTTTTATTACAAATATTTGATATTAAATTCTCTAAAAAAATCATAATTTTCTTGTCATTGCCTTTAAATCTTATTCGAGAATCAACTAAATAATATATTTTGTCTGAATTTATAAACTTTGAAAGGCTATCTTCATTAGAATTTAAAAATTCTTTATGTGATTTTTTAGCATTTTGGATTGTTTTTTTTATAAAATGATTACCATGTTTATATTTAATTTTTTTTAATATTATTTCATTATAACATTTAGTATTTTTATAATCATCAAAAAAAAACATCTTATTTTTTAAATTATAGTTTGTAAATAAATAATTTTCAAAAAAAACATCAAACTTATCAGATTGAAATATTGAGTCATTAAATCTATTAAATATATCAATTTTTATTTCATTATGTTTAAAATCATAAGATGCCTTTTTTTTCGCTTCTTTACAAGATTTAAAATTTTGAGAATAACTATTTAATAAAAAAAATAGAATTAAAAATGAAATGATATGTTTTTTAAATTGATTCATTATTTAGTTGTATCTCTCACATAACCTCTTTTATCTTTTTTTCCGAAGACAGAAATATGTACAAAACGTTTAGGATGTTCTTTTACTTCTCTTAATAATTCTTCTAATTCTTTAGAGGCATTTTCTAAATTATCATATAAACCTTTATCATTAATTAGTTTTGCAATGGTACCATCTCCTTTTTCTACTTTAGTAAGAATTTTGTCAAAATTTAAAAGCAGGTTATCTAAATTGTTTATTGTTGTTTTGAAATTACTAAATAAGTTTGCATTTTTAAACTGGGTACTTATAGAATCCAAATTTTTAAAAGTCGTATTTACATTAGTTAAAGCGTTATTAATAGTACTTTTATTTTCTAATAAAATTTGATCTAAAGATTTGGAAACATTATTAAAATTTGCTAATGTTTTAGTTAAATTAGAAATAGCAGCTTTTAAATTATTTTGAGTATTGCTATCTAAAATGTTATTGAAATTTGTAACTAATTGATCTAGATTTGTTAAGGTGCTATTTATATTAACATTTAAAGGATCTAACTTGTCGCCAAAACTAGAAATTAACCCTTTTTGAATACTACCTTTTAGATAAGTGCCAGACTTGGCTTGTTCACCATCGTAATTTGGTATGATTATAAGTTCCGCGCTGCCCATACCAGAAATAGTTGGTGGTATAATTTTGGTTTCGCTATTTTCAGAAAAAGCAAAGTCATTAGTTAAGGTGTAACTAACAATAAAATACCCTTTCTTTTTCGGATTAAATTTTATACTGGTAACATTACCTACTTGAAAACCATTTATGGTAACAAAACTAGCAGGAGTTAAACCTTGTACATTATCAAATTCGGAATAATAGACTCTTGAATCGTCAAAAAGGTTTTTCTTTTTCATATAATTATAACCCCAAATTAATATGGTGATTGAAATTATAGCTATTAATCCAGTTTTTAATTCTTTTGATACTTTCATTGTGAATTTTTATTTCCTTTAATTGGAAGTTGTAATTGTAACAAAAAATAAAATTTTTGAGACAAGTTTACTTAAAAACATTAAGTAACAAAAATAAGAAAAAATTAAATGTAATCTGTCAAAATAATTAGAATATATAGAGGTGTGGAAGTTTCGAATTATATATAAAATTTTGAGAGTTATTAATAAAATATTTTTTTTAAAGCAATTTAAATGCTAAAATGATTAATGATTAATGATTAATGATTAACGATTGGAGATTTAAGAATTTAAATTCCTACTTCAAAAAAATAAAATTAAGTAGAACATACCTTCAAAATGCTTTAAAAGATTGGAGATTGTTGATTGTTGATTTAAGAATTTAAATTTCTACTTCAAAAATGGCACTCAAAATAAACCATTAACTTCTGAAAAAAACAAGATTATAAATTGATTTTTTAAAGATGTGAATTTAAAATCCGAAAATCTCTTTTAACTTCTGTTCTAAAGTGTACATTGATTTTTTGTGAAAAATAATACCACCATTTTCATCTAATAAAAAAGAATGAGGTACACTTTGCACGTTATACATTTCTGCTAATCTACCATAATCATCAATTACTTGAGACCAAGGAAGACCATCAACAGCAATAGCATTTTGCCATTTATTTTTATCTGTTTCTTTATCTTCGGAAACACTAATGATATTAAAACCTTTGCTGTGGTATTTGTTGTATAAACGTTTTAAATGTGGATGTGTTTTTCTGCACGGACCACACCAACTTGCCCAAAAATCAACCAAAGTTACTTTTGCACCATTTTTCACTTCTGCTAATGATATATTACCACCATTCTGTGATTCTGCAGTGAAATTAATTGCTTTACGTCTTGTAATTTTTTTAACTACTGGTTTCTTTTTAACTATTGGTTTTACCTCTTTTTTTGGTGCTTCTTTTATAATATGTATTTTTGGAATTATTGTTGCAACTTTAGGGTCTAAACTAACTTCTTCTATAGCAATTTCATCTATTACTAATGGTTCGTTTTTCAGTAAAAATGCATGAATATTCTGACCTAATTCAGAAGTTTTCATTTCAGAACTTAAATACTCAAATGCTTTTCGATTTTGTCCAAGACGCCATTTGGTTTTGCCAAGCATTTGTTCTAAAATAACAACGCTTATTATTGAATTAGCATTTGATTTAATATAATTTAATTTAAAAACAAATTTATTTTTTGCTTTAGCTAAATTGGTTAAATAATTTGTGTGGTTTGTTTGTAATTTAGAACCTAAAACAGTTGTATTATCTAAGTCTTTACTATCAATATTAATGATAGTTTGAAAATTATTTATAATTACAGGTACTTTATAGCCGCTACTTTCAAAACCAATATATACTAATTTTGGGTTGTTAATAGCATCAGAAAAACTAAATTTATTATTACTAATAATTGCCTTACTTATTACTGTATAAGATTTGTCTAAATTTTTATTCTGAAGATAAACCTCTTTGTTATTAAAATTAGAAATGTTACCAATTATTTGATAACCGTCGGTCTTTTTAGGCGTATTATTAATTACGGATGTTTCTTTTTTACAAGAAAATAAGCAAACAATTATAGTAAGGAAAATCAAAAATTTTTTCATGATGCAAAACTACTATTTTAAATGAATTAATCTAATTTTTCAAATTCAGAATTTTGCGATTTATATTCTGGTACAATTGTCTTTAAATTTGCTACGATTTGATTATCTGTAAATTCATTTATTTTTTTGAATTCATTTATTTTTCCAATCAATTTTTCACAGTCCAAATCTTTAACTTTTGCAATCATAATTTTATCATGATAAGTTGGTAAAGTACTTTCTTTATCGCCTAATAATTCTTCATATAATTTTTCACCAGGTCGTAAACCAACAATTTTGATTGCAATATCTTCAGGATATTTAAAACCAGATAAATGAATCATTTTAATGGCAACATCAAATATTTTAACCGATTCGCCCATATCAAAAACAAAAATTTCGCCACCATTACCCATAGCGCCAGCTTCTATAACTAATTGACATGCTTCGGGAATAGTCATAAAATATCGTGTAATATCTTTATGAGTTACCGTTACTGGTCCGCCAATAGCAATTTGTTTTTTAAATAATGGTATTACGGAACCATTAGACCCTAAAACATTACCAAACCTTGTGATAATAAATTTAGTAGTAGATTTTTCTTGTAAACATTTAGCATAGATTTCAGCAATTCTCTTTGTCGCACCCATAACATTAGTTGGGTTTACTGCTTTGTCTGTAGAAACCATTACAAATTTTTCTACATAGTTAGCTACAGATAAATCCATTATTGTTTTGGTGCCTAATATGTTTATTTTTACAGCTTCGTATGGATTGTTTTCCATTAAAGGTACATGTTTATAAGCCGCAGCATGAAAAATGATGTCAATATTATTAGCATCAAAAATTATTTTCATTCGTTTTTTATTTCGAATGTCTGCTAAAACGGCACTAAAATTTTTGACATTGTTTTGTTTAAAATCTTGTTGCAAATCATAAAGATCGGATTCTGCTTGATCTAATATAATCAATTTTTTGTAATTATATTTAGAAATTTGTTTTGCAATCTCACTACCTATAGAACCTGCAGCACCTGTTATAAGTATTACTTTATGATATAATTCTTTTTCTAAAATAGGATTTTCAACTTTTATTGGTGCTCTTTCTAATAAATCTTCAATATTAATTTCTTTAATTTGTTTTATACTTAAATCACCATGAATCCATTGTTCTACAGGTGGTACTATTTTTACTTTAACCGATAAAGGCATTAAATAATCGGTTATTTTCAAAAGTTTTACTGCTTCAATATTTTGTATTGAAATAATAATTTCTTTGATGTTGTTTTTTTGAATAAATTTATGTGTTATTGTTTTTGACGTATAGCATCGTTTGCCGTAAAAATTCTTATCAGATTTAGAAGGATTATCATCAATAAAACCTACAATATTGTACTTATTACTTTTGTCATTATTAATAGTTGTATAGGTAATTAATCCAGAATCTCCAGCACCATAAATAAGTATATTGGTCTTAGGATTATAACCTAGTATTAATCTATCATAAATTCGTTTAAAAATAAATCTACTACTAATTAAAATAATAAGGTTTAGTAAAAAATGTATTAATAAAATTGATATAGAATGCGGAATATACGCATTATAGAGATTAGTGTCTGAATTTCTATAAATATACACAAATATTATAGTGCTTATAGCTAGTATCATTGTTGATTTAAAAATATTAAATGCATCATCAATACTAGTGTGTCTTACAATACCTTTATACGAACCAATAATTAAAAAACTTATGATTGTAAATATAAAAATGAATGGTAATTGATAAAAAATAAAGGAACTAAATAAATAAATTTTAAAGTTATAAAATATTGCATTTGCTATTACAAAAGATTGCAATACAATTAATACATCTATACTAAGCACTATCCATTTAGAAGTATAGATATTGCTATTACGTATTTGATTTATTAATTTATTTAGCATACTAATTTTATACAAATATATAATATTTATTAAATAGTAAAGTTGATTGTTAATAAAATATATAAATATAAATCTATAATTATAAATTGAATTTGCTTTTTTTATGTGTAATTCGCAAAAAAATTAATTAATTATTGATGATATTGCATTAATTAAAACAATTTTTAATAGAATCACAAACTCTTTCTAAATCATTATTACTTAGATTTGATCCACTTGGTAAACATAAACCATTATCAAATAAATCTTCAGAAACACCATTTGTATACGATGGATAATTTTTAAAAATTGGTTGTAAGTGCATTGGTTTCCATAATGGTCTAGCTTCAATATTTACTTTTTCTAATGCTAACCTTATTTTTTCTCGAGTTTCATAAGAATCGAGTAGAATAGTGGTTAACCAACGATTAGAATAAAAACCTTCTGGTTCATTGGTAAAGGTAATTTGCTTTACTGTGCTTAGTTCTTTTTTGTAAAATTCGTAATTTGCTCTACGTGCTTTTACACGATCATCTAAAACTTCTAATTGACCTCGACCAATTCCAGCAACAATGTTCGACATTCTGTAATTATAACCAATTTCTGAATGTTGGTAATGTGGTGCATTATCACGTGCCTGAGTTGCCAAAAAAGTGGTTTTTTTAGTTATTTTTTCACTGTTCGAAACTAATGCTCCGCCACCAGAAGTGGTTATTATTTTATTACCATTAAAGGAGTAAATACCAATTTCGGTCATGGTTCCCATTTGTATTCCTTTATAAGTTGACCCGATTGCTTCTGCTGCATCTTCTAAAACAGGAATCTCATATTTTTTTGAAATTGCAATAATTTCATCCATTTTACTGGGCATTCCGTATAAATGTACAATGATAATTGCCTTTGGTTTTTTGCCTTTTTTAATTCTATCTTTTATGGCATTTTCTAACATTTCTGGACACATATTTAAAGTGTCTTTTTCTGAGTCTACTAATACAGGTATTGCTTTTAAGTAACAAATAGGATTAACAGATGCCGAAAATGTAAATGTAGAGCATATAACTTCATCGTCTTGTTTTACATTTAATAAAATTAAACCTAAATGTATGGCTGCTGTTCCAGAAACTAAAACACTACAACTTTTAGCACCTGTGTAATTACAAATTTCTTGTTCAAATCCGTTAACATTAGGACCAAGTGGTGCAACCCAATTAGTATCGAATGCTTCTTTTACGTATTTTTGTTCTTCGCCTGTTAAGTGTGGTGATGAAAGCCAGATTTTTTCGTTCATTAGTCGCTGATAAATAAATTTTTAACGAAAATAATATATAATATCGTTTAGTACATGACAAAAACACAACTTACTGATTATTAATAAATTAAACGTCAAATAATTAGTTTAAAACATTGATATTCAGTATATTAGTAGAATAA
>Ga0256834_1003117_pt1 | contig 10064 bp, 4 predicted proteins | sample 4281140metaG_FD_190536 | JGI IMG/M metagenome (GOLD analysis project Ga0256834, IMG submission 190536) | Hydrothermal vent microbial communities from East Pacific Rise, Pacific Ocean - 4281-140 | ecosystem: Environmental > Aquatic > Marine > Hydrothermal vents | place: Pacific Ocean: East Pacific... | reverse complement strand
CGCCATCGTCACTGCCGGGCAGGCCGCCGGTCTCCGTCGGCTCGCCGTTGTTGCTCAGGGTGAAGGTGCCGCTGACATAACTGCCCGCCACCCCGCCGGGGCCGGCAATGTTGGAGTCGTTGGCGGTATCGTCATTGTCCGCACCGTTCTGCACTGTCGAAGGACTGTAGCCCGCCGGTGGGGTGACCTGGATGCGGTAGTCCCCTGCCGGGAGGTTGCCGAAGTAGTACAGGCCGTCGCTGCCCGTGGTCTGGGAAGCCACGCCGGAGACGGGATTACCGCTGCCATCGAGGAGCGTGACCACTGCGCCGGGCAGAGGCTGCTCGCCGGCATCCTGGAGACCGTTGTTGTTCTGGTCGTTCCAGATAAGGGAGCCAATGGACACTGCCGGCGTGAATCCGAAGTCCACCGTCATATTGCCGTTGTTTTCATTCGCATTGTCTGCATCGTCACTGCCGACGATGTTGGAATCCACGCTGGGTTCCGCATTGTTGGTGAGGGTGAAAATACCGGAGGTATGGACGTTGCCCGCGGAACTCGCGATGTTGGAATCGTTCGGGTTGTCGTCATTGTCTGCGGCATTCTGGTTGATGGTGGGCGCATAGCCTGGCGGCATGGTCACCTCAACGCGGTAATCCCCCTCGGGCAGGTTATCAAAATAGTAGCGTCCATCAGCCAGGGTCAGGTAGTTCCCTACCGGACTGCCACCCAGATGGGTTGCAGGCACGAATGTTCCCGTACCATCATCCACCAACAACCGGACTGTCGCGCCGGGAATGCCCGGTTCTCCGGCATCCTGACTGCCATCGATATTGCTGTCGTCCCAGATGATGGAACCGATGGACATTGCAGCGACAAAGCCAAAATCGAGGGTATGATCGTTCTCGCCAGCACCGCCCGTGGTATAGGCGATGGTGGAGAAGCCCGGGTTCAGCACTCCATTGTCGCCATCATTGTCATGCGTATCATCGGCATTGGCGTTGACATCCTCTTGCGTCGGCACCAGCCCCCCCAAGGCCGCATCCGCCAAATCGATGCGCAATTGATATGCAGTCAAAGGCTTGAGGGGGTTGCCTCCCGCCATATTGGTATTGGCCAGGCCACCAAAATAGTATTCGCCATTGGGTCCTGTAACGGCCGTGCCCACCAGCGCCGCGCCTTCGTAGAGGTTTACGGTAACGCCGGGAAGAGCGGCTTCGGACGGATCCTGAATGCCGTCATTGTCCACATCGTTCCAGACGTAGTTGCCGATTTCCACCGGCGCTGCGCCGCGCAGGGCCTCCAGATCGCCAATGCCGCTTGCCTTGCCGAAAAATATGTTGAAATTGGAAACAGAAACCAAAAGTCTCTTGGGCGTCCCGCCGCCATCCGTGCTGATTTGTCCGTTGTCGTTCCGCAACCACATCAATCCATTGTCCAGGAAGCCATGAACATCCATGACCCCCGTGACCAGATCGGCATGGCCGGGAACAACCAGCAAGCCGCCCATGGCGGTATCGGAATGCCCGTTGGCGCCGCCGCTTACGTTGCCATTGCCGCCGGGGCCGTTGTCATACCAGTAGTATTCACCGCCGCCAAGACCTTCACTGTTGTTTGCCCCACCCGTGGTGACGCCGCCGCAGGCGCCGTTGCTTTCCAGCGTCCATCCGGCCTGGGCATTTCCGCAGGCCCTGAGGATATCCCCTTCGCCATTGCCGTTTTGCGTGGTGGCGTCGGCGGGATTGGGTGAATTGTTCTCATGCCCGGTTCTGTCCCCGTTCACGTCCCTGATGGCAATGATCATCGCGCCGTCATTGTCAAATTCGATATCCGACAACAGCGGCTGCATGTACTCGATCCAGCCGTCCTGATTGCCGATGTTTCCCGGCGCCTTGTCATTGAAGACAATGTCGTAGTCCATTTGCCAGGGGTTCCAGTTGCCCCTGTACGGCTGGGTTGCTCCGGCATGATCGACATAGGTGCAAGTAGCAGGATCCTGATTGCTGATGTCACTGCTGTAGATGCAGCCACGGTCATAGCCAAGGTCTATGTCCAGCACGGGAGTGACGCTGAAAACGCTCAAATCCGGGGAAAAACTGTATACATGGGCTGAAAGCCGGGTTTTGTCCCCTTTTCTGGGGCCGTTGGTGCTGCTGTCCGCATTGTTGGCGTCAACGGTGGATTCCGCCGTGCAGGTAACGCCTACATAGAGCATCCCGTCACGAAACCCCAGGCCCATGGGACGGAAGTCCACGGGGCTGTCGCAGGGGTCTGGTATGGCATGGCTTGCAACCGCGCCGGCGTCGCCATTGGCGTCCACATCGATAACATAGAGCCTTCTGTCATCCATATTGACCGCAAACAGTTTGCTTTCGTCATCGGAAAGCTCGATATCGCCGATACCGGTTTTGCCGACATCGGCATATCCATTGGTGTCATGGTTCCAGTCATATCCTGCGCCGGCGCCGCGTGGATCCGTTCCCGGCAACACGGCAAAAGTGGAAACCGCATTCCCCGCGGTATGGTCGATCTTGTAAATGGCGCCAATGCCAGCCGGGCCGATATCGGCATGCCGTTTGAAATAGGTGGAGACATAGCTTGCATTTGCTTTTCTCAGGTGCGCAACCCCATAGACGGAACCGACTTGCGCATAGGTTGCAATGTTTATTGGCGCATCCGTATCATTGGCTGTATAGGCATACCGAAGCACCGTATACACATCGGCATTTCCGCCGGTTCTGGCGCCTTTGGCAAACCTTGTCATGATAATGTCGGGATTCGCCTGGGAGTATTCGCCCGCATTGCTCAAGCCGACGTTATGCGTTACACCGTTGTCTATGATACTGACCAGGGGCTGGGTAACGCCGCTGATTGCGGTGCCGGGCTTGAGGTAGGAAGGCAGGCCGCTCACTTCCACTCTGTATCTGCCAGCGGCGGGAATCACCAGATTATAGCTGCCGTCTGTCGCAGTGGTATCTGTCGCTACGGCGGTTCCGGTATCGTCATAGGCGGTAACGACGATATTTTCCACGCCGGGTTCCAGGGCGTCTGCCACTCCGTTCAGGTTAAAGTCCCTGAAAATCGTGCCGCCGATATCCGCGTACACCGTCGTTGCAGACACCAGCAAGACCTGTAAAAGAGCCAGTTTCAGCCACCTGCGCGCTGCCTTCTTCATCCCTATCTCCCTAAGCAAAATATAAGCACCCCGACTGCCCGTTCCAAAACACGGGAGAAAGGCCGACCGCCTTCCAACCGCCCCCGCAAACAGCCCCGGCATTTTTTTGACGCTGCAACGATAAGGTATACGATCCTGCAATTCAAGCAAATGCAGGCGGCATTTGGCACACGGCAACAACTGTTGGAATAAATTGCCCGCGAGGATTGGCGATTTTCAGGAAAACCCAAACTAGGTCACGAATCCATCCGACCAGATCATGTTATTTTAATTGGTTCGGCCAAAGGCTGGCCGTCTGTTTTCCCGCTTGATTTCCGCGGGGAATCAGCTCCCGGGATCACAAGGAAGCCAGGCCGGCAAAGCCGTCACTCTCTTTTTTCCAGCTTCCACCGGGATGCAGACGCATCCCATTTTGCATCATAATAGGTGCGGTCCCTGGTCGTGCTTTGCGCAAGCAGGGTATAGGAAAAAGGGATGGTCTGCAGTTCCAGGTGGTTCTTGCCTGCTATCCTGATCTTGCGAATACGCTCTTGCGCAACGGGAAGCTCCAGCAGCTTCACCGGCCGGGACGACGCCATTCCCTCTGCAATGGCATATGCATACAAGGCATTGTCTCTTGCCGAGCCCGCCAAAAGGAATTTTCCCGAACCTGTAGGCAAAAGCAGTACCGTCAGCGCATCAAACCCCTCGATCCTTTGCCGGATTTCTTTTGTTTCCGGATCTACCTGGTAGATGACGCCTTTCTGGTTTTGGTAGTCTGTTTCATCGATAGCGGAAACCCATAGCGTTCTGTCTTCACAGTCATAGGCAAGGGAGATGACGCCATAGGGGTTATTGGCGCTTGGGCGGACATCATCGAAATGCATGAAGGCAGACAATGCGCCTGTTTTGCTATCCAGTTTGTAGATGTTTTTCTGCAGCTCGAAAGTGCCGGGGCGGACGGAAATGAACGGCGTGGGGGAAAGATAGATATCACCCTGCCCGTTCAGCGCATAGGTGCCGAAGTGTTCGTATTTCTCCCATACTTCGGGGTGCAGCGTTTCTTCATAGTTCCGCCCGTAATGCAGCGCAATGCCGGTATATCTTTTTTGGGAAAGATCGATAAGAACCGGCTGCGGAATTTTCAGTCTCCCCAGAAACTGCGGCAATCTGGCGCAATCCGCGCCAGGGGAAAATGCGCCCGGGCCCGGCGGTTTCTCTCTGTCAGCCGTCACCGCGGTTTCCCTGTTCTTTTGCTGCACGGCGACATATCCCGCAACAGCGAGAAGCGCCAGGGACGCAATGATGGAGGCGTATTTACGCAATGCCTTCCCCTTTATTCAACCGGCACAAATTTTGGCCCGACCACACACGGCCATTCCCTGACATACAAATTCCCGTTCTCGCCTATGGCCGTATCCGCCCAGCAGTATTCATGCCCTTCTCTTGCATCATTATGCACGCGCGGGACATACCAAAGCACAATATTTTCCCCATCGATGCTCGCGCCATCTTCCAGGTAGCGCTCTACGCCGTCCCGGGCAAGATCGCAGCAGGAGCCCAGTGTAAGCAGATCCTGATCGCCCTCTCCCGCCTGGAACCTCACAGCAAAAACCCTGGCATGGTCTCCACGGCTGGCATCCTGGAACTGGCCCCGGTTAGGTTCGATATAGTAGCCCCGCGCAGCATCCGTTCCCGAGATGATTTTATACAGATACCTGCCGTCCTGGTACGATGGCGCATCCTTGCCCTCATCCAGGCGCTCCCGTTTCCACTGCCGCCATTCCCCTTCGTACTTATAGAACCGCTCCTTGCCGCCCAGTGCCAAATCGATTCGCATCACCGGTCTGTAGAGCGCATTGTCGCCGCAACCCCGCCCAATGTTTACTCCCGCAATGCGGAAGGAGCCATCATCGAAAAATTCGAAGCGGTTTTCATAGCGGTAATTGCATGCCATGGGCCACTTGGGGTTTCGATAGTCCTGCGTCAGCACAAAGCCGTTGGCCAGCTTCCGTATTTGAGGCGCATTGAAAGGCAGCACCACTGAGGTCGAGAACATGGGGCATCCCATGGCATCGTTGTAGCCGAAGAAATAGCTGCCATCTTCCGCCTGCACAAACTCCACGCGCCTGCCTTCCATATATGTCTCCGTGGCCGCGCTCGGCCGGCCCGCGCCTTCTTGCTGGTAACTCACATGCCAATCCACGATCTTCGCCGAAGCCAGCACCGGCTGGCCCCGATAGCTGGCGTCGATCACTTCCAGGCCGTCAGAGCCCGTGAGCCGGTAGTGCAGTTTCCAGCCACTGCCCTCGAACAGGGTGTTCTTCTGGCAGAAGTTTTCCATGATGTAGCGGTTTTGCAGGCTTCTTTCGGATATTCTGGCGGGCGTGGTGGTTTTCCCCAGCCGGGTCCATTTTGCGGCAACGAGCCTGAGATCGGTCAAATCCACGATTGCCCACAGCGCCCGTTCCTTGCTGTGGTCTGCAAAAACAGGAGCCACGCAAAGATGCGCGGAATTTTCACAGGGAGATTCCTGCAACGCCCCACGCACATTGGCCATGGAAATATCGACGACGGAAGGTTTCGTTCCCAGCTCCCGCTTCACTTCGGGGGCATTCAGCGCAATGGCCCTGGCGATGCGCGCCAGGCGCAAACTGATATCCGGCTGCATGCCGTGGTAGCGCTGCACGGACAATACCCTGGCGTCTTGCACATTCACTATGGCCCTGGTGGTTACATTGGTGGCAAAATTGTATTTTTCCGCCTGGTAGCAAGCCTGTGGCTGACAAGCCTGCTTGGTGTTTGCATCCAGGGCGCTCACAATCGCCGGCAGTATGCGCATCATGTCATTGTGCAGGATCTTTCCATCCTGCTTCGTGTCTTTCAGGAATTGGGGATCTTTCAGCAGGATTTCCTGGGCCTTTTGCGCCCCCTCATCCAGTTCTCCCCTTTGCAAAGGCAGCACGGCTTCGCCTCTTCCCAGCATGTCCCGAAGGTCTTTTACATACGCCTGCACCTCCGGGATGTCCCGGTAAAGGGCTGGCGTATTTTCTGGAAGTATTATTTTCTCTTCCACAGATGCGGCAACCTGCTCTTCCCGCCCAGGCTTTTCTGGCGCAAACCAGTACAGGGCGATGAACAGAAACCCGGCCGCCAGAATAGCCATGCTGATTTTTCGTTCCGCGCTCATCAACCGTGCATCTCAAAGTAATAGGGAGCCTTGCGCTCAATGGAAACAGATACGCCCAGGACGACAGCCAGGAGCATGGAGGTCAACAACAACAATTTCTTTCTCTCTTTGCTGGTGCGCCAGCCGGCGGCAAGAGGAACCAGGGGCGAAAGAACAAAAAGCGCAATGAACAGATGCTGCACGCGGAAGCCATAGTATCGATCCAGGCAGGCCGCGATCAGCGCAAGGGCAAAGCCGAAAAGAAGCTGTTGCCAGCCGCTGGATGGCGTGGTTCTGGGATCGGTAAGCATAAAAAGCGTAAAAACAACAAAGGAAACCGAGTAAAAGCGATGATGGATCTGTTCAAACAGCACCACAGGATCATGCTGCACCACCAGAAGATATTGCAGGAAAAGATAACTTGCCGCAAATGCCAGGGAAATCATCCAGCGATTCGCGCGCACCAGCACCGCCGCCGCCAGTATCACCACCAGGGCAACCAGCCATGGCGCATCACCCAGTTGTCCCAACACCAAGTGCGCATCATCATAAAAGAAAAACAGCCCGAAAAGTAAGGCGAAGTTCGAGGGATTGAAGAAATGTCGTTTTTCGAAGGCCAGGACGTGTTTTTGCAGCAGTCCAACGCCGATCACCATGAAATAGATCCATGGCTGGGGCGTCGTCATCATCAACATCACGCCCATGGCGGTAGAGAGCGAGGAAAAGGAGAAGAAGTCCAGTTTTTTCCGTATGGCAAGGAGGCAAATATGCTCCAGGGCCACGGCGAATGCCAGAATCGCAATCACGCTGCCCCAGGAAAGGTAGAAATGCGCGGTATATTTCGCCAGCACCAGCAGGGCAAAAAGGCTGACGGCCTGTTGAAGCTGCAGGGGCACCCGAGAACCTGTTATCAACCCAGCAACCATTGCGTTTATGTTCATCCGTCACGAGCGCGTTCGTGGGCACCGTTGCCGCACCTTGACAGGGAATTCCCCGGGCTGCGCCGGGATGACGGCTCAACCGGAGATCCCCTGGTTTACTGCACCGGAACAAAAGATCCCTTTCTCCGGTGCAGGATACCGGACTATACCAGCAAAGGCACCATCATCAAGGCCACGATATTGATGATCTTGATCAGCGGGTTGATCGCAGGGCCTGCGGTATCCTTGTACGGATCCCCCACGGTGTCGCCGGTTACCGCCGCCTTGTGGGCGTCGGAACCCTTGCCGCCGAAATTGCCGTCTTCAATATATTTCTTGGCATTGTCCCAGGCGCCACCGCCGGTGGTCATGGAGATGGCCACGAACAGGCCGGTGATGATGGTTCCCAGCAACACGCCGCCCAGGGCCTTTGGCCCCAGCAGCAAGCCCACCAGCACGGGAACCAGAATGGGCAGAAGGGAGGGAATGATCATTTCCTTGATGGCCGCCTTGGTCAGCATATCCACGGCGCGGGAGTAATCCGGCTTCTGGGTGCGATCCATAATGCCCGGCATCTCCTTGAACTGGCGGCGGACTTCGTTGACGATGCCGCCGGCAGCGCGGCCAACCGCCTCCATGGCCATGGAGGCGAACAGGTAAGGTATCAACCCGCCGATGAACAGACCGATGATGACCATGTGGTCGGAAAGATCGAAGGTCAGGCCCTCGATGCCGGCCGCCTCCAGGGTATGGGTATAGTCTGCAAACAACACCAGGGCGGCAAGACCGGCGGAGCCGATGGCATAGCCCTTGGTCACTGCCTTGGTGGTGTTGCCAACCGCATCCAGCGGATCGGTGATATTACGGATTTTTTCATCCAGCTCGGCCATTTCCGCAATACCGCCAGCATTGTCGGTAATGGGACCATAGGCGTCCAGGGCCACGATAATGCCGGTCATGGACAACATGGAAGTCGCCGCGATAGCAATGCCATACAGTCCCGCCAGCTCATATGCGCCCCAGATCGACGCGCAAATCGACAGCACGGGCGCTGCCGTGGACTTCATGGACACGCCCAGGCCGGCAATAACATTGGTGCCGTCGCCCGTAGTGGAAGCCTCTGCAATATGCCTGACCGGCTTGAACTCGGTCGCGGTGTAATACTCGGTGATAACGACCATCAACGCGGTCAATACCAGGCCAATGAGCGCCGCCAGATAGAGGCTGAAAGAAGACACCGCTTCTCCGCCAACAATCAGGCCGTCGGGAAACATGATCACGGAAACCGGATAGAAAACTACCGCGGAAATGGCGCCGGCAACGCCCAGGCCGCGATACAGGGCGTTCATGATCTTTCCGCCGTCACGCGCCTTGACGAAATAGGTTCCGGCCACGGAAGCAATGATGGAGATGCCGCCAAGAATCAGCGGATAGAGCACTGCGTTATAGCCCACGCCCTCCACCATGAGAGAGCCCAGCAGCATGGTTGCAACCACGGTTACCGCATAGGTCTCGAACAGATCCGCCGCCATGCCGGCGCAGTCTCCCACGTTGTCGCCCACATTGTCGGCGATCACCGCCGGGTTACGGGGATCGTCTTCCGGAATGCCCGCTTCCACTTTCCCCACGATGTCCGCCCCCACATCGGCGCCTTTGGTGAAGATACCACCGCCCAGACGGGCAAAAATGGAGATCAGGGAGCCGCCGAAAGCCAAACCGACCAGCGGATGGATGGGATCGTCAACCCCCATCATCAGCAGGATGGCATAGAAACCAGCCACACCCAGCAGTCCCAGGCCGACGACCAGCATTCCGGTAATCGCGCCGCCGCGGAAGGCGATTTGCAGGGCGGCGTCCAGGCCGTCATTGGCGGCCTCCGCCGTGCGCACATTGGCCCGAACCGAAATGTTCATGCCGATATACCCGGCCAGGCCGGAAAAAATCGCGCCTATTGCAAACCCGGCAGCCATGGCCCAGCCCAGGAAGACGCCGATAAGCACGAACAGCACAACACCCACGAAGCCGATAGTCATATATTGACGGTTTAGATAGGCTGACGCACCTGCCTGCACAGCTGCGGCTATCTCGTTCATTCGTTCATTTCCCGTTGGCTTGGCCAGTATCCATTTCATGGACACCACACCATAACCAATGGCTACCAGTGCGCAGATCAGCGCAAATATCAGGCCTGTTACCATAGCAATCCCCTGTGTTTATCTGTTTGTTATGAAAACCCGCTCCGCATTGACATGAAAAAACACATGCAGAGAGGTTGACAGAAATGCTATAGAAATGCTACCCCCCGGGGGAAATCAAAACATCGGGGGGCTGAAATAAGAAGAGTCTATCCGCAATCAGCGGAGGACGATTGCGCGACAGGGAAGTTTTCAGCCAAAAATGGCTGAATTTCTATCGAAAAAACAATTATTAACAGTTTATTATCAATTACTTAATAATTTATACGCCACAATTGCCGGGCCGTGGATTCAGGCTTCGTTCAGCCACCTGGCAGCCCGCTTGGCAAAATAGGTCAGCACACCGTCAGCACCCGATCTTTTGATGCAGATCAAAGATTCCATCACTACGGCGCGCTCATCCAGCCAGCCATTTTGCACTGCGGCCATGTGCATGGCGTACTCGCCACTGACCTGATACACATAGGTCGGCACTCCAAACTGGTCCTTTACCCGGCGCACGATATCCAGATACGGCATGCCCGGCTTGACCATGACCATGTCCGCCCCTTCCTGCAGGTCCAGCGCCACCTCGCGCAGGGCCTCGTCACTGTTTGCGGGGTCTTGCTGGTAGGTGTTCTTGTTGCCCTTGCCCAGATTGGCCGCGG
>Ga0256834_1003116_pt1 | contig 10065 bp, 9 predicted proteins | sample 4281140metaG_FD_190536 | JGI IMG/M metagenome (GOLD analysis project Ga0256834, IMG submission 190536) | Hydrothermal vent microbial communities from East Pacific Rise, Pacific Ocean - 4281-140 | ecosystem: Environmental > Aquatic > Marine > Hydrothermal vents | place: Pacific Ocean: East Pacific... | reverse complement strand
CAGGGCAGCACGCAAAAATGATGATGCCAGTGCGATTGAACAGAGCAAAGAGATGGGTCCATTAATGGAACGCATAGAAGGACTCTCTGCAGAGATTGTTCAGGATGAACGGGATGGCATGATGGTAAAATTATCAAACCTTCAGCAGCAAGGGCGTGAAACCATTGTGATGCTTGCTGTTGGTATTGGCCTATTTGTATTGTTGTCACTGATCGTCAGCCTGTTCGTTGCAACACGGGTCACGACACCACTTAAGCGTTTACAAGACTCGATGCGGGCTATGTCTGAGGGTGACCTTCAGGTGAAACTCTTGGGCGAGAGCAAGGATGAGATCGGCCTGACTGTGAGCGCAATGTTGAAAATGAGTGAGAAGCTGCATGAGACGATCAGCCAGATTGAGCAAGCAGCTAATCGTGTCAGTGACGAGTCTGTCAGTATTAACCAAACCGCTGAAGGGTGCGGCCAGGCGATGGCTGAACGTCTTTCTGAGTGTGTGGAGCGAGTGCGTGAGCAGAGCGAAAATGCGATCAATCACAGTGATCTTGTGATTGAACATATCTCTCAGGCTGAGCAAGCAATTACCAGCTCTGCAACAACCTCCCAGCATGTGAACTCACTGGTCAGCGATACCATGAGTGGCTTTGAAACGTTTCAGGATGATATGCGTGATGCGGTGCAGATGACCGCACAGCTCTCCCAGGCAACCAATAAAATTTCCACAATTACCGAATCCATTCAACATATTTCAGGGCAGACCAATCTATTAGCGCTGAATGCTGCCATTGAAGCGGCTCGCGCTGGAGAGCATGGCCGGGGCTTTGCGGTGGTGGCTGATGAGGTACGGAACCTGGCCAATGATACTGAAGAGTTTGCCAGAGAGATTGCCAGCCTAGTAGATGGCGTCTCCAGTAACGTGGAGCAGACCAACAAAAAGCTCTTGAGTGTAGAGCAAGAGGCGCTAACCAACATTTCCAGTCTGCAAGAAGTGGTCACCCAAACAGAGTCAAGCCATACTCAAATATCGTCGGTTAATACCACAATGCAGCAGATGTTTGATGTTATTAACCAGCAGCGAGCGGTATTGAATGGATTTGACGATTCAGTACAGCAGCTTGAATCGCTCAGTGTTGATGGTAAACAGCAGACCGAGAGTCTGCGTTCAACCGCCAGTGCAATGATGAGTGCGGCAGAGGAACTGCATAATATTGTTCGTAAGTTTAAGTTATAAAAAGGGCTAACAGGGTGGGTAAAAAAATAGTATCAACAAACGGTTTATTTTGTATTGCAATGGTGGTGATGCTGGGCTTTAGTGCCAGTGCCGTGGCAGATAAATCTGATTATTTAATGCCAGATGTAGCACCAGCGCCCAAGGACAATCAAACTACCACTGAGCGTATTCAGCTGGGCAAAGCACTATTTTTTGACCCCAGGCTCTCAGGCTCTAACTGGATAAGTTGTGCAACCTGCCACAATCCAGCACTGGGATGGTCAGATGGTTTGGCGACTGCGATCGGCCATGGCATGCATGAGCTGGCTCGTGCCACTCCAACCATATTGAACACTGGATTTAACAAGTTTCAATTCTGGGATGGTCGTGCGCGGACACTGGAAGAGCAAGCGGTTGGCCCGATTCAGGCCGCAGGCGAGATGAATCAGAATATGGAAGAGCTGATTGATGAGTTGAGCACAATTGATGGTTACAAGGTGCTGTTTGAGGCCGCCTATCCGGGTGAAGGTATTAGTGAAGAGACAATTGGCAAAGCACTTGCTGCTTTCCAGCGAACAGTTGTCACCACAGAAAGTACATTTGATCTCTGGATCAAAGGAGATGAAGATGCCATCACTGCCTCTGCAAAACGAGGGTTTGAACTCTTTGAAGGCAAAGGGCGCTGCGTGATCTGCCATTCAGGGTTCAACTTTACTGATGACGGCTTCCACAACCTTGGCTTGAAGGAAGAGGTGCCCGATATGGGGCGCTACAACGTACGTAAAGTTGCGGTGTTACGCGGCGCATTTAAGACACCAACTTTGCGTGATGTCACGCTGACAGCCCCTTATATGCACAACGGCATGTATGCCTCGATGGAAGAGGTAATAGAACACTATGATCGGGGTGGTGATGTTAAAGAGCACCTCTCACCCAACATGGCCCCACTTAATCTGACCAAACAAGAGAAAGTTGACCTGCTGGCGTTCATGAAAAGCCTTGATAGCATCAAGCCTCTCGAAATGACAATCCCACATCTTCCTCAATAATTCAGGAGCAATACATTATGAAAAAACTGATTTTATTACTGAGCCTGCTGGTCATTTCGACTTCGGTTATGGCAGCTGAACATGTTGTGCTACAGAAGGGTAAGGCGTTTGTTGAAAATGGCGCTGTTGTTGAATCACTCACCCTTGCGGTGGGCGACAGTATACGTTTTGTTAATGAAGACCCCTATTTCCACAACATATTTTCACTCTCGGATCTGAGTACATTTGATCTGGGGTCATTTCCTCAGGGGGATTCCCGCACTGTCACCTTTGATAAGGCGGGTAGTGTGGAAATTGAGTGTGCTATTCACCCTGAAATGTACATGGAGGTGACGATACAGTGATGAAACCACGGATTGGATTTTCATTTTTAACCACGCTGGTGCTGGTAATTGTATTACTGGGTATCAATGCTCCAGCAGTGGCAAGGGATGGAGCAAAGGCGGTAAAGGAGGCGCGTTCACTGCCCCAGGTACGGGGTGGGATCGTCTTCAAATCCTACTGTACCCTCTGCCATGGTGAAATTGGTGATGGTATCGCCCGTGCCAGCAAATTATATGCACCTGAAAAGCTGATCATCGGGCAAATGGAAAAAGAGGAGTATGAAGCAATTGTCCGCAAAGGTGGAATTGGAGTCGGTCGCAGTGAATACATGCCACCTTGGGATGGTGAACTTACTGAGGAGCAAATCAATGATGTAGTGGCCTATCTTTCGATGTTGGGTGACGGCGTTGCCCGGGGTGAAGTGGTCTATAAAACCAACTGCGTGTTGTGCCATGGTGTGAGTGGTAATGGTAAGGGACGTGTATCGGTACTGTATGATCCAAAGCCCTCAAACCTTATTCGCTCAGATAAAAATACTCAGTACAAAATATTGATTGTGACCAAAGGGGGTGGGGTTTTGGGGCGCTCAGCGATAATGCCGCCATGGGGGCTACAGCTCTCTGCACAGGAAATTAAGGATGTGGTGAGTTATATCGACACACTGGTTACTTCTGAGTGAGACCTTTACACAATTCATATTTGCCTTACTGGAGTGAAAACTACTTTTCGTGCAAAGGTCTCTGAGTAGTTACCCCATCCCCATAGAGAAGTCTTCAAAGCTGCGTGACAGTGTATCCCAGCGATTAACAATGGTGCAGAACAGCTCTGCGGTACGCTCGGTATCATAAAGCGCTCCGTGTGCCTGGCTATCATCCCAAGAGAGGCCGGCGGCCTGAACCGCTTTGGCCAGCACCGTTTGACCATAAGCCAGCCCACCCAGCGTTGCAGTATCAAAAGTACCGAAGTCGTGGAACGGGTTGCGCTTTATGCCGTTACGAGCCACTGCTGCTCTGAGGAAATTGAGGTCAAAAGCGGGGTTGTGTCCCACCAGAATCGCCCGACTACAGCCTGTGTTTTTCACCTCTTTACGCACCATGGTGAAGAGTTTTTCGATAGCATCTTTTTCATGGATAGCTCCCCGAAATGGGTGGAAGGGATCAATACCGGTAACATCCAATGAAGCTTGTTCGATATTAGCCCCCTCAAAAGGATCGACGTGGCAGTGAATGCTCTCTTTCAGGTGAATATCACCACCATCATCCATATCCAGTGTGACTGCGGCAATCTCCAATAATGCATCGGTATGATGGTTGAAGCCACCGGTCTCTACGTCAACAACCACCGGCAAAAAACCACGAAAACGCTGTGTAATAGCTGATTTAGACATTATATTCCTTTATACCACTTGCCAATTAACCATTTGTCCCGCCCGGAAGGGGACGATGGTGCTCTCTGCCAGAGGCAATGTGTCAGCCATTTTCCAAGGCTTTTTCTGTAGCGTGATGGAGTCACTGTTACGGGCAAGCCCATAAAAATCAGGGCCGTAATGGCTGGCAAAACCTTCCAGTTGCTTGAGTGCACCTGCCTGTTCAAATATCTCTGCGTACCACTCAATGGCAGCGGGGGCGGTAAACATACCGGCACAGCCACAACTGTTCTCTTTATTCTCTTTACTGTGGGGCGCGCTATCGGTACCGAGGAAAAACTTACCCGAGCCACCCGTTGCCGCATCAACCAGTGCTACCCGGTGGCGTTCGCGTTTGAGCACCGGAAGGCAGTAATGATGCGGTTTAATACCGCCCACCAGAATGTCATTACGGTTTAACAACAGATGCTGCACAGTGATCGTAGCGGCAACATTGTCACCGGCGTGGCGTACAAAGTCGGCCGCATCGGCGGTGGTGATATGTTCAAATACCACTTTAAGGGTGGGTATGCGGGCAACCAGTGGTTGCAGTATGTGGTCAATAAAGCGAGCTTCACGGTCAAAAATATCAATTTCAGCCGCTGTCATCTCACCATGCACCAAAAGCAGCATGCCGCACTCGGCCATCGCCTCCAGTGCCGGGTAGATATTTGCAATATCGGTCACCCCACTATCCGAGTTGGTGGTTGCACCCGCAGGGTAGAGTTTGCAGGCTTGAATCAGCCCGCTCTGTTTGGCTTCAAGAATATCGGCAGCGGTGGTGTTATCGGTAAGGTAAAGCACCATCAGTGGTTGAAACGGACTGTCTTCAGGCGTTGCCTGCAAAATTCGCTGACGATAAGCCAGAGCCTGCTGGGTATGAGTGACTGGTGGCATCAGGTTCGGCATAATAATCGCGCGGCCAAACGTGCGTGCAGTATGAGGGACTATATCGTTGAGTAGTGCACCATCACGGACGTGCAGGTGCCAGTCATCTGGGCGGGTGATTGTTAATCTATCCACAGAGCTCTCTTTGCGTTGTTTGATCTGGCTAGTATGCCATTTTTTTACTGTTTATTCGTAATAATTGAGAATGAGATGCTCTATTCTCGTTATAATTTGCACTTTTAATTCTGTTAAGTTGAAGAGAGTGATGGCTACTCCTCGTTTTTATATTGATGTTCCGCTGCAAACGGGTGTTGAAGTTGAGTTGCCCGTCGGGGTTGCCAACCACTGCTCCCGGGTATTGCGCCTGAAAGAGAGCGCACCATTGGTGCTGTTTAATGGGCAAGGTGGAGAATTTAATGCCCGCTTGGTATCAGTGGAAAAACGGCGTGTTACCGCCCTACTGGGTACTTGGAATGGGAGAGAGGCAGAGTCTCCATTGCAAGTACAAATTGCCCAAGGGGTCTCCAAAGGTGAGCGGATGGATTTTACCGTACAAAAGGCGGTAGAACTGGGTGTTGGTGGTATAACCCCCATTATCACTGAGCGCACAGTGGTTAACTTAAAAGGTGAGCGTGCTGAAAAGCGTCGCATGCATTGGCAAGGCGTTGTGGTAGCAGCTTGTGAGCAGTCGGGGCGAAACAGAATACCACTGGTAGAGCCACTGGTTGATTTTAAACAGTGGATTAGCCAACCACGGCAAGGGCTTAAATTGGTGCTGCATCACCGTGCTTCACAAAATTTACAGACGATGGCACAACCACAAGAGGGCGTGACGTTACTCATTGGCCCCGAAGGTGGTTTGAGTGAACAGGAGATTATGTTGGCTGAACAGGCGGGTTTTGTTTCAACCTGCTTAGGGCCAAGAGTATTGCGCACCGAAACAGCGGCTTTAACAACATTGTCGCTATTGCAACTATTGTGGGGGGATTTTTAAGGAGAATCTGAACAAGTCATAACTGTTTTATGACTAAAATTGCCTTCATTTTTCCTCTGATGAGTTATTAGCCAGACAGAAATCTGCTAATTGAATACAGTGGTAAAGAGTATCGCTTGCAGATGACCAGTAAAGGAAGGTTAATTCTTACGAAATAAGCAGCTGAGTTTGAGACCCCAAGCTCTTATTTGGAAGCGGAGGAATTAAAAACAAAAAAATGCCAGTCACGCTCCGTTGACTGGCATTTAAACTGTTTTAATGTGCTGATATTGAACAGTGAAACTCAATGACTAATATGTTTCTCTCGAATTTCATCCAATGTTTTACAATCGATACACAGGTCGGCCGTTGGGCGGGCTTCTAGGCGTCGAATGCCAATCTCTTCGCCACAGTTATCACAAAATCCGTACTCATCATCATCCAGATGTTTGATTGATGATTCGATTTTTTTGATGAGTCTGCGCTCACGGTCACGGGTACGCAGCTCCATGGTGAAGTCAGATTCCTGACTGGCACGGTCATTTGGATCGGGAATATTGCCGGAATCATCCTGCATGTGGTGAACCGTTTCATCTACTTTTTCCATCAGCTCACGCTTCCACTCCAATAAAATGTTCTGGAAGTGCTCAAGCTGCTGTGGATTCATGTACTCCTCATTCTTGGATGCTTCGTAGGGTTTGAAGTTTGTATAAGAATCGGAAGCTGAAGATTGTTTTTCTGTTGCCACAACCTTATCTGCCACTTTGTTTGATTTTGCCTGAGCCATGTGCCGGCCTCCTTACTACCACTAGAGAATATTTAATCCGCATCTATACCAGAAAAAGCAAAGGCGGCGCAACCGAATTATTATTTACTTTGGTGGTTTGCCTAAACTTTGTTCATTCATCAAGGGATATGGTGGTTTTATATACAAAGCGCTCATTTTTTCCTTGCGGGAACAAAAACTATTTTTCGTGTAAAGGCCTCTCTTCATGTAATACTTCAGATTGAGATTTTTTGGGGAAATCAGAGGAAATTCGACCCCTTCTATCTGCTACTTATTTCGTGCAGAGGTCTCAATAAATTGTAACCACTCAGTACAGTAGAAAATAAGAATGTAGCTGAATAGTTACAATAAATTAATTGTTCAAAGAGGTGATTATTATGTCAACGCTTAAAGCCTTGATTTTTGATGTGGATGGCACACTTGCAGATACTGAACGTGATGGCCATCGTGTTGCTTTTAATATGGCATTTGAATCAACCGATTTGGATTGGCACTGGTCGCCTGAGTTGTATGGTGAGCTGCTTGCGGTAACGGGTGGTAAGGAGCGCATCCGCTACTACCTTGAAAAATTCAATACTGAATTTTCAAAACCAGATGATTTTGATGCGTTTGTTGCCGGGCTGCATGCAGCAAAAACCGGTTTTTATACTGAACTGATGGCGGAGGGTAAAATTCCGCTTCGCCCTGGGGTGGAGCGTCTGATTGCCGAGGCCCGTGATGCGGGTTACCGCATTGCTATTTCAACCACCACCACACCTGAAAATGTTACCGCATTGGTGACTGATACATTAGGTGTCGAGGCGCTGGATTGGTTTGAAGTGATTGGTGCTGGTGATATTGTGCCATTGAAAAAACCGGCATCTGATATTTACGATTATGTGCTCAAAGAGATGAATCTGGCACCAGAAGAGGCAATCGCCTTTGAGGATTCACGCAACGGGATCTTATCTTCACTTAGTGCTAATTTAACCACCGTGATTACCACCAATGGTTATACCGCAGAAGATGATTTTTCAGGAGCGGCAATTGTCTTGGATCAGATGGGGGAGCCCAACGCGCCTTTTACTCTGCTTGAGGGGAATGCGCATGGAGAGAGTCATTTGAACCTTGCATTGATTGAGGCGCTGCATCAATCGGCACATGAGTGAGTAACATTATTCGTTACACTTTGCGTAGAAGGGCTGAAGCAAATTCGGCTCTTCTACGCCATTTCACTTACCTCTCCTGACACAATTAATATAGCCCCCGCATACGCAGGAGCCAACTTTAGCTTGCGACAATCCCCTGTGGCAGCACCACTCGCTTACCATCTAAGCTATCAATATAAACTTCTTGATATGTTGATTCAGGCACACTACAACAATATTTATTTACTAAATCCAATATTAGCCGAAACAGTAACCATTGCGTGTGTTTGCTCATATTTGCATGTATTAACTTTTTCGCTCAAAAACAAACCATTGTGAGCCTGGAAAAATTATTATTCCGATTAATATTGGACGAAGTTGTTTATGAAAAAAAATCTGCCTGTAACCGAACGTGAAATCCCCTTTCCTGATAATGCCAATATCCTTTCAACCACAGATGAAAAGGGACAAATCACTTACGTTAACGGTGACTTTGTCTCCATCAGTGGTTTTGAAGAGGCTGAGTTGCTGGGGGAAAATCACAATATTGTCAGGCATCCGGAGATGCCTGCTGCTGCATTTGAAAATTTATGGTGCACCCTTAAGCGGGGTGAAACGTGGATGGGCATTGTCAAAAATCGCTGTAAAAATGGTGACCACTATTGGGTAGATGCCTTTGTTACCCCTATTTTTGAAAATGGTCGACTGGTTGAGTACCAGTCTGTGCGCAGCAAGCCCAACCCCAAATATGTAGAACGCGCCAAACAAGTTTATGCACGAATTAATAAAGGGAAGCCTGCTTTTAAAAGCAGTGCGTTATCCACTGAACAGAAGTTAGCTATTGGTGTTCTTGGGGCACTACTTCCCTTTGTATTGGCCGCCAGTTACTTTGAAATTCCACTATTAACCGTTTTATTACCGTTACTAGTCTTTAGTTTTATCGTGGGTGTTGTTATTACTCGCATGGCGGTTGCACCCCATAAAATATCCTCTCATATGGCAACATCTATCGTTGATAACCCGTTGATGCAGTACATCTATACCGGGCGTACGGATGAAGCCGGGCAGGTCGAACTTGCACTGCTGATGGAAAAAACCCGCATACGAGCTATTAGTGGGCGTATGGCTGACTTTGTTGATAAAATTGACCACCGGGTGAATGATGCTGCGACAACAATGTCTGACACTCAAATACGAGCCACAGAGCAACGGAGTGATCTGATTCACCTTGCGCAGGTGATGGAGGATATGGTTGGCACGGTGAGTGAGGTTAACTCCTCCGTCACCACCGCATCAGATGCTTCACTGGAGTGTCAAAAAAGTGCACTGACTGGCCGTGAGGTTGTCACTCAGGTTGTCTCCTCAATTGGTGAGCTGGCCGATGAGGTAGACCAAGCCTCACAGGTCATTTCCGCACTGGGTGAGGCCAGCGACAGTATCGGCTCGGTTCTTGATGTTATTCGTGGTATTGCAGAACAGACAAACCTGCTGGCACTCAATGCTGCCATTGAAGCGGCAAGGGCGGGCGACCTGGGCCGGGGGTTTGCTGTGGTTGCCGATGAAGTACGCACTCTGGCGACACGAACCCATAGCTCGACACAAGAGATTCAAGGGATGATCGAAACACTGCAAGCCCGTGCAGCTGAAGGGGTAACGGTGATGCAAAAAAGCCGGGGTTCTGCCGATAAAAGTGTCGAACAGGTGGAGGAGGCAAAACATGTGCTGGAGATGATTATTGATGGCATTACCCAGGTGAATGAGATGAATAGTAATGTCACTACGATGGCAAGCCAGCAGCAACATGCGGTGGATGACATTAACCAAAGTTTGGTTAGAATTAATGAGGCAGCAGAAGAGACCTCACAGGAGTCCGAAATTTCCAGCACGCTGATGAATGAAATCTGTAGTTGCAAGCGCTTGATTAATGAGCTTCGCAAGTCATAAAGGTACCTCTAAAAAGGCACTTTTCGTCAAGGGGCATCAAGATTTCCGATAGTGGATAGCATCCTTGTTCAGCACTCCCCGCTTACCCATTACTCCTCCTGCCTTGTACAGGGCCTGACATCGTCAGGGGGGATAATATAGCTCAATGACTCAATTTAAAGGATCATGAATAATGCGGCTTCCCGCTTTCTCTGTTGCCCGGCTTCCCCGTGTTGAATTTGGCCAGGGCAGCTTTGCCAAGCTCCCATTGATTATGAAGGAATTTGGTTCAAAGGTGTTACTGGTCACTGGTACGGCTTCTTTGCAAAAACAGTCACAATGGCCATGGTTGCTTGATGCGCTGAGAGTTGATGGCTTTGAC
>Ga0256834_1003115_pt1 | contig 10066 bp, 9 predicted proteins | sample 4281140metaG_FD_190536 | JGI IMG/M metagenome (GOLD analysis project Ga0256834, IMG submission 190536) | Hydrothermal vent microbial communities from East Pacific Rise, Pacific Ocean - 4281-140 | ecosystem: Environmental > Aquatic > Marine > Hydrothermal vents | place: Pacific Ocean: East Pacific... | reverse complement strand
TCGATCTATTTGAAGAACCAACACGTAAATTGTTGCAGATTGCTTGTGAAGGTAAAGGGGTCTTAGAGTACAAAAAGAATGATATCAACATCATCTGGCAAACCAAAGGCACAAGCTTTGAACACTACCTCCAGACGGTAGGTTTGAGTCTATGGCTGGAAATGCGTGGGGTGCCATGCATCCATGCCAATGCTGTCGCAACAAATTCAGGCGTGATTGGGCTGATTGCACCTAGCCAAACAGGTAAAACAACGCTGACAGCCGCCTTGGCTACACGATGCATGGCTATGATGACTGACGACATGATGGCGATACATAAAACAGAGGCTGGATGGAAAGTGTATCCAGCTTGGCCACAACTGCGCATGTGGCCTGAAGTGGCGCAGCACTTTGTAAAAAATGCTGACAGCTTGAAACGTGTTCATGGCCGATTTGAAAAACGGCTTGTAAAATTAAACGAGCAAAATGTGCTTAACCACTCAAGCAAGAGTGGCCTGCTAAAGCGGCTTTATCTGCTTGAGAGGAGAGAAAGTAAAGCAAGTGAGATTGTTATTGAGCCAGTCACAGCTGCTGAGTCGATGATAGCCTTGCTGCAAAACAGCATGCTGGCTGATGCATACCGGCCATTAGGCATTGAACAAGGCAGGTTGAAGGCGCTGGCATCACTGTTAAAAGCCGTACAACTGAAACGGGTCGTGTACCCAAGCGGTAAAGAGCATCTTAGCGATGTGTGTAAGTGTATTGAAACAGATTTAAAAATAATATCTAGGTAATAACAAGAATGACCTGTTGCCGTCATTACAGGTCCGAATGGCAATAACATTGCTGTGAAGGGCGTGCATAATTGCACAAAATTTATAAAGGAATTAATGATGGACGCTTCATCAACAGGGATGATACGCCTGCATAACTCAAAACTGGCATTTGCATTCCGACTATCCGATGCTGTAATTATTGCGACCACCTTGCTGTTTGCGTTGTATATGCGCGGGGTTGCAGCGGGTGACCAGTATTTATTTCCTATCTTATTGGCAGTAATTTGCTTCTCTTTTGTTGGTCCTTCTTTTGGTATTTATCGATCCCTGAGAGGAACGACACTTTTACAGATGCTCTGGCCTGTCATTACGTCATGGGGTATCACCGTATTCATTCTCTTATCGTTGGCCTATTTCTTTAAAACATCCAGCGAGTATTCAAGAATCGCAATCGGCATTTGGTTTGTCATCACGCCACTCGTCCTTGCCGGATGGCGTTTAGCTGTTCGCAGTGTCCTCTCATATTTCCGTGCAAAAGGTTACAACACTCGCTCGGTGGCAATCATTGGTGCTGGTGATGCGGGTCATCGTATTGGTCGTGTTATCGAAGAAACACCTTCATACGGGCTGAACCTAAAAGGTTATTTTGACAACCGTAAAGGGGGTGATGGCAGAATAGCCAAAGACTTGAATGCACCGATACTTGGTGGTTTTGATGATCTGATTCGCCGTGCCAAAAATAACGAATTTGACCTCATCTATATTGCGCTGGCGCTAAAAGGTGAAGAGCAAATTGCCAAACTGATTGCAGAACTTTCAGATACTACGGCATCCGTTCACCTGGTACCTGACTTTTTAATCTTTAACTTGCTTCATTCACGTTGGATCAACCTGGGCTCAATACCCACCATCAGTATCCATGAGTCCCCCTTCAGCGGGGTTGATGGTTGGCTCAAGCGTGCCGAAGATATCGTATTATCAAGCCTTATCCTTACTCTCATTGCCATACCGATGCTTATTATTGCTGCCAAAGTGAAGCTCAGTTCACCCGGGCCAGTGCTGTTTAAGCAGCGTCGTTATGGCGTAGATGGAAAACCTATAGAAGTGTGGAAATTCCGCTCCATGACCGTCTGCGACAATGGTGACACAGTTGTGCAAGCGAAAAAAGGCGATGCCCGCATTACCCCCTTTGGTGCCTTCCTGCGTCGCACATCACTGGACGAACTTCCACAATTTATCAATGTGCTAACTGGTGAAATGTCCATCGTTGGGCCGCGTCCACATGCTGTAGTGCACAATGAAGAATACAGAAAATTGATCTCAGGCTACATGCTAAGACACAAGGTTAAACCAGGGATTACCGGCTGGGCCCAAGTCAACGGATGGCGCGGAGAAACCGACACCCTGGATAAAATGGAAAAACGTGTCGAGCACGATCTTAACTACATTCGCAACTGGTCGTTATGGTGGGATTTGAAAATCGTATTTCGAACAGTATTTACAGGTTTCGTTGGGAAAAATGCTTATTGATGAAAAAGTCGTTAGTCGTTAGTCCCAAGACTCAAGACTCAAGACTCAAGACTCAAGACTCAAGACTCAAGACTCAAGACTCAAGACTCAAGACTCAAGACTCAAGACTCAAGACTCAAGACTTCCCAAAAAAAGGAGTTTTTATGAAATTCGAGGACATGGATGTCTGGAAGCGGGCTTGTCGGTTGTCCGTTATGATTTATAGGGAGTTAGCTGACCTGAAGGATTATGGTTTCAAAGATCAGATCACCCGGTCTGGTTTATCCGTTCCCAGTAATATCGCAGAAGCATTTGGAAGGTCAACAGATAAAGAGAAACGTAATTTTCTCAATTATGCAAAAGATTCCTGTGCTGAATTAAGGACGCAAGCGTATATAGGGATTGAAATTGGGTATATTAATCGTGATATCGGGCGTAAATGGGTTGCAGAATCAAACGAAATATCCGCGATGATTTCAGCGATTATGAAATATCTTAATGAGTCTTGAGTCTAAGGACTAAGGGCTGATCCCTGGATAATTTTATGCGCACTGCTTATACTTGCATATAAGTGCAATTAATGTAGAGGGTTGTTTATGCCTAGTCCTAATGTAACTTTGCGAATTTCGGGTAGTTTAAGAGACTACATAGAAGAATGTACGGGGGAACACGGCTCGTATGAAACGCCAAGTGAATATCTGCGCGATCTAGTCCGCCGTGATATGGAGAAAAATGAGAGTGAAAAATGGGAGCGTTTACGAATGGCCTTGGCAGAAGGGCTATCAGCAAAAAAATCTGATTATAAAGTGTTGTCTACTGCCACAATAAAAAAACGTGCCCGTAAACGCAACAGTTTGTCTTCATGAGTAAAGGTGAGTATTGTTTTTCGCCACTAGCTGAAACACAGCTTGACCTGCTTTGGGATTATGGTTACCACCGTTTCGGTGAGCAGCAGGCAGATAATTATCTTGATGGTTTATTTGCAGCAATTGATGAAATTGCTATCAGCGGAAAGTATTCAGGTTTAGCGCCCAAACGGGTGCCGCCTGATAAAATAGCTGACATTACAAATTCCCCTATTCAATATATTCGCTATAAGAAGCACTATATATATTTGCGTAAATTTTCAGACGGTGCGATTGGTGTAATTTGTATTCTGGGTGACCGTATGGATACTCCACGACGATTGAAGGAGGGGCTTCTCGTCATTGAGTCTTGAGTTGGGAGACTGAAAAAGGAATACAAGAAATGTGTGATGGATGATACTTGGCGCTGGCAGAAGGCTAGTCCAATGAGAATTGAGTGATTGGTGTAAGTCGGAGTTTAGTTAAGTATAGGGTTTTGTCTCAGCGGTTCGAGTAGTGCAATATCAGGTATATTGCGTTGTGTTTTTTATGCTCTAGTCTTCCTTCGGAGGCGTGAGCCTATTATTGATGGTGTGTAGTAATTTAAATGGCAAAACGTATATTGACCGTATTTGGTACGAGACCTGAAGCCATTAAAATGGCTCCACTGGTAAAGGCCCTTGAAAAAGGGCCATGGGATAGCCGTGTCTGTGTTACAGCCCAGCATCGTGAGATGCTGGATCAGGCTCTAAACTTATTCGAGATTATTCCTGAATTCGATCTGAATATCATGAAACCAGGGCAAGATCTCTATGATGTTACCACAGGAATACTAAACAGCATCAAAACAGTTTTAAGAGACTTTAAACCAGATATCGTGCTGGTTCATGGTGATACCACTACTACATTTGCTACATCACTGGCTGCGTTCTATGAACAGATCCCCGTTGGACATGTAGAAGCTGGACTAAGAACAGGTAACCTCTACTCACCCTGGCCGGAAGAGGCCAATCGCAGATTAACTGGCGCACTAACTACTATTCATTTCGCGCCCACAGAGCTATCTCAGAAAAACCTTCTACGGGAGGGGGTAAATTCAAAAACGGTGCAGGTGACTGGGAATACCGTGATTGATGCCCTGCAATGGGTGGTAAATAAGTTGGGGAAATCAGATATTGAATCAAAATATCTTGAAGGTAAGTTTCCGTTTCTTGACCAGAGCAGACGCATGATTCTGGTAACTGGGCATCGAAGAGAATCCTTTGGTAGTGGTTTTGAAAATATCTGTAAAGCCCTGAAAATAGCAGCCCTCAAGTATCCAGATTGTCTGATTGTCTACCCGGTACATCTCAACCCTAATGTTAGGGAGCCAGTCAACCGTCTACTCACAGGGATTAAGAATATCCATCTTATAGAGCCATTAGATTATCTTCCATTCGTTTACCTGATGAGTCAGGCATATTTAATCCTCACAGATTCTGGTGGAATACAGGAAGAGGCGCCCTCACTGGGTAAACCTGTATTGGTAATGCGCGATACAACAGAAAGACCTGAGGCAGTAGAAGCAGGCACTGTGAAATTAGTGGGTACCAGTGTAGATAAGATTGTAAATGGTATATGTACTTTGATGGATGACTCTTCAGAATATGCAATGATGTCAAAATCAATAAACCCCTACGGTGACGGAAGGGCATGTCAGCGAATATATGATGCGCTGCATACGTTTCTTGATTCTGATGGTGTGAATATCAGACAATAAGCAGCAATAGTAAATACGTAAATTCAGCCTAACTCAACAAATAAAATTACAAGTAATTAAGACTTATATAAAGGATTAAGTTAAAGATGATGTTCAACACAATATCAGTTATCGGTCTGGGCTATATTGGCCTTCCAACCGCCGCAATTATTGCCTCACGTGGTATTAATGTTATCGGTGTAGATGTCAGTCAAAGTGCCGTTGATACTATCAATAAAGGTGAAGTCCACATTGTGGAACCTGATCTGGATATTGTTGTAAGAAGCGTAGTGCAAACAGGTATGTTAAAGGCCGTTACCACTCCCGAGCCAGCCGATGCCTTCATGATTGCAGTTCCTACCCCTTTTAAAGGCGATCATCAGCCCGATCTTTCCTATATCGAAGCCGCAGCGAAGGCGATCGCATCGGTACTTGAGAAAGGCAATTTGGTCGTGCTTGAATCAACCTCACCGGTAGGTACCACTGAAAAACTTGCGGGATGGTTGGCTGATGCTCGGCCTGATCTTACGTTTCCATTAAATGGTGCTGCTAGTACAGATGTTAACGTGGCTTATTGCCCTGAGCGGGTACTCCCCGGTTATGTGCTACAAGAATTGGTCTCTAATGACCGCGTCGTGGGTGGGTTGAGCAGTGAGTGCGCCCAAAAAGCAGTTTTGCTCTATGAGATTTTTGTAAAAGGTGAATGTTTAATTAGCAATGCCAGAACTGCTGAAATGGCAAAGCTTACAGAAAACTCATTTAGAGATGTCAATATTGCTTTCGCCAATGAACTCTCACTTATCTGTGACACTGTTCAAATCAACGTGTGGGAGTTGATCAAACTTGCCAATCGCCATCCCAGGGTTAATATCCTAAAACCTGGACCTGGTGTAGGTGGTCACTGTATCGCGGTAGATCCCTGGTTTATTGTTAGTTCAGATCCTGAGAATGCAAAAATCATCAAAACTGCGCGCGAAGTGAATGATGGTAAACCTCATTATGTGGTTGATAAGGTCGTCAAAGCAGCTGATAGATTTAAGGAGCCGGTCATCGCCTGTCTTGGTTTGTCATTTAAAGCAAATATTGATGACATGAGAGAAAGCCCTGCAGTGCAGATTGTTGAAGCGCTAGTGGAGGTCGAGGCAGGTCATTTGTTAGTGGTGGAGCCCAACGTAAAAAAATTGCCGGATAGTCTTGAAGGTAAGGCAAACAAAACTAATTTGACTGCGGCTTTATTGCAGGCGGATATTGTCTTGCTGTTGGTTGATCATAAGGAATTTAGGAAGATCCAAGCTGAGAGATTGCATGGGTGTGTAATTATAGATACACGGGGTGTGTGGGTATGACGTGAGCAATTCCATGGAAATCCTCGACAGGGGATGGGCAACTTGCAACATCCTTCGTAGTGCAACTCTTGCCACTGTACTAGGGTTCGTTAACACTAACTCAAGTAAAGTAAACTGATGTACTAGTCTAAACAGAATGACGCCAGACCAAGTCTATTACGATTTACCTTCAGGGCTGCCAATGGCAGCATAATTGAGACTCAGAATTTCACTTAATAAAAGCAAATTCATTGTGTCAGGGACGGGGACCACTTCTATGAGAGTTATTTTATTTTGCAAGCGAATAGCTTTTTTTTTGTTAAATTATGTCTCATTTCTATTACTCCCGGCTTATCGAATTAAAATTGATTATTTCGATAAGCTAGGGGCAATATTACGTTCGTTGCTAGTGAAGAAATATTTAGAGAGTAAAGGGGCGGTTGTAGGAGACAACTTTTTGGTTGGTCAAAAATGTATGTTTAGAATACAAGATGGTTGCCGTATAAAAATAGGTGATAATGTTGTTATTGGCGATTTAGTTTTACTTAACGTTCGTAGTGGAGCTGTGTTGGTAATTGGTAAAGGCTCTCATATTAACTTTGGCTCTAGAGTAAGTTGTTTTGGAGCTGTTTCAATTGGTTGCAATACGTTAATTGCCTCATACTGTAATGTATTGGATCATGATCATTGCTTTGATTTAAAATCTCCCCCTTCTAGTGCTAAGTTTGTATCTGAGCCAATTAAAATAGGTGATGGTGTATGGATGGGTACAAAGGTGCAAGTCGGTAAAGGTGTTTCAATAGGGGATTTTTCAGTTATTGGGGCGCACTCTGTAGTGACTAAGTCTGTGAAGTCATCGTCAGTATATGCTGGAGTTCCAGCAAGAATGATTCGAACCCTTCATGAGTAGGTCTTTAATAAATGATATTTTTCAAACCTCAATAGCTAAAAATTCCGCATTTTTTCTAAAAATATTAGTAGGTGTATTTATTGCCAGGTATTATGGGCCAGAAGGTCGGGGATATCTTGCTGCTTTTTTGGTTATTCCTGAGTTGATGGTCATAGTTGGAAGTCTGAGCATTCACGAAGGGATATTGTACCGTTTAGCTAAAAAAACGTTAAGTTCAAAGACATTTGTGCTTATTATGTTTTTTGTTGTATCGGTTCAAATACCGATATTGCTGTTAATAATGTATTTTTTATCTGGGTTTGTTAGCAATGTCGATGGAATGTTTGATTTATTTCTATTTTTGTTTCTTATCCCCGTTTATGTTCTTCAAGAAATTGTACGTTTTTCGTTGAGAGGGGTAGGGAAGACCAAACAATATAATGTGAGTGTTGTTCTTGAAATTGTTGTTTATTCATTTGTGGCAGCTTGTTTAATTTATTTTCATGCCGATTTAAAATTTGTTATTGCTAGCTTAATATTGGGTAGTCTTCTATCTACCATTTATTGTTATATGCATGTTAAGAGTGGAGTAATAAAAAACAATATTTTAAATGTTAGTGAAATTGTAAATATTTATAAATATAGTTTGCATGTGCATATTTTTCGAGTGTTAAATGCATTGCAAGCAAAATTACCGATACTATTTATATCTTTTTACATGTCGTTATCCGAACTTGGTTTATTTACCGTTGCAGCAACTTTTGGACTTGTGTTGCAAATGTGTATTCAAGGGCCTGTTTCAATAGTTATTTTACCAAGGTTGGTTGAAATGGGTGATTTCGAAGCTGCTGAATTTACTTCAAAGGTGACTCGCTTGATGTTTTTTGTTGGGTTATTATTTTTTCTATTTATGGTGGTAGCCGGGGATTTTTTGCTGAAAGTGATATTTGGTGAGTCATTCTCAGATGCATATATGGTGATGCTTGTATTGTTGTTAGGTATGATCATGAAAACACCTATGGCAACGTTAAACTGCTATTTTAAGGCCAGAGGCAATCCCGAAGTTTTGGGTTCAGTATCGCTGTTCGTTACTCCGGTGTTAATTCTTTCAACTATTATTTTAATTCCTCTTTTTGGAATATTGGGGGCGGCAATTTCAATATTCATCTCTAGTATAGTATTTTCAGTCCTGATGTTAAGGCGTTACAGGCTAGTAAGTAATAAAAAACTTGTTGACGTGATTTTAGTTAAGATGAGTGATATTCGCATGATTACAAATGCTGTTGGTAATTATTTTAGGTGCCGAAAACTATGATTGACAATGTTTTTATCCAGCTAAACAAGAGAAAAATAAAATATGTAGTGTGGAAGGATACATATAGGGTTGATTTGTTTTTTATGGGAGATGCTGAGCTAGATCTTTTGGTCTCTGAGCAGTATAAAAATGATTTTGAACGGATAATTCATGGGGATGGGTTTTCAAAGTTAAAGCTTGATGGGTTTCTTCGAAAGGATGGTATTGAGCACTACATTAAATTCTGTAATTCAAAATATTATCATCTGCACGTTTACTATAAAATTTTAACTGGTAATCATTATGTTAAAGAATATTGCTTCGATCTTGATGAGGGTATTTTTTCTCGTGCTTTAGAGGTTAATGGAATTCAAGTGGTTAATGTAAATGATGAATTTTCTTTGTTATTAATGAGAAGAGCTTTAAAGCATTCTTTATTTTTTTCATCATTTAAAAATAGTGAGATAAAGCGGGCTAATGAATTGGTTGATTTAATCGATTTAAATGAGGTTGATTCATTATTGTTGAAGTATATGCATGGTAATAATTTTTGCCATAGTGATGCTATTAATTTTGTTACAAGCAACAAGTTGTCGCTAAGAAAAAAATATTCACTAAAAAGAATGTTTGTTTTTCATAAAAAAACAAATCCATTCCAATTTTATTTCCATTATTTTTTGATTAGAATGCACTTGTTGTTTCTACGAGTAAAGCGGGCTTCAAATAAACGTATGTTAAACAAGGGGGTAAGTGTAGGGATCTTAGGAACAGACGGCTCAGGAAAATCGACAGTAGCTGAGAAACTTTTATGTATGTTTAGGGCTAAAGTTTCGGCAAAGACTATATATTTGGGTGGGAATAGTAAAACATACTCATTGAGCACACGTGTTTTTTATTTTTTTTACCTAATGCTTAGAGTGTTTTCACCTTATAAGGAAAGACTGTACGTTGCATGGTTATTGTATTGTTTGGGTTTTAATTTATTGGAGTACGGGAAAGCTAAGGATAGAGCGCGCAGAGCGGAACGAGGTGTCAAGTTGGTGCAAAAAGGGTGGGTTGTAATCTATGAACGCTTTCCTATTGTTGGTTTGTTTGATTTTCCTAATCACTTGATGGAGCTTGGAAAAGATGAGTGGAAAATAAGGTTTGGGGGGCGACTTATTGTAAGGCTACAAAATAAAATACGAACAATTGTAGAAGGAATATCTAGGCCGGACTTTATATTTCTTTTAACAGTGGATTTCGATCAAATTCAATCGCGTCGGAAATTGACTGTACTTGAGGAAATGGATATAAAAAGAAAGCTGGCCACTCAACGTAAATATTTAGAGAAGAATGAGCTGGGGATTATTCAGGTTAGTAATAGTGGCAAAATAGACAAGGTACTATCAACGATTATAACTATGGTTAACAAAAAGTTATGCAAATACAATTAATAGGGTTGCCGGCATCTGGTAAGTCAACCTTATCTAAAATGTTAGTGAGCAATTACCCGGATCTATATGAAAGTGGTATCAAACAATATATTTCAGTTAAAAAATTATTAACTAGACGCCCGTTGTTTTTCCTATCTGTATTGGTTCGACTTTTGCCAATATTACCCATTTGCATGGTGGGTGTGAGTCGATCGGACGTAAATAACTTCAAAAAAATAGAAGCCATTGGAGGATTATTTTTAAATTTTGCCAATTATCTTGAATCGAAAAACATA
>Ga0256834_1003114_pt1 | contig 10069 bp, 5 predicted proteins | sample 4281140metaG_FD_190536 | JGI IMG/M metagenome (GOLD analysis project Ga0256834, IMG submission 190536) | Hydrothermal vent microbial communities from East Pacific Rise, Pacific Ocean - 4281-140 | ecosystem: Environmental > Aquatic > Marine > Hydrothermal vents | place: Pacific Ocean: East Pacific... | reverse complement strand
TGGTGATGCCTTAAGAACGGCCGACATAACAGGTACATTATCAATAAGTGCAGAGAGAAAACCAACACCAATATTTACATAAGTTGGATCAAACATCTCATAAAGCTTAGCTGCGTGACCTAAAAAACCTGCAAAATGAAGCGCACCAACTGCCGCTAATATACCAAAGAAGAAAAGCAATGTATCATTTTCAATTTTTGAAACAGATTTATATATCTCAATATCGTTATCATGATATTTTTTAAGCCTATATGCATAAAGCTGTAGAAGAGAAAGACCAAATAACATCCCCCACATTGGAGGTAGGTGCATCAACTGTTTACCTAAAACTGCACAAGCAATTGTAAAGATACCAAGAAAAATAATTACCTTTCCGCCACGGTGAATATGGACTTTTTTTGTATTTTCTGGTTTCTTTGGTATCCCCTCTGGAACAAAACGAGAGAGCAAGAAAGCTGTAATACCCCACCCAATAATAGAAGCAGGAAAAAGAAATAAGAAATCAACAAATGTTCCCTTACCAGCTGACCATGCCATTAAAGTTGTAATATCACCAAATGGAGACCAAGCACCACCAGCATTTGCTGCTACAACAATATTTATTGCTGCTGGGACTAAAAAAGCTTTATTTTCTCTCTCTATTGTTATTAGAACAGTTGAGAGGATAAGTGCTGTTGTTAAGTTATCTGCAATAGGGGAGATAAAAAATGCCAAGAAGCCTGTTACCCAAAAAAGTTGTTTGTAATTATATCCAGCTCTTAAAAGTTTCTCTTTTAAAGCATCAAAAACATTTCTTTCTATAAGAGCTTCTATAAATGTCATGGCAACAAAGAGGAAAAAGAAAATCTCCGCAATTTCTAAAATTAGGTGTGCTATTTCCGTATCAAAAGCTCTAAAATCAAGCCCATTATATGCGTAATATGCACCAAGCAACATAAACATAAATGTACCTGTAAAAAGTGCAGGTTTAGCCTTGTTTATATGGTACTTTTCCTCTGCTGCAATAAAATAATAACCTACTACAAATATTGCTAACAAGAACCAACCAAACGGTTCAGTCGCCAAATCTACTGCTTGAGTGCCCTCTAAACCTCCGCCACTTGCAAATGCAATTATACTAGTTAAACCTAGTAATAATAAAATTTTTATCATTTTTTACTCCTCTATTATTGTATGAACTCCAACAGATTCTCTGCGAGCTAGTGCTGCTAGAATAATCTCTCTTGCTGTAAGCAAACGAAATTTTAACAGTTTACCAATATTTCCTTTAAGAATAACATTAACTTGTGATAAAGCACCATTTAAACCCTTTTTACTCCTAACAATTGACACATTCTTCCACATTATCTCTCTTAATTCATTCTTTTTTACCTTATCTGTCTTTAGACTCATAACCTCATCTAAAACTTCAAACTCTAAAAAAATTTTATTTTTGGAATCATCTTTTTTTGATAAAATATCATTTACAGTTCTTAAAGCAAAAACTAAACCCTCTAAAAGTGAATTTGATGCTAATCTATTTGCTCCATGAACTCTAGTTGAAGCAACTTCACCAATAGCGTAAAGATTTTTAACATTTGGAACTAACCCTTTAGAATCTGTCTTAATACCACCAATGGCATAATGGAATGCTGGAGAGATAGGTATTCTTTGAGCTGGTGCATTAAATCCTAAATTTTTAAGTGTATTAAAAATATTTGGAAACCGTTTTATAAAAAATTGATACTCGAAATTTCCCATATTAAGATAGATTTTACTACCTGTTTTTTGAGAGTAATCAAAAATGCTTTTTGAGACAATATCTCTTGAAGCAAGTTCACCTCTCTCATCATAATCAAATAAAAATCTTCTACCCTCTTCGTCCTCTATGGTAGCGCCTTCACCCCTTAAAGCTTCTGTTAAAAGTAATTTTTGAGCGTATGAGTTGTTTACATATACTGTTGGATGAAACTGCATCATCTCCATATTTTCTAACTCTATACCTTTTAAAATACATAAACCTTGCATATCTGCACTAATTGTAGGAGCGTTTGTATGGTATTCATACAAGGAACCAACTCCTCCACTAGCAATAATTACATTTTTTGCATATATATTTCTAAGCTCTCTATGCTCTAATACTGTAACTCCATAACACTCGCCATCTTTTATAAGCAGATCAACTACTCTAGTATCACCAAGCATGGGGTGTGGGTTTTGAGACAATAAAAAATGGTGCATATACCTGCCTGTTGCATCTCCACCTGCATGTAAAATTCTAGAGGTTGAATGTGCTGCTTCTTTTGTGTAAGCCAACTCCCCATCATCATTTTTATCAAACTCAAATCCACGATTTATTAAATCATTGATTGCTTCTTTTGAGTATTTAGTTAAAATATCTACAGCTTCATCATCACAAAGCCCTGCTCCTGCATCTTTAGTATCTTTTATATGTAGTGCAATATCTTCTTCATCTTTTGATAAAGCGATACCACCTTGTGCATAAAAACTATTACACTTAAAACTTTCCCTTTTATTTATCAATAAAACTTTTTGCGTTTTAGGTATATTTATTGCGGCATACAAACCTGCAATACCAGAACCTATGATGATGGTGTCATATCTCATCTTCTACTTCTTGTTCAATATTTTTATCTACTTTTGGTTCAACAATGATAAACTCCACATTTTCATCTGAAACTGGAGCCTTACCTTGGTAGTATGGTGGCTTTTTAACTCCACACCCACTAAAACTTAATAAAAACAGTGCTATAATCAATTTATGAAAAATGCTTCGCAAATTATAAATATTATTCAAAATAAACCTCAATTTTCTAAACTATCTAAAGTAAAATGTATCAAAAAGATACAGTCTTTGTTAGTGCCTCCAGTTCAAAAGATGATAAATTTTTCTTACTTTAAGGGAGATACCCTATTTTTTGTATTTAATCATCCTGCTGGTAAACAAGAGTTTGATAATAATATACAAAATATTAAAAACGCTTTAAATTTTCACTCTCCTAGTGAATGCGATGGTATAACTATAGAAGATATTAAAGCATTTGTCACACATTCTCCTAAAAAAGTAGTTATTGCAAAAAAAAATATTCAGGATGTTTATCCGGAGAGAGCTAGTGGCAACTTCACAATAGATATACAAGATGAAAAACTTAATCTTCTTGTAAAAAGCATTAGAGATATTATAAAAAGATCAAATGACACTAACTGAGACAATAAAACAACTGCCCTCCTCCGCAGGAATTTACCAATTTTTTGATAATAATGGACACCTTTTATATATTGGCAAAGCAAAAAATTTAAAAAATAGAGTTAAAAGCTATTTTAATTTTACCCCTAAATTAAAAGCAAATTCAACTCTTTCATTAAGAATCACAAAAATGATAGAGCAAACTATATCTATGAATTATATAGTTGTAAATTCTGAACACGATGCTTTAATTTTAGAAAACTCTCTTATTAAACAATTAAATCCAAAATACAACATTTTGCTCCGTGATGATAAAACTTACCCATACATCTACATAGATAACTCTGAAAAATATCCCCGTTTTGAGATAACAAGAAAAATTATTCAAAATAAAGATATTAGTTATTTTGGTCCATACTCTATCGGTGCTAGAGATATTTTAAACTCTATATATGAAATTTGTAAATTAGTTCAAAAAAAAGGCTCTTTAAAGTCTAAAAAACTTTGTCTTTATCATCAAATAGATAAATGTCTTGGTCCATGTAAACTTCCAATTACCCACGATAGATATAGACAAGAGATTGATTTAGCAACATCACTGATTAAAAATAAAAAACTATTACTTCGTAAGCTAAATGAAAAAATGGAATTTTATGCTGAGGAGATGCGTTTTGAAGAAGCTGCAGATATTCGTGATAGGCTACAAAGGATTACAAAAAGTGAGATAAGAAGCGAGATAGACTTTGCTTCAGATGAGGACTATGATATTTTTATTACAAGTGATGATGAAAAACGGCTAGTTGTATTAAAAATATTTATGCGTAATGGAAAAATCATATCTTCAAACCATAATTTTGTAAACTTAAATGAAGGATTTGATAAAGATGAAGTTATTTCAAGAACTTTAATAGAGTTTTATGGAGATGAAAAACCACCTATTGTCGCGCCAATACTGCTTGAAGAGAGTTTTAAAGATATAAATTTAGTTAAATCTCATCTAAGTAAACTATTTAATAAAAAAGCACAAATTCTTTTTCCTAAAATTGGTAAAAAAAAGCAACTTATAAATTTAGCTTTATTAAATGCTAAAGAGCTACTCCAAAGAGATAACAAAACCACAGACACAAAAATATTATCCCAAATAAAAGAGTTATGCAACCTACAAAGACTGCCATCAAGAGTTGAATGTTTTGATAACTCTCATATGGCAGGACGCGCTACAGTTGGTGCTATGATAGTTTATGAAGATGGGGTTTATGATAAAGGCTCATATAGACTTTATCATCTTGATGCAAAAGATGAATATTCACAAATGCGTGAGACATTAACTAGAAGGGTTGAGAGTTTTTTAAAAAATCCACCACCCGACCTATGGATACTAGATGGCGGAGCTACCCTTTTGAAACTAGCTATTGATATTTTAGACTCAAATGGTGTAAATTTAGATGTTATCGCTATCTCTAAAGAAAAAATTGATGCAAAAACACATAGAGCAAAAGGTAAAGCAAAAGATATTCTTTATACTAAAGATAAAATCTTTAGATTAAAACCAAGTGATAAAAGACTTCAATGGAATCAAAATCTAAGAGATGAAGCTCATAGATGTGCTATAAATTTTCATAAAAAAACAAAATTAAAATTTGATAGTGAGAGTAAATTATTAACTTTAAAAGGGATTTCTGAAGCTAAAATAAAAAAACTTATAAATCATTTTGGAACTTTTGAAACACTAAAAATACTTAATATTGAGGATATTAGTAGTATTTTAAATACAAAAGATGCAAAAATTATTAAAAAAATATATAACTAAGTTTTATTTTTCAACAAATATGCTACTATAAGTTTAAATTTGTTTTAATGTGAATAAAGGTTTAGATAATGAATAAAATAATACCACTAGATGAAGAATATATCTACTTAGATGAAGTACTAGTATCCCAATCAGATTTAGATGGAAAAATAACATATGTAAATGATATTTTCTGTGAAGTTTCTGGATATAAACGCAAAGATTTAATTGGCTCTACTTACGATATTTTACGCCACCCAGATATGCCTAAAGCAGTATTTGAAAAATTATGGTCAAACATTAATGATGGACAATCATGGACAGGCTTAGTAAAAAACCTTCGAAGTAATGGGGAGTTTTATTGGGACGACTTAAGCATATTGCCAATCAAAGATGATGATGGCTCAATTACTGGTTTTATCTCTTGTTCACGCCCTGCAGCACGTAAAAACATAAAAGAAAATGAAGCATTGTATGAAAAAATTTTAAGTACTGAAGTTTAAAGGGACAACATGATTATATATAGCAATAAAAAAGAGTTTATAGGTATTGATGAAGAAAGCTTAAAGTCGTTAGGTTTTTCTAATTTAGCTGACTTGCAATCTGTAGCTGCTGATTTTGGGGATTTGTTTGTAAAAACACCAGGACATGTACATAACTTTAAACATGTACATTGGATTGATTTTGTCCTTTGTGAAGAAGATAAAAATACCTGCAAGGCTATTATCAATGCTAAAGGGGGAAACTATAATTGTACTTTAGAGATTAAAACCATCTATCTAACCTCCTCTCCTAATTCAAAGTCATATATTATTAACCTAAATAACTTAAGGGCCTTATCTTCAAATGAAACTAATAATATTTCAAGTGAATTACAAACTAGAAGTGCCCAAATAGCATCTATTGCAGTAATAACTAAAACTGAAGAGATTGAACAAACCCAAGAAGTTGAAAAACTTATAGAACCTAAGGAGATTAAAACCTCCGAAATAGTTGAACCTACTTCTGCAAAAACTATTATTGCTGATCCTTATGAGATTGAAGATGATTTATCTTTAGATGCATATGAGCTCTCTCAAGAACAACTTGATGAAGTAGGCGAGCCAGACTCTATCGACTCAAACTCATCTGATTCTGCGATAGAGATTGATACTATAGAGATAGATGATAAAGTAGAGTTAGTTAAAGAAGAGGCTGAAGAATCACTTTTAGATGATGAAGATTCTAAAGGTGAATATAGTTTTGATATAAATAAAACTGCTCAACTATTAGAGATGGATATAGCAACAATTGAAGATTTTGTAAATGATTTTATAGCTCAAGCACAAGAGTTTAAAGATAAACTTTATAACTCTGTTGAAGAAGAAGATCTTATTGTATTAAAAGCACTATCCCACCAACTAAAAGGTGTAGCCGCAAACCTTAGAATCTATGATTGTCAAGATATATTAATAAAAATAAATAAAGATGATGATTTTAAGGAATCAAAATCAGATTTGAACACTTTTTATAAATTTATTTCAAAGTTATCTGATGAAGAAATTATAGATGAAGATGAAGATGAAGATTATATTTTAGAAATTGATGATTCACTATCAACTAAATCTAATAACGAAACTAAAGTAGATTCTTTAGAAATTGAAAAAAATGATGATATTATGGAGATAAATGAGTCTAAAGATAAAGATGATGATTATATCCTAGAAGTTGATGATACATTATCAACTAAATCTGATAATGAAACTAAAACAGATTCTTTAGAAGTTGAAAAAAATGATGATATTATGGAGATAAATGAGTCTAAAGATAAAGATGATGATTATATCCTAGAAGTTGATGATACAGATTTATTAGATTTAGAAAAAGGCAACACAGATGAAGTTAAAGAAGCATCTCCAATAAAGATATATAATAAAATTGAAATTGCTAATGAGATTGGTTTAAATGAGGAATTTTTTAATGAATTTTTTCAAGACTATATAGTTCAAAGCCAAGAACTAGTTTCCATGATTAAAAAATCGATAGACGAAGATTCTTCAGATGAGTGGAATAGTTTAGCCATTAAGCTAAAAGGTATGAGTGATAATATGCGTATAGACACCTTATCATCTGAGCTAGAAACTCTTGTAACTACAAAAAACAAAACTGATGCACAAGATGCTCTTATGCAGATAGAAACTTTATTACCTCAAATAATTACAAAAAAGGACTAATTTATGCAACTAGGATTAAATACCAGACTAAAAATAATATCTCTTTTTCCAATTTTATTGGCTTTAGCATTTACAAGTTATTTTGTATATGATTCATATACTACACTACATTCTGCTACTAAAGTTAAAAATAAGTTATCTGAAAATAAGCTTTTAAATACATTAATTGGAAACCTCTCGCGTGAGCGTGGTATGACTGTTATGTATCTAGGTAACCCATCAAAAAATATATTAAAATCTTTAAAAAAACAAAGAAGTAATGTTGATAAAAATTTCATCACTTACATCAGCCATACACAAAGCAATAAAGATATTCATGAACACTCAAATGGTGTATCAGGATGTAAAATATGTATTAAAATAAATACAGTAAATGCTGCCTTTGAATTAATTAAAGAAACAAGAAAAGAGGTAGATTCTGGTAAAGCTGATTTTGAGATAGTTTATACAACTGTATATAATAAAATTATAAGTTATGCAATTACCCGTGATACTATTAAAGATCAAAAAGATCAACAAATTAGTGAGCTTCTACATTCATATAACACTCTTATTCGTGCTGATTCTTATACATCTTTAGAGAGAGATTTTATCAGCTATGCTATTGCTAAGTCAAAAAGTTTTAAAGAAAATGATTTTGATTTTTGGTTGTCTTTAATTTCAAAAGCTGATTCTTTTGATTATTCCAATATAAAAAACTCTACATTAACAAATAAACTAGATAAGCTCTTTAATAATGAAGACACTATAGAACTTTTTGAAGATATAAACACTGAACGTATCGCTATTATTTCTACTGCTGCTGAGGGACAATATGGAATTAGTTCTGGTATTTGGTTCACTATGTTATCTGAAAAAGCAAATCTTCTATCAAGTGCAGAAAATGAAATATTAAGAGAATTAGATAAAAGAGCCAATGATGTAACTAATGGTGCAATAGAGTTTTTAATAATTACTCTAACAATTTGGATCATCTCTATACTTCTTGCTGTCTTAGGTTTTATTTTTTCTAATGAAATTTCAAATAATATTAGAAATCTTGAAAGTGTACTTAAAAATGCTGTTGAAGAAAATAAAGATATCATAGCAGAAGATATAGATTTACAAACAGCTGTTGGTACAGCAAAAGCATACACCCTAATAGAAAACATTATTGAAACAACAAAAAAAGATAAAAGATTAGCACAAGAAGCTAGTGAAGCAAAATCTATGTTCCTAGCAAATATGTCTCACGAAATTCGTACACCTTTAAATGGTATTGTTGGGTTTACTGAACTTCTTAAAGATTCTGGTTTACAAGAAGAACAAAGTGAGTTTGTTGATATTATTGAAAAGTCTTCTGAAAATTTACTTGAAATCATCAATAACATTCTTGACCTTTCTAAAATTGAGTCAAATAAAGTTGAGATTGAAAATATCGCATTTAACCCTATTGAAGAGTTTGAGAGTGCAATTGAAGTTTACTCTGTTCGTGCTGCTGAAAAGCAAATTGAACTTGGCTGTTTTGTAGACCCTTCACTAGACCATCCAGTTAAAGGAGACCCAACCAAAATAAAAGAGGTTCTTATTAACCTTCTCTCAAATGCTGTTAAATTTACTTCAAACTCTGGGTCTATTAATATTGTTATCAAAAAAGAAGAAACTCCTGATGAAGGTAAAACTAGAATCAGATTTGAAGTTAAAGATAGTGGTATTGGTGTTACTAGCGAGCAAAAGGTAAGAATTTTTGAAGCATTTTCACAAGCAGATACATCTATTACTCGTAAATATGGTGGTACTGGTCTTGGTCTTACAATCTCATTTAGATTTATTGAACTTATGGGCGGTGAGCTTGATTTAGACTCAAGTCCAGGTGAAGGAACTAGGTTCTTTTTTACAATTGACTTAGAAAATATTGAAACATTAAGTGAAAGTGAAGAGGGAAGCTTCTCAAATCTAAAAGCACTAATTCTTAAAAATGAGAATAAAACAAAAACTCAAGATACTAATCTACTAAAGTACCTTGATTATTATGGAGTAGGATATACTCAATTTAGTAACATCTCTCAATTGAATAAAATAACAACTCAAGACACTTATGACTTTATATTTGCTGATTACTCTTATAGTAATGATGAAGATATTACTGCTTATGGAGAGATGCCTCAATCATTAGCAGTTCTTACTAAATCATCATTAATGAAAAAAATAGACTCATTAAATGCAAATATAACCAAAACTATATATGAACCACTTACCGCATCTAAAATTAAAATGGTGTTTTCAAGTCATGACACACAATTGGTTCAACAAAACAAAGCTAAAAAGCCAAGTCAAAAGAAAACAGCAGATTTTACCAATCAATTTAATGCAAATGTATTAATCGCTGAAGACAATATAATTAATCAAAAACTTATAAAACATACATTAGAAGATTTAGGGTTAACTATAAGTTTAGCTAATAATGGTCTTGAAGCATTTCAAAAACGTAAAGATGGAAATTTTGATTTAATCTTTATGGATATTCAGATGCCATTTTTAGATGGAACAGAAGCTACTAAAGAGATTTTAGAATATGAAGAGAGAAATGACAAAACACATGTACCTATTATTGCACTTACAGCAAATGCTCTTAAGGGAGATCGTGAAAGATTTTTAGAAGCTGGACTAGATGAATATACTACAAAACCACTTGTGCGTTCTGAAATTATCGCTATTTTAAATTACTTTTTATCAAACAATATAGCAGAAAATAATGAGCTGAACTTAAGTGATTTTGATGAATCAAAAAAAGATCCAGAAATTGAAGAGATTGAAGAGATTGAAGAGATTAACACTAAAATAGAGCAAGAACCTAAAGAGATAGACGACACAACAATAGTAGGACTACTTGAAGTTGAA
>Ga0256834_1003113_pt1 | contig 10071 bp, 10 predicted proteins | sample 4281140metaG_FD_190536 | JGI IMG/M metagenome (GOLD analysis project Ga0256834, IMG submission 190536) | Hydrothermal vent microbial communities from East Pacific Rise, Pacific Ocean - 4281-140 | ecosystem: Environmental > Aquatic > Marine > Hydrothermal vents | place: Pacific Ocean: East... | reverse complement strand
TTTCTAAAGCTCTTTTTGGCGGCTCGTTGGTGGGCTGTTGTCCTGCCTGTCATGGAGTTGGATACTTGATGCATGGAGCAAGTGATGAAAGCCCTGTACCGATACTGGGGAAAGGCGCAACAGCCAGATAATCAGGAAGCAGATGACATTTGTCACCTGCTGGTTTATCACTCACTGGATGTGGCGGCGGTGGGCAAGGTTTTGCTAGAGCGTCAACCATGGTTGTTGACGCGGCTTGCGAAACTGATGGGGCTGCCTCCAGACGCGGCAATGCAATGGTGTATCTTCTTGCTGGGGTTGCATGACCTGGGCAAGTTCGCCGAGAACTTCCAGCAATTGCGCGGGGATCTGCGCCAGCACTTCTGGCCGAAGAGCAAGATTCGCAAGCGTGGGTATACGGTTCGTCACGATAGCCTGGGCTGGATGTTCTGGCAGCAGTTTTTGAAGCAGAAAGTCTTTCCTGAGATGAATGACTCGTTGGGGAATTTCGTCGAGGACGCTTTTCCCTATTGGCTGGCAGCGGTATTTGGCCACCATGGTTGGCCACCGGAAGGACAAGAGCGGCTCAAGTCCCATTGTCGCGATTTTGACCAGCGGTCGGTGCTTGACTTTTTTGGGTATTGGCAGGCTTTTAATCGCATCGACTTCAATGGGCTGGCTAGCCTGTCCGAAGACAATAGCTTCATCCAACGGCAACGCCGGGCGAGCTGGCTGCTGGCGGGAATTACAGTACTGTCCGACTGGCTGGGCTCAAACCAGGAAATCTTCGAGTTTCGTGCCGGGCCGCTGTCCCTCGACGAATATTGGTGCAATTATGCGCTTATCGCAGCGGAAAAAGCCGTGGCTGCAGCGGGTATCGAAACGCCTATGCCCCGCCATGGGCAAAAGCTGGGTGACCTTTTCGACTATATTGCTGAGCCAACCCCGCTGCAGCAAACCTGCGCAGAGCTACCGATTGCCGATGAGCCGCAACTGTTTATCCTAGAAGATGTCACTGGTGCGGGTAAGACCGAGGCGGCGCTGATGCTTGCCCATCGCCTGATTGATGCTGGGTTGGGTGGGGGTATCTATATCGGCTTGCCGACCATGGCTACTGCCAACGCCATGTATGAACGCATGGCCGAGGTCTACCGGCGGTTCTATTCCGAAAAAGACAATCCCAGTCTGATTCTGAGCCACAGCGCCCGGCACCTTTCTGGAGCGTTTCAGCAATCCCTGCTTGAATTGCAGGCTGATGATCCACGCTATGGTGAGGAGGAGAGTGTCAGTGCCCAGTGCAATCGCTGGCTCGCGGACAACCGCAAGAAGGCGCTTCTGGCGGATGTGGGTGTTGGCACCATCGATCAGGTGCTGTTGGCAGTGATGCCGGCCCGGCATCAGTCTTTGCGCCTGCTAGGGCTGGCCAACAAGGTGCTGATCCTTGATGAAGTTCATGCCTATGATGCCTACACCTTGGAAACCCTGAAGCGGTTGATCAGATTTCATGGTGCGTTGGGTGGCAGTGTTGTGCTGTTGTCTGCGACGCTGACACGCAGGCAACGCCAATTTCTGGTTGATGCATACCATGGAAAGAACGTGGCTGATCTGGCTGAAAAAACGTATCCCCTGCTCACACAGGTAGCTGCCTCGGGAGATAGCAAGGAGATGCCGTTGCAGACCCGTGCCTCGGTCGAAAGACATGTGGCAGTTTCTTTCTGCCATGCCGAGGAAGTGGTGCTTGGGATTATTCGTCGGGAGGTGGAGCAGGGCCGCTGCGTCTGTTGGATGCGCAATACTGTGGCTGATGCTCGTGATGTCTGGCGACTGCTGGTTGAAGCTGACTGGTTGACCGAAGACCGCCTGCATCTATTCCATAGTCGTTATGCATTGGTGGATCGTATTGCCATTGAAGGCCGTATGCTGAGTCTCTTTGGCAAGCAATCATTGAATGAGCAAAGACATGGGCAGGTGCTGATCGCTACACAGGTGGTGGAGCAGTCCCTTGATCTCGACTTTGATGTGATGATCTCTGATCTAGCGCCCATCGATCTGCTGATCCAGCGTGCCGGACGGTTGCAACGGCACCAACGAGGTGAGCGCGGTGCCCCTGTGCTGCATATTCATGCGCCGGAATTCAATCCGGAACCTGCACAAGACTGGTTCAAGGCATGTTTTCCCAAGGCGCACTTTGTCTACCCTGATACCCTTGTGCTCTGGCGCACGCAAAAGACTTTGCAGGAAAAAGGTGGTTGGTGGATGCCAGAAAATGCGCGCGAACTGCTGGAATTTGTGTATGACGAGGAAGGTGGTATTCCTGCTGGTCTGCTGGATGCCCGAATTGAGATGGAAGGGGAGACCATGAGCAAGCGCGATGCTGCCACTTTTGCTACCTTGAACGTGGAATCGGGCTATACACGTACTGAACACTGGGATGAGGAAGCCCGTATTGCTACCCGCCTTGGCGATGAGAGCCAAACCCTGTATCTCGCCCGTTGGCAGAATGGTGTATTGCAGCCCTGGTGCAATGAAGGGCGCTACCCATGGGATCTGAGCAGTCTGCGAGTCAACGCTTGGCAGCTGCAAAAACTGGCGCCTGTGGACGATGTTGGCCTTCAGCAGGTGCTGGGTGAACTGCGGGAAAAGGATCGGCTGTTTGATGAAAACAGTTTTATTGTTCCACTGATACAGGTTGGTGGGCGATGGGAGGCGCGGGGAGTGAATGAGAAAGGTATGGCTGTGCAAATTGTTTATGACGAAAAAACAGGACTGGAGCTGAACCATGATAGATAAAGAAAGCCGGAATCTGCTGGTTGACCCTTGGTTGCCGGTACGGCTGGCTGGCAGAAGCGTTATCAAAATTTCTGTAAACGAAATTGGTCGGCGGGATGTGGTGGATTTTGAGGTGCCCCGCGCTGATTTTCGCGGTGCCCTGTATCAACTGCTGATTGGCCTGCTGCAAACCGCCTTTGCACCTGCGGGGCGCAGGGAGTGGAAACAATACTGGAAGGCATCGCCTGCCCCAGATGAGCTGGCTGCCGCCTTTGAACCCTATGTTCAGGCCTTCAATATTAACTCGGAGGTAGGTGAGCCGGCGTTCATGCAGGATTTAACATTGAGCGTAGGCGAAGAGAAGGAGATAGCGGCTATGTTCGTCGAAGCGCCTGGTGGAAAGACTATTCGTGACAATCTGGATCATTTCATCAAGCGCGACGGAATCGAGCAGCTTTCTCCGTGGAATGCAGCACTGGCACTTTTCACCTTGCAGATCAACGCGCCCTCTGGTGGCGTTGGACACCGGGTTTCATTGCGTGGAGGTGGACCGCTGACCACCTTGGCCATGCCGCCAGAGAATGGTTGTTATGACACGCTATGGCATCGTTTATGGCTGAATGTGTTGACTGAAGAGGAACTTACCCGCTTGCCGGGAAACAGGGAAAACAATGCCATCGATGCCGTTTTCCCTTGGATGGCTACAACTCGCACCAGCGAAAAGAAGGGCATGGAGACATTCCCTGATCACGCCCATCCGTTGCAAGCTTACTGGTCCATGCCGCGTCGAATGCGTCTGGCTATTTCCGGTGAGGCGGGGATTTGTGGTCTGACTGGAGAGGCCAGTGACCATCTGGTTCGGACGTTCACAACCAAGAATTATGGTATTAACTACGCGGGGAGCTGGATACACCCATTGACGCCTTATGCCATTGAGGATGGAAAGGAACCGCTTTCCATAAAGGCCCAGCCCGGCGGACTCGGATATCGCCATTGGCTGGGCCTGGTGGTTGCGGGCAGACAGGGAAAAATCGTCCGTACCCCAGCAACTATTGTGCAATGCTATGAAAGTCGCCGGGAGTGGATTGGCGATGCTGATTTTCAGCCCAGGCTGTGGGCTTTTGGCTTCGATATGGACAATATGAAGGCCCGCTGCTGGTATGAGGCAGAAATGCCAGTGTTCAACCTTGAGTTGGAACAGCGTGATGATGTTGCGGAATATGTGCAAAAAATGATTGAAGCAGCGACAGATGTACTGAAAACGCTTAAGGCTGCGCTGAAGAAAGCTTGGTTCAAGCGGCCTGCCGATATCAAGGGAGATATGTCCTTTGTAGACAATAACTTCTGGTTAGGCACAGAAATTGAATTCTATTTTTTGCTGGGAACAATGGTGAAATCGCTGGATGACGAAGGCGCCATAGACAAGCTGCTTGATCGATGGCAGTGGGTTTTGAAGGACAGAGCACGAACATTGTTCGATCAGTATGTTCTTTCTAACTTCAATGAAGATGGTGATCTCAAGCGTGTCGTAGATGCGCGTGACGGCAAGCGCGGCTTGCAGCATTACCTGAATGGCAGCAAGGCGTTGAAGGCGTTGAAGGCGTTGATTGCATAAGGAGGAAAAATGAATTTCATGATACTGAAAGATGAACAAAAAGAACTCGATGCCATCCGTAAATGGCATGACTGGATTCATGCTGAAAAACAGCGAGGTGATCGTGCCCGGTTGCGGCGCTGTGATTCTTTGCAACAGGTGATGATGCAGCCAGCATTCTATCGGCTCGCCCGCTCGTTGCCGCGGCTGGAAACATATGCCTTGAGCGGGATCGTTCTCCTTGCGGGTTTACTCGTATGGGTGGAAAGTACGTCAAGTCAGGATTTGCCGCTGATTCTGGGCAATCCAAAACCTGGTAGTGGCACGCCCCTGTTCAGCGAGCTGCGCTTTCAGCGTCTGCTGGCGTCAAGAGAACCGGAGGATTTCTTTCAGTCTATGCGCCGTGCCATCGTCCAGGCCGGAAAGACGGCGGATCCAATTCTGCTGGCCGATGAAATCCTGCATTGGGAAGCCCAGCAACGGCAACCGAATTGGTATACCGGTGCACGTCAGTGGCAATACCGCTTCGCCAAGCCTTACTACACCCATACGAAGTAACCTTTTCAAAGGAGATGAACATGACCCAATTTATTCAGCTGCATCTGCTCACGGCCTATCCACCATCCAACCTCAACCGGGACGATTTAGGGCGGCCTAAGACTGCCATCATAGGAGGAACGGAACGCCTGCGGATTTCATCACAAAGCCTCAAGCGAGCGTGGCGCACGTCAGAACATTTCGAATCAGTGCTTGGCAATTTCAGAGGAACACGCACCAAGCGGCTTGGGCAGGAGGTTTATGCGCAACTGACTGACAAGGGTGTAAAGGAGAAGGATGCGCAGAAATGGGCATCCACCATTGCTGCAGTGTTCGGTAAAGTGAAAAAGGAACACCCGTTGGAAATCGAACAACTGGCCCATGTTTCTCCTGAAGAGTGGCAGGCTGTAGTGACATTGGCAGACAAGCTGGCTGATGAAGGTCGTGAGCCGGACAATGATGAACTAGATCTGCTCAGGTCAAAGCCAAAAGCTGTGGATATTGCCCTTTTCGGCCGTATGCTTGCTTCTAAGCCAACCTACAATGTAGAAGCTGCTTGTCAGGTGGCCCATGCTATCACCGTTAATCCGGTAAAGATTGAAGACGATTTTTTCACTGCGGTGGATGATTTGAACACCCATGAAGAGGATGCTGGAGCGGGGCATATAGGTGATGCTGGTTTTGCTTCCGGGGTCTTTTACCAGTACATCTGCATCAACCGTGATCTGTTGGTAGAGAATCTGCAAGGCGATGATAGTCTTGCGAACCAGGCCATTGCTGCATTGACCGAAGTGGCGGCCAAGGTGGCGCCCACCGGTAAGCAGAATAGCTTCGCCTCGCGCGCCTACACCTCCTATTTGTTGGCGGAAAAGGGGTCACAGCAGCCACGAAGCCTTTCCGTGGCCTTCCTCAAGGCAGTTCGTGCTGGCGACCCACTGACCGTGGCCATCGAGCATCTGGAATCCCAACGGGACAAGTTCAACAAAGTCTATGGTGAATGCGTGGATACCAGTGAAACCCTGAATGCACAGCTTGGTGAAGGTTCATTGGACAAGATCATCAAATTTGTGGTGTCGTGATCATGAAAGACTATCTTGTTTTTCAGCTTTATGCGCCGTTGATATCCTGGGGAACACAGGCGGTGGGGCAGGAACGGCCTATCGAGGATCACCCCAGCCGCTCCGCGTTACTGGGTTTGCTTGCGGCGGGTTTAGGTATCGACCGTGCCGACCAAGAAGGCCACACTGCCTTGGCCAGTGCCTGCCGTTTTGGTGTCAAACTACTGGCTCCGGGGCTTGCATTGCGTGACTTTCATACCACTCAGGTTCCCCCCGCAAATAAAAAAACACGGCATTATTATACTCGGCGTGATGAACTTAGAGGGTCAAAGTTAGGTACCATGCTTTCGTTTCGCAGCTACCGTCAGGATGCTCTTGCAGTGGTGGCTGTGATGTCTGATCATCCCAACTGGCCGTTGACGCGCTTCCAACGGGCGTTAACGGCACCGCATTTCCACCTCTACCTGGGTCGCAAATCTTGCCCGCCAGCCTTGCCGCTAAATCCGGAGATTCGTGTGGCGGACAGCCTCAAGACGGCGTTGGACAGCTATGCCATTTTATCGGACCTGGAAGCGTTGTTTGTCAACAAAGCTCGTTATTATTGGGAGGCAGGCATGGATGCCGGGATGGAGCATGACTACCATGTGCCGTGTTACGATCAGCCCATCAACCGGCAGCGATGGCAGTTCGTGCCCAGAGACAAGTTCGTATCATTGGGAGGTGAATGATGTACTTGAGCCGACTCCGACTGAATCGTGACAGTATCGAAGCCATCTATAAGTACAAACGTAAATCCGGCAACAACCTGTTCTGGGAGCACCAAATGATCTGGGATCTGTTTGATAATGCTCCCGAGCAGAAACGGGACTTTCTCTACCGGCATGAAGACCCCAAGAGTGGACTGCCTTTTTACTATCTGCTGTCAGCACGTCTGCCGAAAAACAATCCCATAGCAGCGGACATACAAACCCGGGAGTATCGGCCCACGCTGCGTGCCAATGACAGACTGCAGTTTAGTCTGCGTGCCAATGCGGTTGTCACGCGCAAGGCCGGTGATACCGGAAAGCGGCGCATCCGCCGTGACATCATCGAGGCCAAGGTGGATGAATACAAACAGCGTTTTGATAATCCAAGCGACCGCCCGTCGCCTGCCGTGATTCATCAGGAGGCCGCACAGGTATGGCTGGAGCGGCGGGGGAAACAACTGGGTTTTTCTCTGGAGAGCTTGATGGTCGACAATCATCGGTTTTACGAGGTGAAAAAGCCGAGTGATGACAATGTTCGGCGTTTCACCAGCATTGACTTGTATGGGCGGTTGCTTGTGGAAGACCCAAAGTTTTTAGTGGCTGCCCTGATGACTGGGCTGGGGCGAGCCAAAGCTTTCGGTTGTGGCCTGCTGTTGGTGCGCCGTATCTGAGTAGCAAATTATATCAAACTTGATATAAGCAAGGATTGCAACTATGATCAAGAAAGTGGTATTTGAAGGAGATTCCCTGGAAGTGATTCGCGCATTTCCAGATCGTGCCCGCCAACGGGTGGGGTACGAAATAGACCGTATTCAAAATGGTTTGGAGCCTCTAAACTGGAAGCCGTTTTCATCGATTGGTGCCGGCGTCCGTGAAATTCGGATGCAAACGGGTATGCAGTATCGCGTGATTTACATTGCCAGGTACGGTAATACCGTTCATGTCCTTCACGCCTTTCAAAAGAAGGCACAGAAAACGCCAAAGCCAGATATTGATGTGACCCGGCAGCGCTTACGGCAAGTGGCACGGAGGTATACAGAACAATGACGAAGCAGTACGACAATGTATGGGAAGCGCTGGAAAACGATGTTTCTCTGGCGGAAAATCTCAAGCTGCGCTCATCCCTAATGATGAAGATTGCAGAATATGTGGAAGAGTCGAGCCTGACCCAGGCGGAAGCCGCCCGTCGCCTGGGCACTACCCAGCCCCGGTTAAATGATGTGATCAAGGGCCGTATTGATAAATGCACGGTAGATCGCCTGGTTAATATGCTTTCTCAGGCGGGCTTTCGCGTAGATATGAAGGTCCACCGCGCCGCATGAGGAAAACCAATCCATGCCTTTTTTGCCTCTCAAGCCTATCCCCATGAAAAACCGCGTCTCCATGATTTTTCTCGAATACGGCCAGATTGATGTCAAGGATGGTGCTTTTGTTCTTATCGATAAAAATGGTGTGCGCACCCACATTCCTGTGGGCTCAATTGCCTGTATCATGCTCGAACCGGGCACCCGTATCTCGCATGCCGCCGCCAAACTGGCTGCCCATGTTGGTACTTTGCTGGTGTGGGTGGGAGAGGCCGGGGTGCGCCTCTATGCTTCAGGGCAGCCTGGTGGTGCGCGCTCGGATCGTTTGCTGTATCAGGCAAAACTTGCGTTGGATGATCAACTTCGCCTGAAAGTTGTACGCAAGATGTACGAAGTTCGTTTTGGGGAGAAGCCGCCAGAGCGGCGTAGTATCGAGCAACTGCGGGGGATTGAGGGCGCACGTGTCCGTAAGACCTATGAGCTGCTGGCCAAACGCTATGGTGTCAAATGGAAAGGGCGGCGCTACAACCCGGATCAATGGGATGCCAGTGATGTGCCCAGCCGTTGTGTCAGCGCTGCAACTGCCTGCTTGTACGGAATCACTGAGGCCGCCGTACTTGCTGCCGGATATGCGCCAGCTGTTGGTTTTATTCACTCTGGTAAGCCACTATCCTTTGTTTACGATATTGCAGATATTTTCAAGTTTGACACGGTGGTGCCCATTGCCTTCAAGATCGCCGCCACCCATCCATCCCAGCCAGACAGGCAAGTGCGCCTGGCTTGCAGAGATGTCTTTCGGGATAAAAGAATTTTGGGAAAAATTATTCCCACTATTGAAGAAGTGTTGGCAGCGGGTGAAATTAACCCGCCAGACCCGGCTCCCGAATCTATCCCACCCGCCATTCCTTCTGCTGACGCCATTGGTGATGCAGGCCACCGGAGTGGCTGATCATGAGTATGGTTATGGTAGTGACGGAAAATGTGCCAGATCGCCTGCGTGGGCGGTTGGCGGTTTGGCTGTTGCAAGTTCGGGCTGGAGTGTATGTTGGTAATACATCCAGGCGTATTCGGGAAATGATTTGGGAGCAATGTGAAACCTTCGTGGAAGATGGCAACATCGTTATGGCATGGGCGACCAACACCGAATCGGGATTTGACTTCCAGACCTTGGGTGAAAACCGGCGGATCCCCGTGGAACTGGATGGCCTGAGATTGGTTTTTTTTCTTCCAGCGGAAGAGAAAAATGGGGTTCTTTAACAATCAGGAAAATAGGGCATATTTATTGGTAGATATTTGCCTGGTGATTTTTCTTCGTTGATCCAATGGGTTAGAATTAGTGTGTTCCCCACGCCCGTGGGGATGAACCGAAGTGGGAGAGATTGACCAGCCCGGTGGGTTAGTGTTCCCCACGCCCGTGGGGATGAACCGGCTCCGCAGGTAAAATACACTCAAACCACCACGTGTTCCCCACGCCCGTGGGGATGAACCGGATATGCAGCCGGTCGGTGGCAGCGGGATGGCGTGTTCCCCACGCCCGTGGGGATGAACCGAGTTAACAGCTGGAGTTATGCTTGTTCCTGTTGTGTTCCCCACGCCCGTGGGGATGAACCGCCAGATGAGATCATCTGATTATCAAGCTGCACGTGTTCCCCACGCCCGTGGGGATGAACCGTATATGGGGTGAAATTGGGAATGTCAAGGGAAGTGTTCCCCACGCCCGTGGGGATGAACCGGCTACAGTAGCTACGCTGAATCTTGCTGATGCGTGTTCCCCACGCCCGTGGGGATGAACCGTGGCCGAAGATGATCAGGATGACGCTCAGCGCGTGTTCCCCACGCCCGTGGGGATGAACCGTCGGAATAGAGTTTGGTCAGTGACCATTCAAGGTGTTCCCCACGCCCGTGGGGATGAACCCGGCGATTCCGCCGATGATTCCGACTGCAATCAGTGTTCCCCACGCCCGTGGGGATGAACCGCTGAATGCCATGAAGGCATGCACAGAGGCTCACGTTTCCCGGCGAAGCTTGATCCATTCCTTCGTTTGTTCCAGCAGTGACAATAGCTTCACATCCGGCAAGCAGTA
>Ga0256834_1003112_pt1 | contig 10073 bp, 9 predicted proteins | sample 4281140metaG_FD_190536 | JGI IMG/M metagenome (GOLD analysis project Ga0256834, IMG submission 190536) | Hydrothermal vent microbial communities from East Pacific Rise, Pacific Ocean - 4281-140 | ecosystem: Environmental > Aquatic > Marine > Hydrothermal vents | place: Pacific Ocean: East Pacific... | reverse complement strand
GCATCGCCACTGAGCAGCTGCAGGTGAAAACGCCGCCCGTTGTAATACTGAAAGATATCCACTTCACCAGATATTATAAGAAAAATACGGTCACAGCGATTCCCCTCATTCATAATGGACTCCCCTCTTGCGTACTCTTCCCGTTTGGCAAGATAGGCAAAAAGACTGACCACCCCGGCAGGTGCACCCGAGAATATGGTAAATCTGTTGAGAAATTCCTGGATATCAGTAAGCTGGTTCATAGTGCTTTCTTCAAGATTCTGCCCGGGCGAGTTCATAAAAAGCTCCTTTTCGCTCCATGAGTTCTTCGTAGGTTCCCTGTTCCACAATCCGTCCGGCCTTGAGCACCACTATCCGGTCGTAGGACGGAGTCAGATCAAGACGATGGATAACTGCTATAACAGTCTTCTTTCCTTTAAATTCATTTTCCAGCAAGCCCTGAATACGTGCCTGGGAGGTATTATCCAGACTGGCCGTTGCCTCATCCATAATCAGAATGGGTGCATCCTTTAAAAATGCCCTGGCAATGGCAAGTTTCTGTTTCTGTCCGCCTGAAAGCCGGTCTCCTTTGCTGCCGACCTCAAAATCAAGACCAATATCCATAACCTCATCGAGGAGTTCCTCGTCTGCAAATGCCTGGGAGGCAAGTTTACGGAGATGCTCGTCAAGGAGCTGTTCCGACTTCACGGCACCAAAGAGGATGTTATCGAGCAGGGTGTGGGTGTAGAGATATTCGGAGGGACAAAATGGAATAAAACCGCTCTTTTCACCACAACGGGGACTTTTATTGCATGGCAGACCGTCAGCATGTTTCCTGCAGTGTTCCATGGCAATATCAACAACACTGGACTGAAAATGACGTCTGGCACTGAGAATCCTCTCCTCCATGGCCGAAGGCAGAGCAACAATGGAGTGCTTTTTCGGAATAAACCGCAGAGCAAGGACAAGGAGCAGTCTGCGTGCCTCGGCATCTTTGGGCAGCGGTCCCTTCAGCCGTCCAAGCAAATCGCTGTATATCTCGAATTCTTCCATCTCCATGGGATTGTCACGGAAGAAGAACTCGTCATCTTTAAAATCTTCCAGAAGACTGATGGTCTGGGTGGCGATGGCAAATCCAAGGGTGAGAAGGGGTTTTTCAAGTTTCATCTCGCGAAGCAGCTGCCCGAAACGGGGATGGTCGGGAAGACGTTCCACCACAAATTCCCCATTCATGCTGTCGCCGAAAACTATATTGTCACGGATACTTGAGTAGTGGAGATATTTACTCACATCATAAAATTCAATGGCCTGCTCAAATTCGTCCCTGAGTGTGGTCTGAATGATCTCCCTCATGCGCAGAAATTTGTCCCGGAAGGGACGACACTCTTCAGGAGTAAGCACCGCCTGCAGCCCGAAACGGATTATATCATCCTTCAGCCCCACATCACGGACCACGGCCAGGACTCGCCTGCGGTCGGGGAATCCGTTTTCTTCCGAAACAGCCTGCACACCGTAGAGTAAATTGTCCGCTATGGTCCCGGAAAAGATAAAGGGCTGCTGAGCGATCATCGCCACATTGCGACCGACATCCATCTTACAGAGGTCATCAATCAGGTGACCGTCGATATCAATATTGCCCCGGCTTACATCATAGAGCTGTGCAATGAGCAGCGCCAGAGTGGATTTTCCGGAACCGGAATAGCCAACCAGGGCAATCTGCTCATTTGCCTTTATCTCCAGAGAAATATCCTCCAGCAGCCGCACCCCGCTCGGGACGGTAAAGGTGACATTTTTCATACGGATGTTGCCCTGTAATTGAAAGACATCACGATTGGGCGGCAGAAGCAGATGAGGCGGGTCAAGATCAAAGATCTTCATGATCTGGCGATAGCGGATCTGGGCATCCTGATAGCTCTGATAATATTCAATGAGCTCCTTCCAGGGATCATACACCTTTTCGTAGGCGGAGAGGAAGGCAACCAGGGCACCGAGGGTGAACTGGCCTTTGATGGCCATGTAACCACCCAGCAGAAAGAGAACAAACGGCCCCAGTGACTGAAAGAAGTTATTGGCAAATTTAATCCCGTACTTGACGATAAAGAGCCTCTTCATCAGATCGTAGAGCTGTCTGATATAGGAAGAGAGCTTCTTCTCTTCAAGGGAGTAGCTGGTATTCCCGTGTATCTCATGGATGCCGGAGATCGACTCGTTCACCACATTGGCCATGGCCCTGGTGGTTTTCACACGCCTGCTGTTGAGCCTGTTGTATTTCTTCTGGAGATAGGGAATGACCAGGAGTTCTACGGGATAAATGCCCATACTGAGCATGGCCAGTAAGGGATTGAGGTTGAACATGAAGCCGATGAACACGACAAAGGTCAGGACACTGGTCACGGGAATGGCAATGGCACCACCGAGAAAGAATCCAATGGCATTGAGCTCTGCGGTCATTGCCGAGATAACGGTTCCCGGCTGCATTTTCCTGTAAAACTGCAGGGGCAGCTGCAGGACGTGCTGATACAGTTCCTCACGCATCTCCATGAGAATCTTCTGCCCGATGTAGACCTGGAGAACATTGATGCCATACTTCAGCAGTCCGGCAATGGTCACGGCACCGATATAGAGACCGCAGTAAAGATAGAGCAGCTCGATATCCTTGAGATAGATAGCCTCATTGATGATACGTTTCTGCATCTCAAGGGGAAAGACCTTGAAAAAAAGAGAGACCACTACAATGAGAAAGAGCAGCAGCTGCATGGATCGATGCCGCCTGAGTATCCAGTAAAAGAGTGGCCGCTCGGTGATGCGGATTATGGTATCAGCTGCTGTCTTTTTCATAGCCTTTGAGTCCGTGACAAACATTTGGCAACAGATACCACGCACCATTGATTAAAGAATATTTCCAGTGGATGGCTGCCCGGTTTCACTCTCTGCTCTGCTGTACGCCTTCACCCTGCAGGACGTGTACCCCGGGATTTTGAGACCTGTCATGGAGTAGAGAAATTATGAGGGGGAACAGGCCTTTTATTTGAGGCACTGTCACGATTTGTGTCTTCTGACCATTCTGGGATTGTCACTGGAATGGATTTTTTTTGCAAGAGATATTTACTGGAATGAAGAGCCATTCCATGATACATGGTTATATACGTATACTGTTTTTGGAGACCACCCTTATCTTTTTTCAGCTTTGCAGGAGCCTGTTGTGAACAAGTTATTTCTCGTCGGTATCATCATACTTTCACAGCTCATTATTTCACATTCACAATCTGTTTCAGCAGTGGAGCCCCCCACTGAAGTGGGCGGTTTTGTCCTCGGCAGTAATGTTACCGACTATCCGGAGATTGAATATTCAAACTTCTTAAAAGAGGTCGTAATCTATGACTGGCACGGTTTTCACAAGGGAATTATCTCCTATGGCGTCTGTGCTTCACCCGGTGAGATTGTCAAAATAAAATTGAAATATGCTGATTCCAGCAAGAAGTTTTTCAAGATCCTGCTCAAAAAGTTCAAAAAGAAATATGGCAAACCAACGGAATGGAAAGGGGATTCCTTCGGGATCCTCCATATCTGGAAGTGGCAGTTCGTTGATAAAAACAACAACCGGGTGCACCTGGTGCTCCAGCATAACAGCAAAAACCCCAATGAAAACACCGGCAATATGGTGAAACTCTACTACCCCGACAACATCATCAGGGAACAGAAATGTTTTACCGACCAGTGCACAAAAAATATCAGCGAGGAAGAAAAGCTGAAACGGCTTCAGCGTAAAAAAAGTGACTGGAACTATCTGATCCCCAGATAGCCGGAAATGATAGCGCCAGACAACGAGCAGTGGCAGACAATCTCCTGGAATGCAATACGCCTTGAGCGACCTGCCGACTGGGAGCCCATTGTCTCAGGAAAGACTCACATTCTGTTTGAACAGGAGTTCAGGCCGGTTTTTGAGCTGCGCTGGCAGCGCCCCGGAAAACGGAGCAGGGAGTCCATGGACGCAGCTCTTGCGAGAATCGCACGGGAATCCGGTCTTCCCGAACTCACTCCCATCCCGCCACACTGGAAAAAATACAGCGACAAATATGCCATAAAACTCCTGGCTGCTGACGAGGGCGACATCCCGAAGGCGGCGATATTTATCTGCAGGGAGTGCAAAAGCACACTCCTCTTCTACTTCTTCAAAGAGCTCACGGGAAGACTCCACCAGGACATGCTGCAGCTCATTTCATCCATACGCTGCCATCAGGAGAGTGCAGAGTCAGGTGTTCTCTGGAAGATCCAGGACTTTCAGGTTTCAACTCCTGAATATTTCAGCCTCAGCGGCTATAATTTCGGAGCAGGCCTCACCCGACTCTCCTTTGTTCACAAGGGGTTCACCATGCATCTCTGCCGACTGGCCGGTGCCGGCCAGCGCCTTCGGGATTCATCACTCCTCAACCTGCTGAACCTCCTCGGTGACCTGAATATCCATGAGGATAGCGCCCGGTACCGGGAAAATGAAGTAAGCCACCGCTCATACCCATCCATCACACAGCAGATTCGCTGCAGAATCAGACGCGAATCCCCCTTTCACTGGGCAGTCCTGCGCCATCACCCGGAGCTGGACCGGATAAGCGGACTCTTCTTCTTTGATAAAAAACCCATCCCTGAAAACCTGGTCTCATCCATGGAAGAGAGTTATGAAATTTTCCCACTCTAGCAGCGAACAGACCCTCAGCCGCAGTGAATCACTGGCATGCATCCCCGTTCACAACGAGTCCGCCAGCTGGCAGGAACTGGACAATGGCGAGATTCTCTTCAGCTATGCAATACCACTCAGTCGTTTTTTTCAGAGCCTGCACCGCAGGTTCAGTCGAAATCAGGCGGAAGTTCCCACCCGAAAACTGCAGCTGGATCAGATGGGCAGCTTTGTCTGGAAGCTCATTGACGGAAAAAACTCGGTAAAGGACATTATCCGGATCTTCGCAACTGAATACAGGGTAACAAGCCAGGAGGCGGAAACCGCCGTCTCATCCTTCCTCAAGACCCTGGGACAGCGGGGCTTCATCGTCCTGTATGGCGCGGAAAAATAGATCATCCAAGCCGCTGCTGAATGGCCTGGAGATCCTTCCAGGTTGCTTTCTTCATCTCCGGATTCTGCAGCAGATAGCCGGGATGATAGGTGGGAAGCAGGGGAATTGTCAGGCCGTCAGAAGCCTTGTAATTATAAAAGCTGCCGCGTAATTTCGAGAGCGGCTGGGAGAAACGGAGCAGAGTCCTGGTTGACACCATGCCCATGGTGCAGATAATTTCCGGCTGCAGTGCCGCAATCTGACGCTGCAGGTAGGAGAGGCAGGCATCGATATGTTCTGCCTGCGGCTGAACACCGGGGGCCACTCCGCATTTGATCACATTGGTGACAAAAACTTCATTTTCACTGAGATTGATGGCTGTGAGCATCCTGTCAACCATACGATCCTCATCTGCTCCGAAGACAGAACCACTGCCGCCCTCACCCTGCACAGGGAGCCAGTGCCCCACAATCATAAGGCGGATATTCCCGCCACCGCCGCCCCGGCCCGCCGTTGAAACGGAACGTTTTTCAGACAGGCTGCAGCTTCTGCACCGGCCCACTTCCCCCTCGATATCAGTGAGCACTCCATGATTGATCTTTCTGTGGACCCGGACTTTGGTCCCGGGCGGCACGGCAGCACTGCTTTTTTTCTGCTCCACCGTCTCTCTCCGGACTGGCGGCGTTGCCTGAGTCCTGCTCCGCGCACAGACCTCGAAGAAAGATAAGAGTTCATCACTGGCGGGATACGGGCTGATTGAGCAGCTCTCATGGCAGGCCAGAACGGCACGGATATCACGCAACAACTCTCTCTTTTCCATAATAGTATTCATGTTCTGCCCAAGTCCCGCAAAGTCTCAGCCCGGCAGCCTCTAAAAAACCTTTCCCTGTCTTGACAAAAACAGATACAGGACCAATTTTATAGGGTGTTGCCAGTATATCGCCAACACTTTTTAACGAAAAGAAGTGTATCCAAATCCTGAAAAATTATTTTACGTTTACTATATTGTACCAGTATTTCTTATCCATAAAGGAGTAACGCCATGCCAATCTATGAATTTCACTGTGAGGACTGCGGCAAGAACTTTGAAAGCCTTGTGATGATTGCATCAGCTTTAGATGACGTAAGCTGCAAACACTGCAAGAGTTCAAACATCAAAAAGATGATCTCCACCACATCAAGCCAGCCGCTCAACAGCAGCTCAATCCCGGCAGGAGCACTTTCCGGCTGCTCCTCCCGATCCGGATTTTCCTGAGCATAACAGCAAAAAGGCCCGTGCGGCCTTTCACAAGCGGTCAGAGGGTGTCCCGGGATCCATCCCCACCCTCTGATTACTTCTTTTTCTCCCTGGCAAAATCAAAGACCATCTCATTGTCCTTGAGCATGCCGTGTTTCTCCCGAGCCACCTGTTCCAGGTACTCCTTATCATTCTGGAGCCGCTCGATGTCACGCTCCATCTCTTTATTCTGCTGCGCCAGGCGCTCCTGATCAGCCTTCAGGTCGGCAAGATACCTTTTCTGCTGGTGCTGATGGTATATTCCGATTCCAGGACTGAAGAAAATCAGTAACAGGGAGAAGACCACAATGACCAGAGAGATACGCAGCAGTCGTTTCTGCTGCAGTGGCGAAAGAGATGTTTTCGGTTTCTGTTTCCTGATCATTGTATTATTCTACCTGCCTGTAAGCTCATCTCCTGAAATACTACTCCACAACAGGACAACACCATGAATTCAGCCCCAGACAAAGGACTCGTTCTTGTCAGTGCCTGCCTGGTCGGCCTCTGTACGCGCTATGACGGTGCCGTAAAGGCGAACCCGTCATGCATGGAATTCCTGCAGGGAACGACATGGATACCGGTCTGCCCCGAGCAGCTTGGCGGCCTGCCGACCCCGCGCCCGGCAGCGGACATACTTTCAGGAAACGGCCATGGTGTTCTCAATGGTACCGCTTCCGTCAGGACCCGCTCGGGAGAGGATCTTTCCGCTCCATTTATCAAAGGTGCAGAACAGGTCCTGCAGATCGCCACATCCCAGAAGGTAAGCGCTGCCTGCCTGAAATCCGGAAGCCCTTCCTGTGCTGTTTCAGGCACCATTGGCGTCACTGCCGCCCTGCTCAAAGAGCAGGGTGTTACGCTCCACGAGTTCTAAGACGGCAGCACAGTCCTATTTGATGCGCATCACCCGCAGAATGACAATCCCCGCCTCATAGAGAAGATACAGGGGACCGCCCATGAGGAGCATGTTCACCACATCCGGCGTGGGAGTGAGCAGTGCTGCCAGGATGGCGATCAACAGCAGGGCATATCTTCTGTTACGCTCATAAAACCCTCTGGTCAGCATGCCCACCTTGGCCATGAAAACCATAAACATGGGCAGCTCAAAAATCACCCCGAAGGCCAGAATAAAAATGGTGGTAAAATTCACAAAACGACCAATGGAGATAACCGGCTGCAGATCAGCTGAACCAAAACCGAGGAGGAATTTAATGCCAAAAGGCAGGGTGACGAAATAACAGAACAGGGTCCCTGCATAGAAGAGCAGGCAGGTGAACATCACAAAGAAAAACAGTTGTGTCCCGTCAACGCCGAAGGGTTTCCCCATGGCACGCCACAGGACCGCCATTATCCACGGCATAATTATGTAGAGCGAGGCAAACAGGGCCAGTTTGACATGGGCCAGAAAGGGACCGGCCACTGAAAAAAAGTAGAGTTTACCGGAAAGGTGCGCCTGCACCATATGCAGCAGTTCAGGAGAGAGGAAAAATATGCCAGCAGTGGCCAGCAAAATGCTGATCCCCAGGCCGCGGACGGATCTCCTCAGTTCCATAAGAAAAATTACCAGGCTGTGTTGTCGATCTATTGCTTCCAGGGTCTCTTCTCCACTTTGTTATTATTGGCAATCCTATCGGTGAATCCACTGAACAAGATAGCAGATGCCTTTTTGAAAAGCAATTTGATAGAGGTTGCTTTCAAATTTCAGCCGTGATAGAAAACAGGGGTGTCTGTAAAACAGCTCTCTTTCAGCACTGAAGAGGCAGAGCCATTTAACCCATAAAAGAAGCTATCCACCATGCTAGAACTTCGTTTTATTAGAGAAAACCTGGATCTTGTCCGCGACAAAACCGCCCACAGAGGTATTTCCACCGACAACGTAGATGAATTTGCCTCGGTCGACCGGGAACGTCTGCAACTGCTCTCTGAAGTGGAAACCCTCAAGAATAAACGAAATGTCGCCTCAAAGGAGATAGCCCGGCTCAAGCAGGGCAGTGACGATGAGAAAAAAGAGGCCGACATCCTTATTCCGGAAATGCGAAAAGCTTCCGAAAAAATAAAAGAACTCGACCGGAAACTTGGAGAGATTCAGGACAGGCTGCAGGATCTCGTTCTCTCCATCCCCAATCTCTGCAGTGATGACGTCCCCAGGGGCCAGGATGACACTGACAATGTGGAGCTGCGGACCTGGGGCGAGAAACCGCGGTTTTCCTTTGAACCCAAACCCCATTGGGAAGTTGGCGAAGACCTGGGTATCCTTGATTTTGAACGGGCAGCCAAACTCTCCGGAGCACGCTTTGCACTCCTCAAGGGGCTCGCCTCCAAAATGGAACGGGCACTCACCAACTTCATGCTCGATCTCCACACCCAGAAACATGGCTACGAAGAGGTACTGCCTCCATTTCTTGTGAACAGCGCCTCCATGACCGCCACCGGCCAGCTGCCCAAATTTGCTGAAGACCTCTTTGCCATCAAGGACTGGGACCTCTACCTCATCCCCACGGCCGAAGTCCCGGTGACCAATATCCACCGCGACGAGACCCTGGAGGAGAGCGAACTGCCAATTAAGTTTACAGCCTATACACCTTGTTTCCGGTCCGAGGCCGGATCGTATGGGAGAGACACCAAAGGACTGATCCGGCAGCACCAGTTCGACAAGGTTGAGCTTGTCAAATTCACCACCCCCGAGACATCTGCACAGGAGCTTGAAGACCTTCTGGCCGATGCCGAAGAAGTGCTGCAGTTACTGGGCCTCCACTACCGGGTGGTCAACCTCTGCAGTGGTGATCTGGGATTTTCTTCCACCAAGACCTACGATATCGAAGTATGGCTTCCAGGTCAGAACGCCTACCGGGAGATCTCTTCCTGCTCCAACTTCCTGGATTATCAGGCAAGACGGGGCGGTATCCGCTATCGACCCACCGGAGAAAAGAAGAGCAGGCTGGTTCACACCCTGAACGGTTCAGGCCTGGCTGTGGGAAGAACTCTGCTGGCAATTCTGGAAAACTATCAGCAGGAAGACGGCAGTGTGGCCATTCCCGAGGTCTTAAAACCCTACTTTGAAAAACGTTTCTAGTTATCAGGGAGCTCAGGAGGGAGAGAGAAAGATACTCTCTTCCGGAACTGAGAGTTTCACCACCTCACCCACCAGTGGTCTGTACTGCCGATACACCGATAGGGCAAGGGCCACCTTCAGCTTCAGGCCGCAATCCACAGTGAGCAGGATCTGATCCCTGTCCTGCTCAACACACAGTACACGTCCCGTCAGCAGATTGGACCTGATCGAATCCGCTGACGGGAAACAGCGAACGCCGGCGGGATCAATGGAAAGCCTGCAGAATCCGGAGCAGTCCTCCTCCCGCCGCCTCTCCAGGCGCAGCCCGAACCGCTCATTCACTTCACAGAACCATGAACCGTCATCCTGCCGTCTCATCCTGCACCTGAAGCTGTTTTCACTCCCCCGCCGTGATAATCTTCCGTGGGCAAGGATAAGGCTGTGATCAGCCAGCTGTCTGGCCTGGGAAAGATAGTGGGTGGCCATGATGATTGAAGTCTGCTCCTCTGTATTGATTGTTTTCAGGATATCAAGGATGATCTCCTGATTCTCCTCATCAACGTTTGCCGTCGGCTCATCACAGAGCAGCACTTCGGGGGCAACGGCCAGAGCCCTTGCCAGGGCAACACGTTTTCCTTCTCCACCGGACAGCTTATGGGCATCGGCATGGAAGAAGTCCTCCATACCGACGCGGTGCAGAACCTCTGCCACCCGCCGTGCCCGC
>Ga0256834_1003111_pt1 | contig 10073 bp, 1 predicted proteins | sample 4281140metaG_FD_190536 | JGI IMG/M metagenome (GOLD analysis project Ga0256834, IMG submission 190536) | Hydrothermal vent microbial communities from East Pacific Rise, Pacific Ocean - 4281-140 | ecosystem: Environmental > Aquatic > Marine > Hydrothermal vents | place: Pacific Ocean: East Pacific... | reverse complement strand
GATATTTATAGAGTCACCCCCCCTCTTTTTCGATGATTTATGTTTTAAATAGTGGTGATTATTCACACAAATCATCGAAAAAAAGGGGGGGTGACTTTATAAATATTGGTTTGCTAAGGTGTATTTGAGTGAAAACCTAACCAGGAGGCCAAGTTAAGTCTCTGCCAGCCAATAAATAATGGAGTTGTAAAATAACTCAATCATATTAACTTGAAAAGGTATTTCAAATAGTTAGCTCTTTAAAAAAATCAATTCAATATGTTCCTTGTCATGTAAAACAGCGTAATCAGAATAACAGTATTGATAATTTTGTCTTCAGGTGTTATGTATGAATCATATTAAGATATTTTATCAAGAGATTAAGTATGCATAACGTTTGTTTTTCTGCCAAACCCCTTCTTTTACGTTTTATTACATTTTCTTTACTCGCTGTTTTTTTAACAGCGTGTGATGGTAATTCTATTGATAAAAGTTACATTCCAGTAGCAGATGCGGGAGATGATCAAAATACGCGTATTGGGGAAATGATTACATTTGATGCGAGTGAATCATCAGATACAGACGATGAGGTTCTGTCATATCGTTGGGAGTTTGTGGATAAGCCCGCGAATAGTAATGCAGTTATTGTTGATGCCGATACTGTTTCGCCTACTTTTTCAGCCGATGTTGATGGTACATACGTTTTTCAACTAATCGTGAATGATGGTAAAACAGACAGTAAGCCTGATCAGGTAATTATTATTGTTGGTAATGTTTTAAACGCACCTATCGCAAGTGCGGGTGATGATCAAACGGGTGTTGTTGGTGAGTTAATAGAATTAGTGGGTTTAGGCTCAAGTAGCGATAAGGGTGAGTTAACGTTCAGCTGGATAATTAAATTACGACCAGAAGGCAGTAAATCAACTCTTAGTAATTCTGATAGCGCGGAGCCTTCTTTTAGCCCTGATAAAGTGGGTAAGTATATTTTTGAGCTAAGGGTAAAAAGGGGTGAGTTAGAAAGCCTACCTGATGAAATTATTATCCAAATTACAGGTAATGGAAGAGAAGGAAATACTAAACCCGTGGCAGTAGCAGGGCAAGATCAACGGGTAACGATAGGTTCTGAAGTATTGCTTAGTGGGTCTGCTTCAAAAGACATTGATAATGATGACTTAACCTATAGTTGGGAGTTAATAGCAAAGCCACAGAATAGCCTTGTGAGCATAAGTGATACTGGCCATGTGGAGTTGAGCTTTATTCCTGATGTTGCGGGCGAGTATGTTTTTCAACTTATGCTAAACGATGGAATGATGAATAGCATTCCAGATACCCTGAAGGTTTTGGCCGTTGCCGTTAATATTCCACCAAATAAAATATGTACGCCCAATGGGACAAGCTCCAAAAGCTGTAACGTTGATAATGGTTTAGGCACGCAAATTAGAGCTTGTGCTGTAAATGGATTGACATGGGGAGGCTATGAAGATTGTATCGTAACGAGCTGTAATACAGGTTATCACAAGGAGGGTAATAGTTGTGTTATTGATACTCCAACTCAAGTTTGTACGCCCGATGCAACAGAGTCAAAAGAGTGTGTGCTTGATAACGGTTCAGGTACGCAAACTAGAGCTTGTGCTGCTGATGGATCAGCGTGGAGTGACTATGAAGGCTGTAAAATAACGAGCTGTAATACAGGCTATCACAAGGAAGGTAATAGCTGTGTTATCGATACTCTAACTCAAGTTTGTACGCCCGATGCAACAGAGTCAAAAGAGTGTGTGCTTGATAACGGTTCAGGTACGCAAACTAGAGCTTGTGCTGCTGATGGGTCAGCGTGGAGTGACTATGAAGGCTGTAAAATAGCGAGCTGTAATACAGGCTATCACAAGGTAGGAAATATTTGTGTTGTAGATGTCCAAAATAACACTCAACCTACGGTTAATGCTGGGAGTGACAAAACACTAAATGAAGGAGAGTTAGTCTCACTTTTAGCAATTGCATCTGATGATGGTGAGATTGTAAAAACGGAGTGGCTTGATAAAGACGGTAATTTATTGGGGAGCGAACTAGGTTTAGCTTTAACAACTTTAGCTTTAGGGGATCATATATTTACAGTCAAAGTAACAGATAATGGAGGTTTGACTGCCGAGGATGATATTAAGGTAACAGTTCAAGAAGATACAACACCTTTAGGGTTATTATCAGGAAAAGTTGTTGATCAAAAAGGTATTTTAATTACTAATGCCAAAGTGTTATTGGCTACAGGCCAAATTACTTTTAGTAATGCCAAAGGAATATATAAAATTGAAGGTATAAGACCAACCGATAGATCTACAGTAACAGCATCTCGTTATAATTTTTTAGAAAACTCGGAGATTATTAAAATAAAGCCAGAGAAGGAAACAGTTCAAAATATTGTCTTATCTAGACCTAAAAAAATAGAAACATTTGATATAAGTAAAGAAGTCACGATTGAAACAGATGGGCTGATTATTAAACCACCTGCTAATGGATATGTTGATAAAAATGGTGAAAAGGTTGAAGGTAAAGTTTCGCTGTCAGCATCATACTTTCCCATTACAACAGATGAGGGAATAAACGAGTTTCCTGGCGATACTTTAGCTGTTAATGACGAAGGTGAATCAGGTGATCTAACATCATTTGGGTTCATAAAAATAGAGTTGAAAGATGATTCTGGTAATGGGATTGAATTGGAAGATGGTCAAGAAATTGAGCTTAGTATTCCAGCAGATGATAAATTAGAAAAGCCAGCAACCATCCCATTTTGGTATTTTGATGAAGAGAAAGGTTTATGGGTAGAGGATGGTGAAGCGGTTTATGATCCAGAAACTAATACCTATAAAACAGCAATATCAACCGTAAACAGAGCTTTTAATTTAGATCAATTTGCAAATGCGAGAGATGTGTTTGGTTCTCAAGAGATATGTGTAGAAGATAAAGGGGGAAATAAAGTATTAGCAAATATTATTATTGAACCAGAAAGTCAAGTATGGAGAGATCTATCGAGAACAAGTACAGATGGCTTACTAAAGTTACAAGGTATTATTGCTAATAATAAATACAATTACTATGCGAGCACAGATGATGGCTGGATAGGAGAGTTTACGGGAAACCCAGCTTACCTACAGTCAGGTGAAAATACGCTAGATACATGTATTGTTGTTGACGAGAGCAATAAAGTACAAGCTATCTCTATCGTAGGAACAGTAGTTAATACATCTGGAAACTCTTTACCAGATATTGATATATCAATATTTGGTAATACTGAGGGGCTAACATTTGGTCCGCCTGGTCTAACAGGAATAATTGAAACAAAAACAGGTTCAAACGGGCAGTTTAGAGTTGTTATTAACAAAAGTAGTATGACCGCTTTAGAAGTTGCCTTACTTGGAAAAGAAATAACAATTAAAGCCTTTAATGAAAGTGAATCATATAAAAAATTCCTACTGGATAAAGGGGGTAGTACGTTCAATGTAGGAAGCATCGTTTTATCTTCTAATCAACCTCCTGTTGCTAATGCAGGCTTGGATGAAGTTATCTTTTTAGGAAGTCCTGTTGATCTATCTTCTAACCTGAGTTATGACCCTGATGCGGGCGACTCTATAGCCCAATACGAATGGAGAGAAGGGGATAATATTGTAGGACTTAGTAGTAGTTATTCGAGTTCCTCATTAAGCCTTGGAGATCATTATTTTGTTCTTACTGTTACTGATCAATTTGGATTAAAGGCTACTGATGAAGTAAAAGTTTCTGTCGTTGATATTCAAAAGCATCGGTTGTTTGTAGATGCCGGACTTAATATGGATGTGCTAGAAGGAGACTATGTAAATCTTACTCTAGGGAATACAGAGACTATTTCTGTTGGAAGTAGTATTAGTCAAGTTCAATGGAAAGAGGGGAATAGCCTTATTAGCAATAGTGCCAATTATAGTACGCCTGATCTTAGTCTCGGAGAGCATACTTTTACATTATTGGTTAAAAATAAACATGGGTTGGAAGGTAGAGATGATATTACAGTCGTTGTACATGAAAAATCACACCAGCTACTTGTAAATACAGGGTTGGACAAAACTTATGATATAGGGGATAAATTCACTATCTCTCCTGATATTGTCATCAGAGGTAGTGCGATAAAGTCTACAAAATGGATGAAAGCGAGTGAGGTTATTAGTACAGACTATAGTCTAACAAATCCAAATTTAGGTGTAGGGGTACATACAATTCAACTCATTGTAACCAATGAAAATAATGTGGAAGTCACTGATGAAGTAATTATTACGATAAAGGAAAGTGGAAGTCATTCATTGTATGTAAATTTAGGTTTAGATAAATTTTATTATTCAGATCAAATTGACAAATATGGGTTTAGTGTTACAACAGAATCAATTCAATCAGTTGGTAGTAACCCTATTTCCTATGTATGGATGCTAGATAATAAAATCGTGTATGAGAAAGTACCTACGTATTTTTCGGAAACATGGTTGCCAAGTAATATAGTAAAAGAGTTGGGTTTAAATGTAGGAGCTCATTCTTTTAAACTTATTGTAAAAAATGCTAAAGGTTTAGAAGAAAGTGATGAAGTAGTTATAACCATTCGTGAAAAAGAAGACCATTACCTCTTTGCTGATGCAGGCTTAGATAAAAGTTTTTATGTTGGTGATAGTATTGTGATCGGGAGCAGCTCCTCGACATTATCTATTGGTAGTTCATTTACTTCGACAATTTGGAAGGAAGGGGATGAAGTACTCTTAGCTTCTTCTGATACACAAACTTATTCTAATACGCTATATGGCAACATAGCTCTTGATGTCGGTGAACATACTATTACTAGAATAGTTACTAATGAACACGGTTTAGAAGCTAGTGATGATGTGGTTATCACTATTGTAAATAAACCCGTAGTGAGTGGAGATATTTTTGCCGATGCTGGATTAGATAAAGTAACTTACCAAGGAAAATATATTTCTATAGGAACTCAAAACAAGAGTTTCTCCGTGAATAGTGGTTTGTCTTACAAGTGGACTGTAGGAGAAACTGTTCTAAGTTATGGTGTTTGGACTTCCTCTCCAGACCTTGGTGTAGGAACACATTCTATAAAGCTAACTGTTACTGATAGTAAAGGTTTAACAGCTACAGATACAATGAATCTAAAAATTGTAGCCTCTCCTGAGAAGTGGGTTTATGCCAATGCAGGTATAGATATGGTTATTGCTCAAGGAGAGCGTGCTTTTATAAAGGCTAGTGATAGTAAATCTCGATATGGAGATTTAAGCTATAAGTGGTCTGAAAATGGTAATACATTAAGCACAGATGGTTATATTCTTAGATATGACGCGATGGAATTAGGTAGTCATTTGATAAAGCTAACTGTTGCCGATGATACAGGCACAGTTACAGATAGTGATGAGATGACACTATTCGTTGTAGAACCTAAAGATCCACCCCCACTTCATATGGAAATAGGGTCAAATAAATCTATTTATATCAATGATCGAATACTTCTTCAGTTGGTCTCCCCATCTGGTTATATAGATGCAAACAGGCAGTGGATAGGGGATGGGGTCACTTTGAGTACAGATGATTATTTCTATTATGAAGCATTAGAGCTAGGTGAACACACGATTAAGGTCATTGTTACAGATAAAGATACGGACAATTTGCTAGGTACATATGAAATTGTAATTACTGTTGTAGAAGATAGACCAAGAGAAGTGAATGCAAATGCAGGACTTAATCAAACCGTTTATTTAGGGAATTCTACTATTCTAAATAGTTTTAAATCCTATTCCTTTGGAGGGACTATAAAAGAAACTCAATGGACAGAAAATGGAGAGCTTTTAGCTTATGGTTATCGGAGTAGGGTAGGTTATATAGCAGAAACACTGGGTAAACATACGGTTACATTAACAGTTACAGATAGTAATGGTTTGACAGATACCGATGACGTTATTGTTACAGTACTTCCAAAAGTAGAAGAAATATATGCTGATGCAGGAAAGGATATATCTATATACAAAGGGAGATCCATAAATTTAACTATAAATGAAAGTTATTCTCTAAATAATTCAATCACAGAAGTAAAATGGATTGAAGATGGCGTAACTATTTCTTCAAACTTTCAAAGTAATACTTTAGGAGAACGTCATCTTACCTTGGAAATTACGGATAGTGCAGGATTAACAGCTAGTGATGAAGTGGTTATTACTGTCGTGAGTGATGAAAAGTTAGATACGGTTCCTCCCATTCTTACTCTCATAGGTGATTCTGAGATAACTATCACTCAAGGTGATACATATATTGATCAAGGTGCAACGGCTAAAGATGATCGAGATGGTGTTATCACTGAAAATATAATTTCAACAAATCGTTTATTCACCACTTATGTTTTAGGTAAGTATCAATATAATTATCGCGTGAGTGATATTGCAGGAAACTCTGCCACAGCTACTCGAACTATCACTATAGTGGCAGGAACAGGGGATGATGATATTCCTCCAGTTATTACACTCATCGGTGAAAACCCTATGAATATAATTCAAGGTACGGAGTATAACGATGCTGGAATCACTGTTTTAGACAGCCGTGATGGAACACTTGCCTATACTTTCAATAGCAATGTAAATATCAATATTCCTAGTGCTTATCAAGTGGTCTATACCGCAAAAGATGCCGCAGGAAATAGCAGCAAAGCAACACGTGTTGTTAATGTACTTCGTGATCCAAACATTGTTATTGATACCACAAAACCTGTGATTACACTTAAAGGTGAATCAGTTATGTCAATCACTGAAGGTGTAGCCTATACGGATGAAGGCGCAACGGCTACCGATAATATTGATGGAGACATCACCGAAAAAATATCAATAGATAATCCTGTTGATATTAATATAGTTAAAGATTACAACATCACATACAGCGTAAAAGATAAAGCAGGTAACGAAGCCACTTTAACAAGAACAGTAAAAGTAACTAAAAAGCCAGATGAACCAGATACTTTACCCCCTATTTTAGTAAAATCACTAGAATGGCTAGAAACCCAAAAGCAAGCCGATGGTGCGTATACCAGCAACGCTAAAATCTCGATGGCATGGCAATCTACAGCTGAAGTGCTTCGTGCTTATCATAAAGTGGGTGATGTTACCGCCACTGGTATAGCTCCAGCAAAAGCTTACCTAAGCGCAGAAGACAGCAAAAAAATAGAAGCACTGGCTCGTAAAATTATTATGGGTAGCGAGACAGGTGATGATGTTTCTGCCATCGTGTCTGAACTTATTCAGCTACAAAATATTGACTCTGGTTTTGGTGATCAAGCGCATTATCACAGCCGTGTAACCGACACCGCCTTTGCACTTAAAGCATTAGGAATGGTAGGAAATGTAGATACCAAAATCACAGGTTTTGCTATTAACTATCTGAAAAGGCAACAATCAGCAGGCGGTGGTTTCTCGCATTCCAGTAAAAACAATGACTCAATCTATGAAACCGCACTCACTCTTATTGCACTGCAAGAGTTCCAGCATATTTATAGCCTAGAATCAGAGATACGTTTAGCGACAACATATCTACTGGATAATCAAAGCAATAACGATACAACAAACTGGGAGGCGGCCTACGCGCTGTTGGCAATAAAACCAACCACGGCTAACAAAGTCGCATATAAAGCCGCGACAGACCGTTTGAAAGTAGCACAACTAAGCAATGGCTCATGGAGCAATGAAGTCTACACAACCGCATTAGCCATCCGTGCCATTTATAAAGCTGAAAATGCGTTAAAGAATTTATAGGAATTATGATGAACTCAAGCTCAAGCCACACACCTTTGATCACAACGCTTAAAAATGCAAAGCTACTCATGCGTAGTACAGCGCTTTTGGTTGTCTTTTTTCATACTTTTTTGATTTTATCACCAGCGGCAGCGGCTATGCGGGATGAAGTGAACAAAGAGGATTATTCAAAAAACACCATAGAAGCTGAGTTATCAACAAGCTATATTAAAACCATAGAAAATCTCGTCCTACTCAAGCAACTGCGCCGTGAAGGCAAAAACACCGATGTTGTTATCGGTGAGCTTAAAGCCTTAAAAACAAAGCTTGAAAATTTAAACGAGGCGGTTACCGAGGTTTTTGAGAAACAAAATACAGGCTTGGCAAAAACGCTGTTCCCAAAATATAAACTCAAACTGCAAAACCAGCAGACGGTGCATTTTAAAGAAAAAAATAAAGCCTTTATGGCACTACTCAATAAAGAAACGCAAACAGGTTTTATTGCCAATGCCCTGCGAGGGTTTAATAACCTACTGGGTGATAATAAAACCATGCCAGACAAACGTCTGCAAGGTAACGTGGCAAACCGTGTGAGTGATGGTCAGTATGTGTTTAAAACTACGGATTTTAAACGTAGCCAACAAGCCTTTGACCCTAATAATATGGGGACAAGCTCGCGCCAGCCTGATAAAACCAATACCCCAAAAACCACCCATCAACAATTTATTAACAGTGGTTTACGCAATAGCCCATTGGTAACTCTGAGTGCTTTAGGTGATTTTAAATACGATGGGCTTGAAGGCGCAAGCGACCCGTTATATTTGGCAGAAAGCGATGAGGTACAACTCACTCAATCCATCAAAGATAAAGCCGCCGAGCTAGAATACGATGCGGTAAAAATCTATCATTGGGTTCGCAATAATATCGAATGGTTACCCAGCTGGGGCGCGATTCAAGATGCCGAGCTAACGCTTGAGGCTAAGCGTGGCAACTCAATGGATATTGCCAGTTTAACCGTCTCGCTACTGCGTGCCTCACAAATACCCGCACGCTATGTACACGGCACAATTGATGTACCACCAGAAGACTTTAAAAACTGGGCAGGTGGTTTTAGCACTGCCAAAGCCGCGGGGGATTATGCCTCAAGTGCAGGTATTCCCTTAGTATTACAAACCACCATCCTTGGTGATGGAACAAGTGTTGAAACCCTGCGAATGGAACACGTTTGGGTAGAGGCGGCAACCGACTTTCAGCCATCACGCGGGGCAATTAACCAAAATGCGGATACATGGGTACAGCTCGACCCCAGTTTTAAGCAATATGAATTTCAAGAGGGTTTAGATGTAGTCGCCATATCAGGGCTGGATATGGACAAACTTGCACAAGATTTTGTAGATTCAGGCACGGTAAATGAGGCAGAGGGCTGGGCAACAGGTTTTGACCCGAGTATTTTACAAGCGGCTCAAACCCAAGCACAAGAAAAGCTTGAGGCGCATATTGCCACTTTAGATAAGCCAACGGTTGGCGATGTGATTGGCGGTAAGAAAACCATTATTAAAGAGTATCCTGCCCTACCCTCATCACTGCCTAACCGCATTGTGATTGTCGGCACACGCTATGATAAACTCCCCAGCCAATTACAACAAACCATCGAGTTTGCTTTTGCTAAAGATATAATGGGTGAAATGATCGACCCAATTAGCTTCCCCTTTGCCAAACTCAATAATGAAAAGGTCAACCTCAGCTTTAAACCCGCCACCCAAGCCGATGAAGATGCACTGGCGGCACTAATCCCCGAAGGTATTACCGATGCCAATCAATTACCCACCAGTATCCCCAGCTCGATTAATGTCACCCCTGAGCTTAAAGTGAATGGTGAAGTCGTTAAAACAGGTCACGCCATGCAAATAGGCGCAGAAATAAACTTTACCACAGGCATTCGTTTTGCAGGTAAAGGCTATATCATCACCCCCAGAAGTTACTCAGTCATTGCTGGCTCGTTTTTAAATGTGAATGTGTTTGCGGGGAGTGTGTCGCCTGTTAAGCTTGAGAAGCTACAAACAAAACTACAAGCAACCAAACTCACCTTAGAGTCCGCTAATCAGACAGAAATATCCGCCCTAACACGCGATGATATACTGGGCGATATGTTTTACGCTGGAGGTTTAGGATACTACGCACAATTGTTATCACTCAGTTATATTAGTGGCTTAAAAGCCAAAGGCTATTATCAACTTGCGGCAGGTTACGGCACGATAGGTTATGAGCCAGAGGTGAATACCTTTTTTGGGCAGCCCCGAGGCATTAGCACGG
>Ga0256834_1003110_pt1 | contig 10078 bp, 10 predicted proteins | sample 4281140metaG_FD_190536 | JGI IMG/M metagenome (GOLD analysis project Ga0256834, IMG submission 190536) | Hydrothermal vent microbial communities from East Pacific Rise, Pacific Ocean - 4281-140 | ecosystem: Environmental > Aquatic > Marine > Hydrothermal vents | place: Pacific Ocean: East... | reverse complement strand
TTTTGTTTACTTATATTCGGTTGTTAAAGATCACTCTAAGCTCACTCTCTAACAAACTCTGTTAGGTCTCTGTGTTCTTGGACGCGTATTATAGACAAATCGTATTAGGATGTCAAGGGTTTCTCGCAATTTATCGAAAATTCTTTTTCTCTTTTACTTTTTGCGAGTTTACTTACTATATATAAGAGAGTTTAATTATTTCAACTTTTCAATATATGTGTATCCTGTTTCTGCTTGTACTCTTATAGTAAAACTATCATCCCCATTAATTTCACCATCATTATTTACATCTGAAGACATTTCAAACTTTAATCTACAATCTTTTGTCATTATTTTAGAAAAATCTGCCACTCCATAACTGGCTATCTGGTGATGTGGTCTACCTAAATGGTCAAAAGCTATATGTTGAACCTTAGAACAACCACCATATTTTCGTATTCTATTAATACCAAACTTTTTTGAAATTAAAATTGTTGGACTTTCATCTTTTTTTAACTCTTTACACTTATTCATAGTATACAAATATTTACCATCCATAGGATTAATTGCAGATTCATCTTTATTAAAACCTGTATCTAGTGTAACAGCTGATCCAACTCTGTAGTAGTATTCTGCTGTACCATCATCAGGATTGGTTGTATTTCTACATTTCCCATATTCAAAACGCCAATATGCTCGTTGCCAAAAACGATTGTTATCTTTACGATGTTTATTATCATTAAGTGCCAACTGTTGAGCCAGTCTAATATGTGAGAGAATTGTTTCAGAAGCTTCTTCTCTTAAATCTCTGTCCATTCGCCCTATTGCCAAAGAAACAAGAATACCTAATACGACAATAACAAAAATAAGTTCAATGATAGAAAATGCTGTTTTTTTCAATTATAATCTCCTATATTATTTAATATATAAGATTATATCAAGTTTACTTAAGATTGGTTTTGATCATAAATAAAGGAATATCCTGTTTCTGCCTCTATAGTTATAATAAACTGGTCATCGATTCCATCATTATCTTCATCTGTTGACATTATAAAAGTTAAATTACAATCCGTATTCATTATTGTTAAGAAATTATTAGTAGCCGTATCAATAGAAAGATAAGGTCGACCATTATAATCAAATGCAATTGAATTACTAGTTACACAGCCTGATGATGGAGTAATTGTGTGAATACCAAATTTATTTTCTAATAATACTTTTTTACTCATATCTGTATCTGTTCCACCATCATTCCAAAGATATTTTCCATCTACAGGATCTATAGCTGATTCTAACATCGCCAAGGAACCATCTAAATCTAAATCTGAACCAACACTATATGTACAGTCTGAAGTACAATTAAAATCAATCTGCCAGTAAGCTCTTTGCCAGTTACTACTACTATCACTACGATGCTTATTATCTCTTAATGCCAGTTGTTGTGTTAAACGCATATGTGAGAGTATAGATTCAGAAGCCTCTTGTTTTAAGTCTCTGTCCATACGTCCCATAGCCAAAGAAGCTAAGATACCTAAAACAACAATAACAAAAACGAGCTCAATCATGGTAAATGCAGATTTATTTTTCAAAAGAAGAACCTTGGTATAATTTAATTTCTAAAATTATACCATAGGTTTAAGAAGATTTTAATTATTTAAATTAAAATTTTATAATTATATTTGTTCAGCTTCCTGAACATCATATAAAATATCATCCATAGGGTGACGATACATAGGCATAGCCAATCTTTTTTCATCAAGTACGTGACCAATGAATCCGATTGAACGACCAACGATGAAGAATGCGTTAAGTGTACCAGAAGCGATAAACTCGTTAATCTCATCTTCGTCATAACCTAATGCTCTCCACATATCTACCATAAGAATACCGATAGTACCATCAACATTAAGAATCAGGTTCTCTTTCTTAGATGTAGTCAATGCTTCAACAGTTCTTGCATAGTCAAGAAGTGGTGTTGCAGGGAAATGCTCAGCAGCAAAGTTCATAAGACCTGTTACACGTAAATCAGGGTTTTTAAGAGACTTAATTCTGTGACCGATTCCTGGAATTGGTATACCTTGTTTCTTCATATGTCCTAAGAACTCTTTTGGAGACAAGTTGTTGTCATCAGCATATTTGAAGTGCTCAGCAGCACCATCAATAGCTCCACCAAATCTTGGTCCAATAGTAAGAAGTCCAGTTACGAGTGACTCAACAACCGATTTACCTGCTCTAGCTGTTACTTTTGCATTGTGTGCTCCAGAAACTGCTGGTCCATGGTCTGCAACTGTTTTAATTACTGTTTCAATAAACTCTGTAGCCCATTTTGGATACTGTTTTTTGAACCATAGAAGTGAAATAACATCACCAATACCTTTACCTGTATCAGGTGTAGCAACAGATGAGATTGGGAAACCAGCGTAAGTACACTCTTCTCCTCTATCATCAGAGATAGTACAGATAAACTCTTTGCTTCTTCTTGAAGCAGGAACTGTATTCATTTCAGGCTCAGGAATCTCTGCAATGTTAAGGTCAGTAAATACTTTATTAATCATCGCTGGAAGTTCATTGAACGATGCTGGTACATGAATACCTGCTTCTGCCATTGCGTTGTTTTTGTACTCAGCTGTTTCACTGTCAGCATTTGCCGAAGCACCTGCGTGACCAAACTGAACACCACTGTCGTAATGTTTAGCAATAGTACCGATACACCAAGCAATAATTGGTTTAGTGATTGTTCCATTTTTAATAGCTTCGATTACTTTGTACTCTTCAGTACCACCAACTTCTCCAAGAAGTATCATGTACTTAACGTCTGGGTTCTTTTCCATTCTAAGAAGGTTATCAATAAATACAGATCCTACGAATCTATCTCCACCAATAGCAACACCTTCAGCAATACCATCAGCATTGATAGAGATAATGTTAGAAAGTTCGTTGAAAAGTCCACCTGAACGTGTTACAAGTCCACAAGAACCTGCTCTATGTAGTTTTGAGTTAACAATGTTGGTAATGGTACCACCAATATTAGCAACTTTAAATGCACCTGGAGTAATAGCACCAACAGTTGCAGGTCCAATTACAGTAACACCTTTTTCTCTTGCAGTCTGGTTCATTCCTCTTGCAAGTCTCTCAGGGATACCTTCAGCAGTAATCATCATAGATGTAAATCCACCAATTTCAAGTGCTTCCATTGTTACTTCGTAAGCCGTTCTAAACGATGCAAAGTTTAAAAGTACATCAGCTTGTGGCTGAGCAGCTTTTGCTTCTGCAGTTGTTTTAAAAAGTGGAATCATCACTTCATCTGGTCCAAAGAAGAACTTATCAAACTTGTTTGAGCTTGTCGGTGCAACAATAGCAGCTACCGATGGAGTCTCTCTTTGAATTGTGTAATCGTAATCCAACATTCTCTGAATAGCAGTTTTGTTGTTATTCCAAAAAATTGCTTGTGTATCTTTAGTATATAATCTTTCCATATCTTCTCCTTACGCTTCTAGTGCCATACGCACAATGTCTGTAACGTGTGTTTCTGGTCCATAAACTTCGATGTAAAGACCCATTCTGTCTGCAGCTTCTTTAATATCTTTAAGACCTTTTTCATAATTTGGTCCACCACGTCTAACATAGATTTTCACATCAACTTCTTTGAGCTTATCTTGGTAGTTTTCAAACGCTTGGATAATCCCTGTAAATGTCTTAGCAACATCTGTAAAGTTAGCAATCGCTCCACCAATAATAAGAACTTTTCCTCTACCCTCTGCATCTTTTTCTCTTGTCATAAGATCAAAAAGTGTCTCAGCGTAAAATTTAGTCTCACCTGTAGTTGGTCCACCAGAATACTCACCGTAGTTAGCAAGATCTTCGATTCCAGCCATGTCAGCAATAGTATCAGCATAAACAACTGAAGCACCACCACCAGCAACCATAGTCCAGATTCTAGCTTCTGGCTTAAGAAGTGTAAGTTTTAAAGATGCACCTGTTTTAGAATCTGCAAGTTCAACTGCCTCTTCTTCTGGAGATTTGTTCTCCATACCAAATGCTGTTGGGTACTCAACATCTCCCCACTCATTAACCATCATAAATCCAGCAGTATCATCAAGTTTAGCAACCATATCAAGAAGCTCAACTTTTTTACCTTGAAGTACAAATGGGTTAATCTCAAGGTATGCAAAGTTTAATTCACGGTACGCTTTAAAGAAACCGATACAGAACTCAGCAAAGTTTGCCTTGTCTGCTTCTGCAACATCAGCAGGAACGTTTGCTCTGATTTTTTCTGCAATCTCTTCTTCAGTTGCAGTAATAGGGAATGCAACTTCTGTTACTTTTTCATCCCAACCCTCTTCAACTTCCATTCCACCTTCAGCAGACATATAGATAACATCATCATCACCTACACATGTAGCCGAAACGTAGTACTCTTCTTCTTGTGTGTGAGGCATAAATGGCTCAACAAGAAAATGACTTAGTGTATCTACAGAAGGTTCACCTGTTGGTGTATCTCCATCAAACTCAAAGAAAACCTCTTGTTTTTCTGAACCTTTTTCATCAATCCAAGAAGTAGCTTTCGCTAAAGAAACATCACCTGGCTTAGCATCTTTAAAAAGAACCAATCCATTTTTACCTCTTTTTCCAAAAAGCATGTCTGGTTTTGCTACCAAAGTCTTTTCATTTAACCAAGCATTTGCTTTCGCTGCTTCTTGTAATTCAGCTCCATTTTGAACCAATACTGTTTCATAAGAATAAGTAAAATCTGGAAAGTACTTATCCCAATGTTTAGCTAAAATTGACTTTGCGTCGTATTCTCTAATCGCTTTTTGAGCCATCGAGTTCTCCTTATATAAATTGTGTTGATGTAAGTTTACCATTAGGAGGATTGATTTTATATAGTTGTTACTTATTGTCTCTGTAACTTTTCTTTAGTTGTGTATTTTAGGAACATCTCTCTCTTGACACTCATCTACACCATAGTATTTAAATTGATACTGAATTTTTTTATTTTTTGTAGTGTAACAATCTTGCCCAATCTCATTTAACTCCTTAACTTTCCAATATGGCTCATAAAAATCGTAAGCAAAATGTTTTGTCTTATCATCTAAGAGGTAAAAAAATGATTTATGAAAGAGTATAACAAACGATGAAAGGAAAAGAGAAAACAGTACCAATGAGAAACCTCGTTTGTACCATTTCTGAAACTGTGGTAGACGAATTTTCAATGTCTTCTGATAGGTAACAATCATAAAAATAACCGAGACAATAACATAGGGAGCAAAGTCGGTCATAATAACTTGTTGTCGAAGAGACAATAAAATAGAGAGAACAAATGCTGTAAATGATACGTACCACAAAATATCTTTCTTCTCTCGTAACCAAATTCTATATGTTGCATAGAAAAAATATAAAAAAACCAAAGGAGAGAAAAGAGCGATATAGAGACCAAAGAGTTCTAAGAACTCCCCCTTTGGTCTACCACTAATAGTTAGCTCATTAAAGTATAAAAGACTAATCGCTGTCAATATAATAGATATACCAAAAAGAATTCTATCTCTTCTAAAGGCTGAAAATATAGCCAATGCTATAAAAAATATAACCGATGCATCATGAATTAGAAGCAGAGCCACCATACTCACACCCTGCCAAAAGATTTTTTTCTTTTCATAAAAGACAATAAAACCCAAAACAAAAGTAATCACCACCACAGCGATATTTACCAAAACAGCAGAGGTAATAATGCCCGGAAGCAATGCAAAGACCATGGTTGCAAAATACCCCTCCTCTTTTTCAGAGAAGTAGAGCCGTGACATAATAAAAAAGAGAGGAATATTTATAAGCCCAAAAACAAGAAATGGAAAACGAAAGTCTAAGCTGTTCCCAAAAACTCCATTGCTTATGTGGGTTAAGTAGTATAAGATTTTTGTATCCGTATAATAGACAGTTGCTTCGTGTGAACCTATGGGAATAACACTTGCCAAGTAAACCAAAGCTACCGTATATATAAATAGAAAAATATAAAATAACCTTCGGCTCATCTTAACCTACTACAGTTTTAAAAAATTATCTAACATCTCATGTCCATGTTCTGACATAATAGATTCGGGGTGAAACTGAACACCATAAACATTTTTACCTTCTATCTCTAAAGACATAATTTCATGGTCATCTTTAGAGTGTGAAGTTGCAATAATATTTGAAGGTAAATTTTCTTTGTTTACCGTTAAAGAGTGATAGCGTGTTGCTCTAAACTCTGTGGGTAAACCTTTAAAAACCAAAGTCTCTTTGTCTACTTCTATCTGCGAAGTTTTTCCATGCATCATATTTTTAGCACGTATAACCTCTCCTCCAAATGCCTGAGCAATACTCTGATGCCCCAAACAGATACCAAAAATCGGTGTAGTATCAGCAAACTCTTTAATAACATCCAGTGTTACTCCAGCTTCATTTGGCGTAGCAGGACCAGGAGAAATAATAATCTTCTCAGGGTTAAGTGCCTTAATCTCCTCTACCGTTAGCTCATCATTACGAATAACCTTCAGGTCAGCACCAAGCTCTAAACAGTACTGAACCACATTATAAGTAAAGCTATCATAATTATCTATCATTAAAATCATCTATATTTTCCTATCTTTTATCAATTAAAGAAGTATAGCAAATTAGAACTTGTTAAGTTTTAAAACATTTCCGATACTTTTTATCTTATTTATACTTTTTTAAGAAACCTTATATAAAACCGTTATACAATAGATTAATATATAATTATAAAGAGGGGAAAGTATGTGGCTAAAAACAGGGCTTATAATTGGTAGTTTGGTACTTATTTCAGGATGTACGGAAGAGAAAGATAAAAGTGTGCCAGTTAAAGTAGAAAAAGAAGAGAGCTATGGCATACCATGGGAGAAAAATTTGTCTACTGCCTTTGCAAAAGCAAAAGATGAGAACAAAACTCTTATGGTTATGGCTGTGAGTGATGGTTGTAGTTGGTGTAAAAAAATGAAAAAGAAAACACTCTCTAACCCAGAAGTAGCTAAAAGATTAGAAAAATATGTTCTCGTTACTGCTGACAGAGAGACGCCAAGTGAACGTGAGCAACTGCCCGAGTTTAAACATGTACCTATTATCTTTTTTATGTCAGCAAAAAAAGATAACTTAGACAACATGAGAGGCTATTATGCTCCCGATGATTTTTTAACCTATCTTGATGATTTTGAAGACAATTAAGAAGATATAACTTTAGTATCTATAACTTCTAACTCTTTTAACCTGTTGGTCTCTATACGTTTACCACGCCAGTAGTAGCCACCTATGGCTCCACCTGCTGCTGTCATGGTTAGAAGTCCTGCTGTAATCATCTGAGCAAATACGAACAATACACCCACACCCATAACCCCTGCAAAAGCAGCCCCTACTTTAAAGTTTGCCTTAGCATGGGTTATTTTCGCTTCTGTTGCGATGTCTTTTTGAGCCTGTTTTACTATGCGTGTCTTTGCTCGTTCTGCTTTTACCTTTATATCTTCTCGCTCTTTTGCAAAGCTGTCTTTCATTTTATGTTCAGAGTCTTTTCGTAAATGAGATGAGAGAGACGAAAACCAAAATGCAACAACCAAGGCTACAAAGAAAAGAGGAACAACCAAACGTAAAAGTGACATTCCATCATCAAGATTTATAGGAGAAATATAGATAAGCAGTGCTGTAATAGTTTGCACCAAAAGAATACCTACTAAAAATTTTAAAACTTGCATTATATATCCTAAGCTATTATTTTAAATCTTCAGACCAGAAAAACTCTATCCAGCCTTGTGGTTTTTTCACCCACCATGTGGGCTCTATTATAGCTGTTGATTTATAAAAAATAGAAGCTGTAAGGAAAATTACTTCTGGATACTCTTTTTTCAAAACTTTTAAAACTTCTACCAAAGTATCACCCGAGTCAACAATATCATCTACTATAAGTACTTTTTTAGCCTCTTGAAGATTTGGTACATTAAACACCCTCACCTCATCTAGTTTTTGAGTATCATCGTAGCCAATGGTATTAATAGCATAAACCTCTCGAAGGTTATAAAACTCACCCAACATCTGCCCCATACTTAGCCCACCACGGGAAATGGGAATGAGTGCATCAAAGCTCTGGTCTATCTTTTGTGTCAACTCTTTTAAATCTTCTCTAAACTCTTCATATGAATAATATATTTTTTTACTCTGCAATTTTTTTCCTATATTTCTAAATTAGAAGAAAAATAACATCTTTTACTTTGACAAGAGATAAAACAGACCCAATATAATAACAAATTCAACTATAAACCCAATCTTATAAAAAAGTTCAGGGTTACGTTCTATAAGTGGTTTTGTACTATCAAAATAGGGTTTAACTTTGTTTGGATGGGAAATCTCAAAGAGCATCTCAGAATAATTCTTATAACGCTTTTCACTGTTTGCTTCTATGGCTCTTAATAAAACTGAGTTAAGCCAAGCTGGTATGTTTTTATTCTCTTTTATTGGAGAGTTTGGTGTTTTAAAATTGGGCTGCTGAAAAGGTTCTATCTCTCCATAAGGGAACTTCTCTGTTAAGGCTTCATAAAGTGTCACACCTATTGAAAATATTTCACTACCCTCATTTATACTCGCACCCGTAAATCTTCCCGGAGCCAAATATGATGGTGTTCCTGCGTTGGACGCAATACTATAAATCTCCGTCATAGAACCAAAATCTATAATTTTAAAAACATGTTTTCCATCACGTTCAGATATCATTATGTTTTCAGGTTTTATATCACCATGCACAAGGTCATACTTTAAGAGAAACTGACTCATTTTTAGTAGAGTTTTTGCAAGGTTTATCGTATCGTCAACAGAGAGTTTTCTCTTCTTCAAATGGGTCTTCAAATCAACACCATCTAAAGCTTTCATTACATAGTAACGATGGGTACGATTTTTGGGAACAACAGCTTTTGGAAAGAACCCTGCCTTCAGACGGTTAGAGTTCCATGCCTCTTTTACAAAAAGGTCAAGAACCATTGGATCATCTATCGCTTCAATAGGTGCAAACTTTAAAACATACTCTTGCCCTTTGTTGGAACAGAGCCAAGTTCTCATGTTTTGAATAAGTGATTTCTCTAACTTATACCCATCTATAACCATCCCTACTTCAAGTTTTTCAGGAATAATAATATCTTGTTGTTTCATCTGAGCAACTTTATCAATACCCAATATATCAATAATCACAGCCGTGGTATCATCAGGAAGATTGTCTTCCATCTTTTTACTGGCTTTCTTAATAATACTATGAGCTCCAAAAGCTATGTTATCGGAGAGAATATCATCATCCAAAACCGTATAAAGCCCATCTGAACAGAGTAAGATTTTATCTTTTGCAGTAATTAAATTTTCAAAATAATAAGGAGAGACTGTTTTATCTATACCCATGGCTTGACTTAAAACACCTTCATAGCCCTCCTCTTCTACTACTTGGTCATGTGAAAGCTGACTGATAATCCCAGCCCGATGCAGATAAATACGACTGTCTCCCACATTGGCAGCATAGAGTCTATTCCCTTCGATAATAGCAATGGTTAAAGTAGTCACCAACTCTGCTCGTTCATAGTTCACCATAGATTCTTCGTATAGAATAGAGTTTATAGAGTCAATAAATGTTTTAATAGATTTCTCAATACTCCAAGTATTTGGACGATTTTTAAAGTTGTTCATAAGGTAAGTAGTAACTCTTTTAGCAGCCTCAGCCCCTTCATCTGCCGAGCCTACCCCATCACAAACTATGGCTATGGTTAAGTCACCAATAGTCTTGACATCAAAGTAGTCATCACCTTTTAGTTCTTTCCCCTTGGCAAGTGTAAAGCCTGAAGTTTTTATAATCTGTTTGCTCATTGTGATACCACCTCTTAAATATATATGTAAATCTTAGAATTTAAAATTTATATATAGATTTTATAATAAAGGGATAGACATACGGACAGCCACAGAGGGCTGTCCCTACAAATTTGTTATTTGAACATAAATGGTAAAACTAGATTCGACCACCAGCTTGAACTCCCCAAGTAGTTCTCCAACGTGTCTTAACCATTGAAATTCCAATAATTGCTACCAGTAA
>Ga0256834_1003109_pt1 | contig 10080 bp, 13 predicted proteins | sample 4281140metaG_FD_190536 | JGI IMG/M metagenome (GOLD analysis project Ga0256834, IMG submission 190536) | Hydrothermal vent microbial communities from East Pacific Rise, Pacific Ocean - 4281-140 | ecosystem: Environmental > Aquatic > Marine > Hydrothermal vents | place: Pacific Ocean: East... | reverse complement strand
TTTTAAATCACTCAAATCAATAGTATGAACATTTTCCAAAATGGTATGTATGGTTTTTTCATCATCCGTCATTTCAATAGCTTTTTTCTCAGGTTTCATTTGAGGAAAGAATTTCTCGATATTTTTGAAAGTACTGCTACCATTATCCTTAGGAGGTGTTAAGGATTAATCTCTGACTTTTTCATGACTACAATCCGTAGTTTATCTGCTAGAATCTGCTGATTGAAATAGGATTTAGTCATCTGAAAAATCTAATAGGGAGTTCTCATTTGTGTTTTCACTATTAAGTATTCGTTTTAATTTAGCTAATGGTAATAGAAGTGTAAATGGTTCTTCTCTTTGTTCAAAAACAAATTCACATTTTAATCTACGAATAGATTCAATTAGTTCACTAGGTATTTCAATTTGAGAAACTTTCCCTCTTCCTAATTTATTGTGAAAAACCTCATCACCTTTTTTAAGGTTAACTAAATCAATAATATCAAGTATTTTACTTAATTTTAATTCTTCTTTAGAATCTTCTTTATTCATAGTGGAGTATATTAAAACTTCAATTTCTTATTTCAAATATAAGAGTATTAATCAGTAAACTTTTCTTTTAAAAAATAAAATTCAAATTGATTTGTAAATTCTGAATATCCTGTTTCATACCAAAAGTATTTTCTATTTTCATAGTATATATTTATTAATATTGCTGTTTTACTCTCTCCAAACCTCCTAATGGTGTAGTGTTTATCGAGGTGTTGACTGCCCTCAAAGATTAATTAATTCTTTGAACATCATAGTAAACGAATTTAGTACCCTGCCTTAATTCATAACCTATGTTGTTTGCCGCACTTTTCCAAATTTGATAAACATCCTTATCATTTGCTATTGTGAATTCAATATAACCATTATTATATGGCTCTGTAGCCTTTGTCCATTTGTATATCCAAGTTTGTAACTTATTTGTGCCTAACTTAGCTTTAAGAGTGATAGTTTTATTATTGAAATCAAAGATGTGATAAGAGGTTTCATATCTAGTGTATAATATATCTGTTTTATCTTCGTAGTCAAAGTTGGTGCTTTTAAAAGTAATTGTATTTCTTAAGGGTTTGTTTTTCTTTTTGGAAGCTCTTTTTTTTGGTTTAATTATTTTAGATGTAACACCATTTGATGAAATTGTTACTTCTTTTATTTCTGTTGTAGTTTCATTTAAGATAAAATCATCATTTGAAAAGGTTCTAACTCCTGAAGTTAAGGCTGTAGAGTCTATTTTTTTGGTATTCATTATCTGAGGTAATTTTATTTTTTATAAATGAACTATAATTTCTAATTCCGATTAGGGTTATTGAAATTGCAATAATCCCAATAATATATTTATGTTTCTTTTTCATAATGTGGTATTTAAAGTGATTGAACTTTCTTCTAGGTCTCGATTAAAAAGGTTATAAGTGCCCTTGATAAAAGGTGAAAGTAAGAGAACTTCATCAATTGTAGTCATTAATGAAAAGATGCTATATGAATTAGTGTTTTTCATAGTTGTAGCAATTTTAAACCTTATATCAAATATAAAGGATTTTATTGACTCTATTATGTGAGTGGGTACTTTTCTTTATGATAACCTCATCTTCATAATTATTGAATATTTAAGGTTGAAATTAAGGGTGCTAGTGGAGTAATTAGTAAAATATGATGTATCCTTAATTTTTGACTTATTAGTTTCATTTAATGGAGTTGGGGTAAACATATTTGTGATAATATCAGCCCTTATCGTGTAGTGAAAAAGTTGTCGTATTTTGAGAGGTACTTGGTATCAAGTATGAAAATTATTTTTTTAATAAAAATAGGGGATACTTTATTTAAAATACAATTTTTTCCTTTTTTTTAGTTTTAACTTTCTGTTCTATTTTAAAAGAATTTTCAACTAATTGCTTTTTAATACTTTCAGCTAAAAACTTAGCCATATTAACAGGTACCGCATTTCCAATCATTTTATAACCAGCAGGTACATTTTTGTAATGAAAAATAAAATCATCAGGAAATGTTTGTATTCGTGCACATTCTCTAACACTTAATCTTCTATACAAATGTTCTTTACCTTCAACAAATATTCTTTTATCCTTTTCAACTAACTTCATCTTAGGTGCTTGTGGATGAATTGGGGCGTGACGACCTCCTGCTTGAATCGTGAAAGATTGCTCATCCCAACTTCTTACTCTATTTCTTGACATATACATTGTAGAAAAACCACCTGTCATATATTCATGATTAGGAAATTTACACTTATTACCATTTGTTTTATTTTTTTCTAATGCTGGAATTGCAGAATTTTCTAACCCTGTTAAAGCCTTCATTAAGGTAATCTTATCAAATTTATTTTTGGGGAATTCAAATTTAAAATTCAAATCATTTCTTATTCCTATAAAAAACACTCGTTTTCTATCCTGAGGAACATTATAGTCACATACATTAAGCATTTTAAATGATAGATTATACCCTTTACCAGCATTTCTAAATAATTCTTTAATACCCTCTAATGCTTCTCCGTGTTTAGATATTAGCATACCACTAACATTTTCTGCCAAAAAGAACTTTGGTTGTTTAGCCTCTAAAATTCTAATGAAATCATAAAAAAGCTGTCCTCTTTTATCTTGAATTCCTCTTGCTGCTCCAGCTTCACTCCAACTTTGACAAGGAGGCCCTCCAATTATTCCATCACACTCTGGGACATCTTCAGCTGGAATATCAATAATACTTCTTTTATCTAAAAACGTATTTGGATGATTCTTTTCATAAGTTTCCCAAATTTCCTTATCATATTCATTAGCCCATATTATATCAAATCCAGCCTTTTGAAATCCTAAATCTAACCCTCCTGCACCTGAAAAAAAAGAAACTATTTTCATATAATTATAATATTAAATCTTTGTATTATTGATTTCAAAAATAAAACTATAATACTTTATTTTATTAAATTAAACTCTAAAAGTTTAAACAACTTTTTAACATTATTAGATATAACTAAAACAACTATTTCTCTACTTTCTCATAGTACTTAACATTATTCAAAAAAACCTTCAATTCATGAAAATTACTACAATTTATTTTCAAAGTATTAAGTATCTCTTTAAGATTAGCACCAATTTCGTTTGCATTTTTTTCAAGAGGTTTATCGAAAACTAAATTGGCATTTAAAAATTGACCATCATAATTCCAATCAATATATACAGACAAAGGTCTAGGTCCATCCCATTTATCTTTGGTAGCTCTATAGTTGACTGCTTTACAAGCAAAGTAGATTTTCTTACCTTTAATAAAATCATCAATTCGAATCAGTCTATCAACTACCTCTTGACAAGAATAAATTATATCTGTTTCGGCCTCAAACATAAAATCCGCAACTCCAGAATTCTCTATAACTTTGCCATTTACATTAGAATTCTTCTTGTCTATATCTAAATTAGTCCCTGCATAGATGTCTTTTAATTGGCTTTCATTTAGAAGCATGACACCCGATTTTTTCCCACTTAATTTATTCATGAGTTCAAACTTCCAACCAATTTTTAATGTTTTAGCCTCTGTTTTCCCGAACCGTTCGAAGGTTATTAAGTAATCTTTTATAAATGAATCTTTAATTGTTTGAATTGAGTCTGAAATTATTTTCTGTGCATCACATCCAAAGATCTGAATTGCTCTATCTAAGCTCATTTTGTTTTCGAGGAAATCTGCATTTGCCTGTTTAATAGAAATTTTAAAGCAATACTTTATACCTTGATCACATTCTACAAGAACATATGTGTCAGTTTTACATTCGCCTTTTCTGGGATTTGGTTTCCCAGATTCAATTATTTTATAAGTCACACCTCCATAATCGAAAGATTGACCTGTAACAAATAAATTCGTGATTCTCTTTTCTGTTTGTGAAAAAATTTTAGCCATTTTTTTAGCTCAAAGATAGTTATAGATTAAAGTAATAGCAAATTTCAGGAATGTATTTATTTTCCTTTCATCTCTTCTAGTATACTTACTTTTTTATCTTATAAAGAATACTTTAGCTTTCATCTCTAATATTTTTAATTTTATTGTCTAATTCTCCCATTAGATTCTTGTCTAGTGCATTTTCTCTAACATCTCTTAATAATTCGTTAAGAGTTGCTTTCATTTTACTACGTTTAACTGCAGTGTTCTTTACATCAAATTGTAATTCTGAAATTGTATTACTTAATCGCTCATATCCTAATTTATCTGCACCATGAAATGCTAAATATTTATATAATCCATTATGGCTATGCAATAAGTGTATTGGGTCTATATCCAATGATAGTTTAACAACCCTAGAATAGCTTTTAACCCAATGATTGACTAACTTATTTTGAACAGTATCGCTACATAAATCTTTTAAGAATACTTTATCCAATTGCAATCTTCTTTTAAGATTTTTTTTAAGTTGTATTTCATATCTCAACACATTTCGATTGAGGTTTTCTTCTGAAAATGAATGATAAGTTTTTTTGTTTTTATTCTTAATCTCTGCTAGTTTATCATAAAAAATTAGGGATTTATAATCTGACTTAGTGAAAAAGGTAACAGAGTTATTAAACCTCATCGTTTGCAATCGAGGATATGCTAGTAAACAAGAAATATATTGATGAACAGAATACTCAACATCGAAATTAACACCAAAATCAACTCTAGTAAGAATAGCATACTTCATATCTACATTAAGGTTATCAGAAAGCATTTGAATTGCAAAACCAACATCCTTGATATTGAAATGGATTAAATTATTTCCATTGTAGAACTTAGGTAAAGAACCATTGAAATATAATTTAATAGGTCTATCATTATTGTCAAACTTCAATGTAATCTTGAAATTCGATAAGTTGAAAGAAATAGTGTATCCAGAATCACTTATTTTCTTACTCCCTTTCTCTGTGAAGTCAGTAAATTCTTCCTTACTATATTCTCTAATGTCTAGGTATCCTTTTATTGTATCAATCATAATTGTTTCCTTTATATGGAAATTAAATCATCTTATTATATAGAGATGGATGAAAAAGAAGTACAGATTAAAAAAAATATCTGTACTTCTTTTATTAAAATATTAGAAAGTCAAATTTTCTAATTTGAATAACTCTGATTCCAGTCTGTTAAAACCTTTTATATAGTGAATCACTACTGAATCGTCATTACATTGAATCGAAACATCATTTTTATCTAAATCATTTAATGAAATATCATCATCAAGTACTCTAAATTGATTGATTCTTTTCTTATTTAAAAAATTTGAAAGATGAATAGAGTCCCAATATCTTAAATCAAAATTATTATAATAAATAATATCAAATTCATTGATGTTGAAGTAATCTTCTAACTTTTTAAAATCGATTAATGAATCTTCTTCATTTTCAAGTTCGCTATCTAAGTGGAACTTTTCAAGATTAACAACTTCAAGCCATAATTTGTGAGGTGAACTTTCCATTATTTCTTCAATTGTAACGTAAAAATCACTATCTAATGTTAATACCAATATTTTTTTAGCATTATCATTGAGCACTTCACTTGAACTATTTGCCAAAATGTTTAGACTTAAAAGCATTGCAAGGAATTCATCTGTTGTCCAAATGTTAATTTGGTTTCTGTTTTTTAAAACTGATTTAAAATTTTTCATTTTGTAAAAACTTTATATGTTAAATAATATATATTCTAAAGGTGTGCACTTGTAATCTGTTGTTCGATTACCCTTTGTGAATATTCGCTATAGTTTGGATTTGATTTTAACCAATGTATTTGCAACTACTGTGTCAATCTCATCAATTGAGTGCACATAGTTTTTCATTAGGAATTTCTCTAAATCTCTACGCTTGATAAACACAAGTTTCCCATTAGGGCGAGAATGTGCGATAAGATTTGATGCTACTAATTTTTGAACAAAGGAAAGACTTACACCAGCCACAATTGAGGCTTCATTCATAGTGTAGAATCTTTTTCGAAAAAGGATGCTTTTTTTTACTTCTCTTTTTACGTTGCGAATTTCACGCAAAATAATTGGTATTTTTGCCATTTATAAACATTTATAATTATATGGCTAAAATCCTAAAAGAGTGTTAGGTAGCTAGTAAGTAGGTTATGAGTTAGTAATGAGTACTCATTTCTTCTATAACTTTTAAAATAGAGTCATCATCAGGTATTAAAACATTTTTATCAGCATATACAGCACCTAACTGTTTAGGTCTAAAATCATTCCCTTTTTTATTAATAAAGTAGGTACTAATTAGTTTAAACTTATAATTGTGCATTACTGCATCTAATGAACCTAAATCAATAAGATTATTTATAAGTGTTGTAATTTGTAGTTCAGTCCCTTTCCATTGAACTTTATTAGTAGGATAAAAGACATCTTTAAAAATAGGGTCAAATTTTTCTTTGGTAGTTGATATGAAATTGTAACCTTTTAAAGATTTGAATAGTGTATCAATAAATAGTGTTCTATCTAATTTGGGGTTAATTATAAATGAATCATCTCTGCTTCTATTATAAGGGTTGTGAATTTCTCTATATTTTAATATAGGTAAGTGAACTTTTTGAGGAACATCGTCAAAATCAATTTCATCCTTAGGTATTTTGGTCATTTTATTGTCTATGATTCTTTTTAAATGAATCAACCTATTTTGAAGACCATAAAATTCCTCTCCTTCTTCACTAATTTCATTAAGTAGATAAATTAGGGCATTTTCTTTTTGGTTGAAATATTCTTCATAAAATTCTTCATCAGTAATTCTACCTACATTACCTCCACCTTCATAGAAATCGCCTAGTACTAAATTATTAAAATGAAAATCAAAATTAGTTTTAATCCGTTCTTCATAATACTCAACAAGTGCGTTTACTTCATTAAATTTCATAGCTTAAAATTTAAAATTAGGTAGGCTATTAACTGCCTTTTCTTTTTCTTCATTAATCACCTTAGCATATACCAATGTACTGTTAATATTGGTATGCCCTAAAAGTTTTGATACCGTATAAATATTAACTCCTGAAGATACTAATAAGGTTGCAAAAGTGTGCCTTGCAGTATGAAAAGTTACCTTTTTATTAATCTTGGTTTTCTTTATTAATTTGCCTAAAGTTCTATTAACCGAACCGTTGTATGCAGAGAATTTAAATATACTTTCAATATTATCTCTTTGTAAGTTTAAAATATGGGCTGCATTGTCGTTTAATGGAATATAAATTGCACCTTTTGTCTTTGCTTGCGTTATATGAATACGACTATCTTTTATGTTAGACCATTTGAGGGCAGTTATATCAGAAAATCTTAACCCAGTATAACAACTTAATAAAAAGGCATTTTTAATATTATCATCAAAAAAGGGAGTATCAATAATTTCTTGTATCTCACCTTTAGTTAGGTATATCATTTCCTTTTCTTCTTTCCTAGGTTTGTCGATATACTTATAAGGATTTTCTAAAATAATTCTTTCTTTTACAGCTTGATTAAGTGCTGCATTAACTTTTTGTAAATAAGTTCTTGCTGAATTATTTGAAATCTCCTTTAAAAGATAGGCGCTAAACCTTTCTAACCAATGAGTAGTAACATGCTCAAAATTTAATTTTCGACCGTGAAATGCAATAATATGGCTAAGTGTATTATCCCAAGTAGTTTTTGTATTGGGGCTTTTCTTATCTCTAAGTGTTTCAAAGTACTTTATAAATGAAGCCTTTTTTTGTTGTCTTGAAATTAAGCCATTAGAGTTGTTCGCTAATTCAATTTCTAAATCAGCCTTAATTTTATTAATGATGGTTTTCTTTTGGTTTCTTTGTTCTCTAGTATCAGTAGGTAGAAATTCAACATACTTAATAGTTTCTCTAACCCTTTTACCATTTGTATAGAAATCTAATTGATATCTATATGGTCTATTCTTTTTGGAGACTTCTTTTTTTCCTTTATAAATTTTTCTAATGTTAACAGCCATAGTGCCTTTGTTATCGTTTTATAAATATAATGGAAAAATAGGACTCTTGACAATTTTGTGACTATCTATATTAGACATTTTTGTTTTGACTGTAATCAATTTATAATGTTAGAAAAGAAAGTTATAGATTTGTTATCCAGACAATAATACTCGAATCGGAGATAAAATGGATTTCCAAATTCTCAATAGTGGATGATCCCATTTATCACATTCTTCATTCCATTCAGAAATAATAATCTTTAATTTTTCTCTTTTATCATTTTGACCATTTAAGATACTTACTTGAGAATAGATGAAACGATATTTCGATGACGCTTTTTTAACAGTCAAATCCAACCAATGAATATGTGTAATTATTTGAGAATTCCATGGCCCAGATGTTAAGATATCTTCATTTTTAAGAGAATGTTTTAAACTTCTCCTAATTTTTTGTAAATCAATTAATTCTTTTTTTAATTGATTAATATATATATCAGTTATTACCTTCTTTATATGAGAAAAAAGAACTACATAATAAATGTTCCAAAATTGTTTAACATTACTTGTTCTATAAGTATTATCAAAACGATTTTGAATAATTACAGATTGATTACGAGAGAAAATAATCCATTTTAGATTTGTGTAGTTTCTCTCAAATGACTCAATATTAACATAGCTGTTTGTGTTTAATGTATTCTGTATTACATGTTGATATTCTACAATCTTTTTAGAAACATTTAATCCTATTAATGTATGCCAGTTGAGAAAATGAGATTCTTTTTTTGAGTTTTTAAATATGGCTTTTTTTATTGTTTCAACAAGCTTTTTATTTAAATCTATGCCGCTATTAATTCCAAATCTAGATTTCCAATTAACATTCCTGTTATTTGGTCTAAAATTATATGCAATTTTTTCAATTTCTAAAGGGGCTATTTTCTTCTCTTTTAATTCATGGGATAAAGTATAATTAATTAATGCAAGTCCGAATGGAAATACTTGGATAAATATTTTTCCATTTGCAATTTGACCATCAATTGTCTCAGCTTTAATATGGATTGGAGAGTTAAGTTCAAAACAGACATAATTAAATCTTTGGTCTTCATTTTCTTTACTGAATCCGAAATAATTATTAGAGCTTTCAAATGAGTTTTCTCTTAATAGATAATCGATGTATTTTTCCCATTTGTTTACTAAAGTTAAAGGTCTTAGAGATAATGATAATGAACCAATTCCTTGAAGAAATGGACATTCTGTTTTATTAAGACCACCTTTAAGTTCATTATATCTATTTAAATCTAGAAATGCTCTATTAGCAGAATACTTTGATATATTTTTTTCTATGGCTTTACTTGACGTAAAAAAACCATTCCATGAATTTCTAATATTTCCTTCAAATAAAGGTGAACTGTCAAAAGCAATTAGACAAGAATAGGTTAGATATATAGAGTTAGACTCAAACATTTTATAAATTAAACCCGGAAAGCCCAAAGTACTAAACCCTAGGCTCGACATCTTCATTAATGCGATAACCGCCGGATAATAATATTAAATGTACAATTTATTAATTAAAGCTACAAATTAATTAGGTGCTTGTGTTTCTTGGATTGTTATAGAAGTCTTTTAGAGCAATAATTAGTAGTATAGTAGATTAAGAGTATAATCGATAAGATAGATATTTTAAAAATGACCAAATCGTGACCAAGATTATGTGCTTATATGCTACAATCTGCTAACATAAAGCCATAAAAAAAGGAACTACAGTTAAGTAATCCCTTTTAAAATATTATTATAATACTCTTAGATAATTTTTAATCTAGCCAAGCCATGAGTTCTCCATTTGGTAGTTGATTAGCACTAGCTAATGCATTTTTTTTCAACTCCTTAAAGGCTTTGTCCCATTTTTTATTACTTAATTTTGATTCCTCTTTTAGTTGACTAAGAGGCATTTTATTATATGATTTTAATATCTTTAATACCATCAATGCATCTTCACTAATAGATGGCGCTTTTTTCTCTGGTTTCATTTGAGGAAAGAAGAGTACTTCTTGAATGGAGCTATTATTAGTCATAAACATCACCAATCTGTCAATTCCAATCCCAATTCCAGAAGTAGGAGGCATTCCATATTCTAAAGCACGTATAA
>Ga0256834_1003107_pt1 | contig 10080 bp, 8 predicted proteins | sample 4281140metaG_FD_190536 | JGI IMG/M metagenome (GOLD analysis project Ga0256834, IMG submission 190536) | Hydrothermal vent microbial communities from East Pacific Rise, Pacific Ocean - 4281-140 | ecosystem: Environmental > Aquatic > Marine > Hydrothermal vents | place: Pacific Ocean: East Pacific... | reverse complement strand
TACACCTTCTGTATCGGGTACCCGCTCTTCCTGATACTCTCGAGTAACCTTTCCTTATTTACACCAACCGGCATTACATGTACTACTTTGCTCATACCTTCCATTTCTACGTTAGTTACTAATAAACTTTTCTATTGTTAGTCAGCAGCTGGAAATGATGAAAACGTCTACCACGTGTGATAGCAATAATTAACCTTGCTCAGATCTATTAACAAACACCTCGATCCACATACATGTGCAGGTTCAGGTTTTGTTAAAATTGAGTATATTAAATTTTCCATATTTTGGTAGGATGTTGACGAATTTGGAACATCCGGCAAATTAAAATTACACTAACCTCGCTAACCTTTACAAATTATTAAAATTTTGTCTAATTGGTCAGTCAGGTTTTGGAGACTCCCGGATACATTTTCTTTATCTGGAGCTGAATTGTGTGATAGATTTCCAGATTTTCTCAACGAAAGTTGCGAAATGTTTACTCTGTGCACTTTGAGAGTCGAACTTGTTGCTTGAAAATTAAAACGATTGATACTTAAAAATTAAGTCAGAAAGGACTGGATAAAATCCAGAAAAGTTAATTTAATGGTCGCTTTAACGTTAGACGATGAGCGAAACCGTCCAGAAACTTTCCGAACTCAAAATCAAGCTCGCAGATCTGTTCGTTCAGAGGGAGGCGGAAATAACCGCTATACTTTCGGGATTACTCGCTGGAGAACCCGTAATTCTTGTAGGTGAGGCTGGAACTGCCAAGACCATTCTGATAGAGAAGATGTCCGAGCTGATAGATGCGAGGTACTTCTATTACCTCTTAACAAGGTTCACTGAGCCAGATGAAATACTCGGGCCTTTAGACATAAACGCCTTGAGAGAGGGAAGGTACGTTAGAAGGACTGAAGGTAGATTGCCAGAGGCCGAGATTGTTTTCCTTGATGAGATATTCAAGGCTTCCTCGGCTATAAGGAACATTCTCCTAGACATAATTCTGAACAGGAGGTTCAGGGATGATGAAGGTTATCGGGAGCTGCCGATGCTTGCCATGTACACTGCGAGCAACGAGATAAGCAGCGATGTAGAAGATGCGGCTTTCTACGACAGGCTTACTATAAGGTGCTTCGTTAGGAGCGTTAGCGAGGATGCGTGGAGCGAGCTGATAGATAGGGGAATAAAGCTCGAGGAGCTCAGACTGAGCCCGGTGATAAGTGTGGAGGAGATAAGGGAAGTGCAAAAGCTTGTCATGGAGAGGTTCAGGAGAATGCCTGAAAGCAACCTTATGCAGGTTTACCTTGACGCCCTCGCCTCTCTGAAGCAGAAAGGGGTTAGGATATCGGACAGGAGGAAGATAAAGCTGTTGAAGGTTGCGAGTGCGATATCAGTCATTTACGGGGAGAAGGAGATCTCTCCAGATAGTCTTGCTGAAGCTTTGAAGCTTGTCGCTGTTCACGAGGAAGAGGACATTAGGAAAGTAGATCAGGTGATATTCGAGCTCGGCTTAAGTAGTTACTACAAGCACATACAGAAGATACAGACAGTAAACTCAGAGCTCCAAAACGCGATAAAACTGAGTAGGAGTGGGGGCGTTGACGAGCTCAAGATGCTCTCCTCAATCTGCAACAGGGCGAGCGAGATGCTGGAGGAGATGCCTCAGAACCCGAGGCTAATCCCCTATATAAGGCAGCTGAAGGGCTCGATATTCAAGGCGAAGGACATACTTGAGAGGAAGAAGGCGGAGATATTTGGAGGTTAATTCATTAAATTTTTCAGCAGAAGTAACTAGTCGTAGAAAAACATGCACGGGAAGCTTAGAAACAACCTGATAAACGTCACGACGAGGGATTTCGTTTACTCTCTCATTTCTCAGAGGATAGGGTCCTATCTACCGCCAGACATGCAGGAAATATACGAGAAGTTCGAGCACGTCAGAATAATCTCCACTGACGCTTACTTTATGCACTACTCCCTTTACCCCTTCCTCAGGAGCAGGAACGAGGACGAGTTGCTTGAGCAGGCGAGGCAGTTTTGCGAGGAGTACATGGATGGAGAGAGGTACCAGACACTCAAGACGCTAACAACTCTTGACGACGAGTTAAGCCTTGTTTACAGTATCGCCCTTACTAAGTACATAGTGGGGAGGATAAGGGGAATTCTCGACCTAAACTCCGGTAATAGCTTTGGGAAAACCGCAGGAATTCCTGGTGGCAATTCGGGTTTTTCAGGAATAGCAGCCGATATAGAGATAGACGAGCTACTTGAGGGGGCAGTTGAGGAAGCCGAAAGCGTTACGAAGAATGCGGAAGAGATAAGGGAGTTGATGGGTGGAAAGAGTGCAGGGAGGGAGGCGGGAACTTTCCAGAAGATTCTGAATCTTGCGAAGCAGATGATGTTCGTGGAGGAGCTAAAGCACATAGTCAGGATGTCGAAGAGGATGATGGACTTTGTGCCGAAGGCGACGAGGATAGCGAAGGTGAAGGGGAAGACTGGAGACGAGTTATCCGGCTACATGCTGACGAAGCAGGTGGAGAGAGCTCTACCAAGAGAACTTGCTCTGCCTGATGTGCTCTTCACGAAGAAGCTTGCTTTCGACGGTTTTCTCGCGAGGGAGAAGCTGAAAGTGAGCGAAGGTGCTTACTACGTGCTTATAGACAAGTCAGGCTCTATGGTTGGAGAAAAAACTGTGTGGGCAAGGAGCGTTGCCATGGCCATATACAGGATGTCGAAGGCTAAAAAGAGGAAGTACTTCTTGCGTTTCTTCGACACCAAGGTTCACCCTCAGAAGCCGATAAGCGAGGCAAGGGAGATAGTCGATGCAATACTCAAGGTTCAGTCGAATGGGGGGACGGACATAACAAATGCGATAGCAACTGCAATAGACGACCTCGAGGAGAAGTTTTCCGAGTACACGAACACGATTGTCATCATAACCGACGGAGAGGATGTTGTAGAGGACCTCTCGAAGGAACTCAGAAAGGTGAGAGCAAATCTGATATCGGTTATGATACAGGGACACAACGAAACGTTAAAAGCGATAAGCGACCACTATGTCAAGGCCGAACTGACTGTTAGGGGAGGAGAGAGACTTTTGAAACTTGTCGAGTTTTCTTGATTTGTATATTTTGATTCAAACTATCAAAAAATTAAATAAATTAATCCTGCAAAATTCTCACAACTCCCTCGCCCTTGACGTTTACGTCTCCTCTCCACACACCCTCTGCATCTTTCACGAAGGAGGGTGAAAGCTCACACTCTCCAACCTCTATAACTCCTCCCTTCATGTCCCAGCCCGTGTAGCCTGCTTTTCCTCTGACGACTATCTTCCCTCCCTTCATCTCACTGCCTACGAAATCTCCTGCGTTCCCCTCTACTACTATCTCTCCATCCACCATCTTTTCTCCAATGTAGTTGCCAGCATTGCCTTTGATAACTATCCTTCCACCTTTCATTCCCTCGCTCTCCCCCCAGTAGTTGCACCCCACTCTGTTTCCGGTATCTCCTTCAACGACGATCTCTCCTCCTTTCATCATCCCTCCAACCCAGTCGTCGCAGTTGCCTTTCACGACTATCCTTCCACCCTCCATGAAAGCTCCAAGGTGCATTCCTACGTTACCCTCTACAATTATTTCTCCGCCCTTCATCTCTCTGCCTATCCACTTGACTCTCGAAAAGTCCCCCTTCAGGATTACCTTCTCTTCTCTGTCGTCAACGAACTCGAGGTCGAAGAGCTCCTCGAGTCTTCTCTCCTCCTTTCCAAGGTAAACTTTGAAATTCTTCGCGTCTTCAAGGTTTCTGGCGATTTCTGGGGTTATCTCAGCCTCTACACAGACTTCGAACTCACTCTTCGGTTTGATTATCAGAGTCAAGATCCATCCCTCCTTTGTTTCACTCTTCTATCGCTATCGTCTCGGGCCGCCTAATCCACTCTTCCCTCACTCCGTAGTTGCCCCTCGAAACTGTGTAGTACCTGAAAACCTCGTTTAGGTCTTCCTCTATTATCTCCTGAGTCGCTCCCTTCACAGCGTTCACCCAAAATGTCCTACCCCAGACTTCTTTGGCAATCTCTCCATCCTTTACTACGATCTCTCCATCCTTTATTGTGTAAGCGACACTTCTGAGACCCTTCAGCAGCACTTCATAGTCCTCCGGGGAAACGTTTCTGCAGTCGAACGGGTAAATCGTTATGTCTGCATCGGCACCAACTTTCAGAGTCCCCTTATTCTCAAGCCCAAGTATCTTTGCAGGAGTGCTGCGTGTCATTTTTACTATCTCGTAGAAAGTTCTCTCCACGTCGAGGCTCGGGAGAGATGTCGCCTTCTCTATGTAGCTATTAACGCCTTTCTCCTCGATCTCCTTCTCCCTGAACTTCCTGCTCATGAGCAACGTCATTATGTAAGGATACTCGACGAAAGGCCCTCCGTTCGGGTAGTCCGTTGAAATCACGACTTTGTCGGCATCGACGAGAAGCCCAAACTCCAAGCCTGTAGCCCACTGAACTGCGTTCACAGGACTCTTCGCCCTGTAAGTTATTGGTACTATACCCCCTCCGGTCTCTATTTCGACGTCCTTGTTTATCCACTTGCTCTTGAACAGCTTGTGGAGTGCGAACTCGAATGGGCCGTCAGCCGTCATAGTTGTGGTGTGCCCGAATATCGGCTGACCCATGTCGACTGTGACTGGAGTTCTGTTCACGAGTTTTGAAAGCTCCTCAGCTCCGCTCCCCATATCCCTCCACTTCTCTCCCGTGTATGCGTTGAACTGGATGTGCGTTATGTGCAAACTCTCTCTGCCGTCCTTGGAGGCACCTATCTTCTCCGCCAGCTTTATCGTCTCTGCAGTCGTCTCTGCACTCCCTGGCACGCCAAGGTTGTTGCAGTGGACGTGGACCTTGTGAGGCAGATTGAGCTCTATGCTCGCCTTTATCAGCGTGCTAAGAACTTCAGCCGGAGTTGCTTCGAAGCCTGGAATCCTCTCGTCAAGGCTGTGTACGTTTCTGCCATACTTCCAAGCCTCAACTCCTCCGGGATTTACGACCTTAACACCAAAGCCCTTGGACCTCTCTATCGCCCAGGCTATGAATGCCTTCATCTTCTCGATGTCGCCCTCGGCCGCGAACTTGAAAGTCAGGTGCCAGTTTCCGAAGAGGGGAAGTACCGCTTTGTCGACCATTGGTATTGAATCGAGCTCCTCGTGGGTGTGTATGGCGTAGAGGGCAGGAGTTGCCGGCTCGATTGCAGTCGTGTATCCCATCCTCGCGTACTCGTATCCTATAGCCGGGCAGGTCATCAGAACTCTCCCCATAGCACACCTAAGCGGACCGCTCTTGTTCCTTGCGTACTTCATGTCCTCCGGCCTCATGGCTCTGCCAGCGTTTATCTTCGGCCCAGCTATGTGAGCGTGGATGTCTATGCCTCCAGCAACTACAGTCATCCCTTTTGCGTCTATAACTGTGTCAGCTTTTCCCGCCCCGCTCTCCTCGACTATCTTTCCGTCTTTGACGAAGATGTCCATAATCTCCCCGTCGATCCCCTGAGTGGGATCAACAACAATTCCGCCTTTGATGTAGATGACACTCATGAAATCACCTTCTCGAGGATTTTTTCGAGAATTTCAACATCTGAGGGATAATCGCTCTCCCTAATCTTTTTGACCCTGAGGGGTACGCCATCCATCCTGTAAATCGTCCCCTCTGCCTCTATTCCGACTATAGCGGTTGGAATCACGACATCTGCAAGTTTGGTCGTCAGGTTGGGGTGAGGGTCGATCTGAATTACTGGAATCTCCTTCAGACTCTCAACAGCTTTTTTTGGGAAGTGTGCTGCCGGATCGCTTGCGACTATCATAGCCGCGTCGCAGTCGCCTCTGATAAGAGCCTCAACTGCCGTGAACTCTCCGGGAGAGAAGCGAGCGTACCCTCTGCTAAAGTCTATCGCGTACTCGAATCCAGCTTCCCAAGCAGCGACTTCTCCACTGCCGACGACATTGAAGTGTCCCCTCATAGGCTGGAGTATGAACCTCGTCTTCCTGTTGAGGTCCTGAACGAGCTTTATAACCGCCTCAACGTTTCTCTCGTGCCCCCTGCTGTGAGTAACCCCTAACCCGAAGAATATTAGCCCGTATCTGGCTTTAAGTAGAATTTCTGCCAAGCTCTTAAGCTCGTTCTTTGTCAGACCGCCAACTTCCTCTGGAACCGCCTCTTCGTGCCCGTTGACTATGCTCCTAAGAGCCGTGAACACCATGAAGTCCGAGCCCGGCTCTACCATGTAGAAGTCCGTAGCTAGGTAGGCAGTTGGCGTCTTTCTAACGTCAACTACTACGACTCTCCTCTCCGCTCTGCTCCTCGTCAGAAATCCTTTCGCCATTACTGAGTACCTTGTTGGGTGCCTCGGATGAGCTTCCACGGGATTGCAGCCCCAGAAGACGACGACATCAGCCCTGTTTTTCGCCTGCCCGAGAGTGCCACCAACTATTCCCTCCTCTATCATCGCGAGAGTCGTTGGGGCGTGGCAGACGCTTGAACACTGGTCATATATTCCTCCAACTTTCTCCGCAAGAAGAACTCCGAGCCTAATCGCCTCGTTAACTGTTGAGGACCAGCCGAAGAGGAGAGGCCTTTTCGCCTCCTTCAGAATCTCCGCAGCCCTCTCTATTGCCTCCTCGTAGCTAACTTCTTTGCCGTCAACCATCGGAGCCTTTATTCGCTCCTTCTTCGCGAACTTCGCCTCCCCTATGGGACAGAGATTCCTTCCGTAATCCCCCTCGAACTCTATATCGTCGCATGCGTTCCCGCAAAATGTGCAGACGATGTCCCTAATCACGCTATCTCCTCCTAATAATCGTGAAAGTTAGAAGTTCAGAATTTCCTGAACGGGGACGACTTCTCTGTCCGTCTTCTCAACGGTCGCCTTTATTCCCTTGTACTGCGGAGTTCCGCTGCCGTTCAGCGCCCCAACGACCCTGTTCGCGTACGGCCCCATGGGTATGAATATCAACCCTTCAGGAGGTTGCAGGTCCATCTCTGGCTTCCTCACGTAAAGCACGACCTCTCCGAGTTCGCTTTTGACGAGAACTCTGTCACCATCTTTAACTCCAAGCTTTTCCATGTCTTTCTCGTTCATTTCGCAGAAGCTCACGGCCTTCATGTACGCTTCGCTGAGCTTTTCGTCTATCGTCATTCCCTGATCGGTCGTCCTGCCGGTAATAACTACAACTTCAATCATGATAGTCCCCCGGTTTTTTGCAGCAGGCTGTGAGTCTTGTATTTAAGGGTTATGCTCTTTTTTAATGACTAATAAACATTGACAGTGCGTGTCACTTTTGCACTATTATGGTGGGAAATAGTGTTATCTTAGTCTGAAAGAGATAAGGAGGACTCTCGAGGATTTAACACTATTAATTATAATAATATCTCAAAAATAGCTTGCTCGAACTCAAAGTTTCTGGAGTTATAGTTTATAAAGTAGGCGAACGAAAATCGAATCCCTTTTCGTACAGTTCTTTTCTCCTTGCCTCGAGTAAGTTTTCCTCAACTCCAGCGTACTCTGCTGCTGAGCAAACGTTGACTCCACTCTCTTCTCCCCTTTGAAAGACTGGGGACATTGTCTCTCTCCACTTCAAATCTCTGGTCAGGTGGTGGTCGAGAACGAGGTCTATCACGTTCGTCCTTTCTATCAGCTCGATCAGGTTGTTTATAGAGGCTTCAAGGCTTGCCTGTGAATAGCGGTAGCCGAGCATGTAAGTCATAGGCCCGTCAACGAAAACTGTTTCAGCAGAACTCTCGATCATGAACTCGAGCTGGTGCTTCAAGCTCGGCCCCTCCACATCTGAAGTATGGAGGAACTTCTCCTTACCGTCGTCAACTAAGACTTCCACTACGTAGCCGAGCCTGCTGCTGGTTCCGTGAAATACTGGCTCCGAGAACTTAACACAAACGCCTTCGAACTCGAACTCTTTCCCGTCAGCGTACTCAACTTTGCACGCGTCCTTAACTTTAGAGAGAAAGAAGGCTGCCCTCTCCCTCTGACTCTGGTTTATCTTCTGGGTTGGGTGTTTTGTGAGCAAGGTTTTGCCCTTGAGAAAGTTAACATCCCTCGGGTTGTGGTGGTCGTAGTGGTAGTGAGTTATCACAACAGCATCGCACTTCGAGGCCTCCTCTTTTACTTTCTCCCAGAACCTCCTTTCAGCTTCGAGCTCTATTGGGTGAGGGGGAAGGCCGTACCTCTTCGGGCCTAAAGCGACTCCGGGGTCGATGAAGAGAGAAAAGTTCCCCGCTTTTACGAGAGTTGCCATACTCCTGACTCCCATCGAGTCGAAAGCGATAGGTATGACTTCCATGCCAGCTCTCTCTCTTCGCATGTTTTGAGTTTTTCTTTTGCAGTTAAGAGTAGGAGATCATTGACAGCAATTCACATATTTACATGAAACCCGGAGTAAAGTAGAATCAGAGGAAAGAGTAGGCAGCCCATGCAGTTTAGCCTTCTGACTTCGAGCTTTAACGGAAGCGTTCCGACTGCTGAAGAGACTACGAAGAGGAGAAGGCCTTTCGCACCAGTCAGCAGGGTTACTGCAGAGATAACAAGAGCCAAACCGAGAGCCGATAGCTTTCTCTGGTCAACTCTAACAGCAACTCTCTCAGCTAAGTCTGCGAGCAGAAGGGTAAGCATTGCAGAGAGTAGGGCTGAAAAGGTTAAAACAGGCAAAATCCAGAACCCTGGTCTGAAACCGAGGCTTCTAAGGACTACGGAAGCTCCGTTCCTCGCTCTGCCGAGAGCCGATAAAACGGCCACGCACAAGATTGCGTTGGCGGTGTTAGCAGCACCGGTGGCAGAAACGTAACTCTCGGAATCGCTTTCCCTGAATGGAGAGACGGCAATCGCTGAGGCAACTCCAGCGCTTATTCCCGGAAACAGGGATACGAGAGCGCCTGAGAGAGTTCCGGTTAATGCAGACTTAAACTTCAGGCAAGCTTTTCTCTCGCTCCTTGGCAGAGACATTCCACTCCTCAGTCCTTGGTAGAGAACGGGAAACGCGAACAGTCCTGAAAACAGAGGAATCAGCCCGTTGAAGTCGAGGCCGAAGGCAACAACTCCAAGAACGCCAGACGTGAAAAAGACAATCAAAGCTTTCAGTCTGGAAAGCCACACGTTCATACTTCCTGCGAGAAAGTCTCCTCTCTCGCTCATAACTATGAACGCGGAAGTTGCGAGGAGAACTGGAAGGGTCAAAGCTTTAATCGACCTCTCGCTCAGCCAGAACATCAGGAAGAAGAGAGGAATTGAGGTAAGGGCCGAAAACACACCAGAGAAGGTGGCAATTGCTATCGCCTCAAATCCTCTGCCTCTTAGGGCCATCTCGTGAGCGGGATAGGCTGAAACTGCAAAGCTCTCGTCGGGCACTCCAAGGAAGGTTGAAGGTATCACGTCAGTGAAAGTGTGGGCTATCGAAGCCGAAATTACGAGTATCGCTAGACTCATACTCGGAGGAAACAGGCTCGCCAGAAGCATTACGGCAGTGTTAACGTGCACTCCCGGGATAATACCTGTCAGACTACCCAGAAATACGCCCTCCACAGCCGAGAGAACGAGCTTTATCTCTATGCAGTATTGCACAACAAGTGCGAGGTAAGTGAGTATATTCTCTTTATCTTTTTGAATGCTCTTTGATAGTTTGGTATTCGAATCGGCTGTTTTACTTACTGCCCGAAGCTAATATGTGTAATAGTTGGGCAATTAAGTTTATATCAGGGTAAACTTAAAGCAAAAAACAAATCAAGAATCGAGAAGTTTTCTGATTCTCTCCTCACTCTCCATAACTCTCTCTGCTATTTCTCTAACCCCCTTTCCTGTAACCTCGGAGTAAACCTTCAGGAAGTCCTTGGCAACTTCCTCGTCTTCAAGATCCCACATACCCGAAAAGAACGGGTGAAAGTCTTCGAGGAAGTCCGCAACTCTATCAGCTTCTCTACCCTCCACTATGCTGGAAACGAAGTCCTCTCCAAAGATTGAACAGTCCCTCAGTATACTGATTACGGCCTTTCTGAGTCTCTCGACGCCGTAACTTCTTCCGGGTGGGGAGTACATGCCGACTATCGAG
>Ga0256834_1003106_pt1 | contig 10083 bp, 7 predicted proteins | sample 4281140metaG_FD_190536 | JGI IMG/M metagenome (GOLD analysis project Ga0256834, IMG submission 190536) | Hydrothermal vent microbial communities from East Pacific Rise, Pacific Ocean - 4281-140 | ecosystem: Environmental > Aquatic > Marine > Hydrothermal vents | place: Pacific Ocean: East Pacific... | reverse complement strand
AAACTTTCTTTGTTTGGGCATGATACAGATAATGTACTATCTTATTTAGTTATGGGGTTAGCCTTTTCACTTCCTGTGTCTGTTGCATTGACAAATATTATATTGGTGCTATTACTTTTAGTTTTTCTTTATGAAAGAGCGTATAAGAGAAGATTTGTAATCATTAAAGATAATCCGTTTGTTTATATTCTTATTATATTTGTCACTATGCATTTTATAGGGTGCTTGTGGAGTGATAATCTTGATACAGCTATTAATGTTTTAAACCAAGTTAAGAAACTATTATATATCCCCATATTAATGATGTTTATAAAACGTGAACATATTTTTTATTATTTTCAAGCTTTTATTTTAGGAATGATGATCTCAGAGACGATAACCTACCTTATTTGGTTTGATGTTATTCCCAAGTTTATGTATGCAAGCAATGTGATGCCTTCAGCATTAATGAGACACTATAATTATACAGTGTATGTAGCAATGGCAGTATTTTTACTTATTTATTTATTAATATATAAAAATAAAAAAACACATCTTCAAATCGTGCTTGCGGGTATTTTTTTATCAACCATGGTGCTTAATCTATTGATTTCAGGAGGCAGAGCAGGACAAATAGGTTTTTTTGTGCTGTTATTTGTTTTGATTATTTATTATTTTAAAGAGAAAATACTCAAAGGTTTATTGAGTTTTGTGCTGTTAAGCAGTATACTTTTTACATTGGCCTATACGTATATACCGTTATTTCAAGACAGGGCAAATAAAGCAGTCAACGAGGTAATACATTTTCAAGAAGGTCAACAAAATACCTCTGTAGGTATCCGTTTAGCACTGAATAAAAACTATTTTGAGATAGTAAAAGAGCATCCTTTTATGGGTGTAGGTACGGGAGACTACCTAGATGAATACAAGTTGGTCAATGAAAAGAGTAAGTATCCTACCCCTCTTACGAATCCACATAATATGTATATGCTTATTGTAGTACAATTTGGTATTTTTGGCGGTTTACTACTCTTGTCAATTTTTGTATATCAACTTTATTATGGATTTAAAATCAAAGATGATTTACAGGTATTACGTATAGCTTTTCCATTATTTTTTATGTCAATCATATTCGTGTATTGGTATTTATATGCATTTAATACGATGTTACTCTTTATTTTCTTTTCTGCTATTTTGTATCGTAAGTTTGATGAAGATGTGAAAATATTAGAGTAGCATTATTAGTGTGCACCATCTTTACGCAAAACGGTTTGAATAGTTTTTATGAATATGACTAAATCCATCCATAGGTTCCAGTTTCGTATATACCAAACATCAAGTTTTATACGAGACATAAAGTCTACATTGTTTCTCCCACTGACTTGCCATAAGCCTGTTATTCCAGGTTTTACAGAGAGAATAGTATCAATTTCTTTCGCGATTATATTTTCTTCATTTAGCATATAAGGACGTGGACCGATGAAACTCATATCACCTCTAAAGACATTAAAAATTTGAGGAAGCTCATCTAGAGAACTACGGCGTAAAAAACTTCCTGTTTTTGTAATCCGTGGGTCATTTTGGTATTTATGGTATTTTTCATAATAGGCAACTTCTTCAGGGTATTCTGCTAGATACTTTTTTAGTAAGTTTTCATTATTTTCATACATAGTTTGAAACTTATAACATGAAAAGTGTTTACCATTTTTACCCAGCCGTTTTTGTTTAAAAAATATTTTTTGCTTGGGTTCATTTTTTTTAATTTTATAGCTAATATAAAGTATAAGAGGTAAAATAAAAGGAAGTGACAGTATGGTTATACTAATGTCAGAAAGTTTTTTACCCCATAGTCTGTAACGACTCTTTAAACGATTTTGAAATACAATGAGGTTTGTTCTTGTACTTGATAGTCTATAAATATGAGAATGAGTAAGATCATATTCATTGACCAAGGGTATGAAAATCACTTCTTTTTTGTAACGTAGCTCTTTCGCTATAATTCTATTAAGTTCATTTATTTCTATATCTTGAGAGTTAAGGAAAACAGTCTTTGCACTTTTGTATTTGACTTGTATATACCCAAGATAATGGTTTTCAAATATTTCTTTGGTAAATATAGGGTCGTTACTATAAACAGATGCTTCTCTTTGCCAAATACCTGTTCTGTATAAATAGTGTTTTGTAAGATATTTGAAAAGAGGAAGTAAAAAAGCCATGAGTATAAAAGTAAAGGTGATGACTGCTCTGGAATAACCATATATTTCTTGGGTCATTGCCAAAAATGCGAGTATGAGTATAAACGAAAGAATGAGACTTTTGATAATCTGTCTACTCTCATGCCAAAAGTCATAACGTTTTGAATAAATTCCTTCATACGCGAGCATAGAAAGGGGAATGATATAGAGTAATGGAAAGGCAAAATATATGGAAAGTGTATGTTCAAAAGAATCATCAAAAGAGCTAGCTAGTATAATTCTCAGTCCATAACCCATAACAATAGATAAAGCAATGACTAAACTATCTACTAACAATAAAATAGCATGTGCATAAAAATCTTTCATAGTGCTCTTTTATTTTTTGTTAATTATAGCAAACTTTTTGGATTTTCTATGCTAATTTATTTTCTACAAATTGTTTGAAATCAGTTTTGAAATTTGAGATTGAAAACTTTTTAGCATAGTTGGAGATAGAAGTAGAGTCAAACGCAAGACTTTCAAATCTGTGTATAGCAGAGATAAGACTCTTTTGGGTTTGCTCTTCAAAATGTACTCCTGTTTGAGCATCTATAACAGTTTCTTTTGTGCCACCTTCATTTAAGGCTATCACAGGTGTACCACATGCCATAGCTTCTATAGGTACGATACCAAAGTCTTCTACTGCTGCATAGACAAAGGCTTTTGCTTTTTGCATGTATTCTACTAAGACTTCATCTATTTGGTACCCAAGAACAACTATATTGTCTTTGGCTATAGACTTTATTTTGTCATATTCTTCACCTTTACCAATGACTACTAGTTTTTTGCTCGGCATTTGGTTAAATGCTTCTACAATGAGTTTGGTTTTTTTATACGGTACTAGTCTGGAAGCAGCAAGATAAAAGTCTTCTTTATTCTCAACAAGTGTAAATCTTTCTACATCAACAGGAGGGTAGATAACTGTTGACTCTTTTTTATAGGTTCTTTGTATGCGTTCTTGTATAAAATGAGAATCAGCGATAAAATGATTAACTCTATCAAGCGTAGCTATATCCCATTGTCTAATATAACTAAGTGACTTTTGGACTAAAAACTTCTTGGGTTGTTTGAGGTTAGAAGTGTACTCAGCATACAAATCCCATGCATAACGTATAGGTGTATAACAGTAGCATATGTGTAGTTGACTTGATGTATTTTTTACACCCTTTGCAACTGCCCATGAAGATGAGAGTATCAAGTCATAATGACTTAGATCTAAGCTTTCTATGGCTTTTGGGAAAAGAGGTAAGTAATTACGAAAGTGTTTTTTAGCTAAGGGAAGTTGTTGAATGAAAGAAGTTTGTACTTCTTTACCTGCGATAATCTCATCTCTATCTTCTTTACTTAAAAAGTCTACTAAAGAAAAAATATCTGCATGAGGGTATAGTATGACTATCTCTTTTAAGACTTTTTCTGCACCAGCATTGGTGACAAGCCAGTCATGAACTATGGCAATTTTCATGATTTTTGACTTAATTTAAGTATTTTACTAATGAGTTCTTTGCTGCTTTGCTTCCAAGTTGTAAAATTGATTTCTTTAATGGGTTGAATATAAGATGCGGAAGTAATGATATGGGCAAGGTTTCTAGGGTCATCTAAATCAAAATAGCTAATATTTTGTTTACCAACTTCTCTGTGGATAGGTATATCAGATGCCAAGACATTCAAATTATAGTATAGACTTTCTACAATAGGTAGACCAAATCCTTCGACAAATGAAGCAAATATTAAAGCTTCGGCATGTTTGTAGGCATATTCTAATTCATGGTCACTGACATCATTTTGCATAAATAGTCGTTTATTATACTCCGAATGTGAAAGTACTTTTTCAATGAATGCATCTGTTTTCCATCCAATTTTACCTATAATGAGATATTGAACATCAATATTTTCCTTCCATAATAGTTCAAAAGCTTTTAAAATATATATATGGTTTTTACGTGCTTCTATGGTACTTACCGTAATAAAGACTTTTTTATTAAAGATATTTTTAAAAACGTCATTGATACTATGTACTTCAATATCTTTTTTTTGAAAATTAGACCCTAGTGTAAAAAAGTCAAATTTTTCAATAGATAAGTTTTTATCTAACTGGTTCTTTAAATAAGAGTATGTCTCATTTTTAACTGTATTTGAAATTGCAATATAGTAATCAAATAAGTGGAATGATTTTTTTAACCATGCTTCAAATGCAATGGATAAATCTGATTGACAATACTCAGGATGTGTAATAGGTATGATGTCATAAATCAAAGGAATAAGTATACTACCTGATTGCTTGGCATCTTCCAATAATGTATAGTCACAATTTGACCAAGTGGCATCTGCTAATAGAAGAATGTCATCCTTATTAAACACTATGGCATCTTCTTTTGGCGTTTGTTCATTTTTTATAGATAGTGTATTTAATAGCTTATTCACATATAATCTAAGTTGAACTGAGTTTATAAATGCGTTAAAGTAAGGAATAGAGCCAAAAATTTTGTTTGATAATTGATATATTTTTCTTAGAATACTTTTAATGTGACTAAGATTTCGTTTTGTGTTTTTTGGAGGGAATTGACTAAATGGATAGTATTGACCATGATAGAGTCTGATAAAAATTATATCTACATTCTCGATGGTATCTATTGATGAAACAATATTTCTTACAACGCGTTGTATACCAGTATTTACCAAAGAGTAATAGGTATGGGTACAGTCTACATAAATATTACGATTCATACATTTGTACTAAAGTATCTTTTAAAGAATAAGTAGTTGAAATATCAATTATCTTTTCTAGTTTTTCAGTAGAACCAGCTAATGATTTTATCTCATTAGGTCTAACGAAATCAGGGTTTATGTTTACTTTTATTTCATACCCTGCTATATCTTGCATCATTTCTATGACATTTAAAAGTTTAATGGGATGGTTTGAAGAGAGATTAACTAGAGTAGATTTTGCATTTGAAAGTAAGAGCTTATGATATACGTTAATGACATAGTGTATATTATTAAATTCTCTCGAGACGTGTGTATTTCCTAGTTCTATCTCTTTTTTAGCTGATTTAAAGTGGTCTACTATTTTTGGTATGAGAAAATGGCTTTCTTGTCCTACGCCTGTGTAGTTAAAAGGACGGGCAATGATAATATTTAGTCTATTAAAATAGTTAGCTGCCATATGCTCCATAGCAAGCTTGCTAATGCCATAATGATTGACAGGTTGAGGACATAGAGATTCATCGAGTACTTCTTTACCTTGGTTACCGTAAACAGTTGCAGAACTCGCTAAGATGACTTTTTTAGGTTTGATATGATTATCTATAAGAGCTTGCAGTAGGTTCTCTGTACCTATAAGATTAACATCATAAATTAGAGATGCATTGCTCTCTCCTACAAAAGAGATAGCAGCTATATGAATAACATAGTCAGGTTGAATCATTTTTATGACATTATTGACTTGATCCTTGTCTCGAATGTCACATTGTATATGATTTTTTTGTTTATTTTTACCTATAACTGTACCATAAACATCAAAACTTTTAGAGAGTAGATACTTTTCTAAATGCACCCCTGTAAAACCATTGATACCTGTAATAAGAACTTTTTTCATACTAAAACGAAAAACCTGCTTCGTTTCTCCTGAGGTCAGCTTTTACCATCATGGCACATAGCTCTTCTAGTGTACATTTTGGTTCCCAACCTAGCTCTTTTTTGGCTTTAGATGGGTCACCTATGAGTAAGTCAACTTCTGCTGGTCTGTAGAACTTAGGGTTTACCTTGACTACTACGTTACCAGTAGCTTTGTCTGTAGCTGTTTCAGCTTCAGCTGTCCCTTTCCACGCTAACTCTACATCTATGGCTTTAAATGCCATAGTTACGAAGTCACGTACCGTTTCTGTTCTGTTGGTGGCTAGTACATAAGTGTCTGCTTTGTCTGCTTGAAGCATGAGGTACATACCTTCTACATAATCTTTAGCAAAGCCCCAGTCACGTTTGGCGTCCATGTTTCCTAGCTCGATGCAGTCAAGCTTACCTAGTTTTATTTTAGCCACAGAGTCGGTGATTTTACGTGTCACAAACTCACGTCCACGAAGAGATGATTCATGGTTAAAAAGTATACCAGAAGAAGCAAACATATCATAAGACTCTCTATAGTTTACCACCATCCAGTGTGCATACATTTTGGCTGCTCCATAAGGACTTCTAGGCCAAAATGGTGTGGTTTCTTTTTGAGGTATTTCTTGTACGTCTCCAAACATTTCAGAAGTACTTGCTTGGTAAAAACGTATTTTAGGATTTACAATACGGATGGCTTCAAGTAAATGTACACACCCAAGTCCTGTAATGTGTGCAGTAGCAAGAGGCTGATCAAATGACACACCTACAAAACTTTGTGCCGCAAGGTTATAGATTTCGTCAGGTTGTATGTCTTTAACCATATGGATACTATTTGCTTGGTCTGTTAAGTCATACTCAATGAGGTGTAAGTTTTCATGATTTTCTATGCCTAGTTCTTCCATACGCCAGAAGTTTACAGATGAAGTTCTTCTGTATGTTCCATATACTTCATAGCCTTTGTTGAGGAGTAGTTCTGCTAAATAGGCTCCATCTTGTCCTGTGATTCCTGTGATTATTGCTTTTTTCATTTTTTTCCTTTTGAGTTATTTTTAATGTTTAAACATTTTAATAATTGTTTTGTACTTTCTTCCCATGTAAGCCATGGCATAGTATCTGACTTTGGATGTTTATTTTCTTTGTATAATTGTAGCCAATTTTTTATTGCATCTACAATAACAGATGCATTTTTACTATTTTCAAAATAGTAGGCATATTCTCCTGCAACTTCTTGAAACATAGTGATGTCACGCATTATTATTGAATTAGTATGCACCTATCACCTTTTCTAACAGTTCACTAGCACTTTCTTTCCATGAAAATATTTTGAGTTTAGATGTATCGATAGCTTTTAAAGAAGTTGTGCAATTTTCAATATTTTCTATTTTTTTGGCTAATGATGACTTATCCGTTATATCAAAATAATCAATATTATCTTGACCAACTTCACGATGAATAGGTGTATCACTTGCTAGTACAGGAAGGGCATTTTGCAAACTTTCAATAATAGGTAAACCATAACCTTCTATAAATGATGGGAAGAGTAATGCTTTAGAGTTTTTATAGCAATAATTTAATGCTTGATCATCTAGATCACTAAAAATCCATAGTCGTTTTTTATACTCTGGATGATTTGTCATTTCACCAAGTAGTTTTTCTGTCTTCCAACCCACTCTTCCCACTATAACTAATGAGACATCAATATTACTTTCCCATAGTTTTTTAAATGTATCAAAAAGGTATTGATGGTTTTTTCTTGGTTCTATGGTGGAGACAATTAGATAAATAGATTTATGATGCCCATACAAAGATTGAAGGTCTTCTCTGATATCAGATGTAGATATTTGAAGTTCTTTAAAGTCTGAACCGAGTTTAAAGTAGTCAAAACTGTATTTACTGATGTCTGTACCCTTACTCTCTAGGTATTTCTGAACATCTAGCATAACGGTTTCCGATATGGCTATGTACCCATCAAAATATTGTAAAGATTTAGCATACCAGTCTGTAAACATTGTTACTAGATTATCGTCACAAAACTCTGGGTGTGAAATAGGAATAAGGTCATAAGTTACTCCAATGATTTTAACACCTCTATTTTTTGCATATTTAATACTTGGCCAAATATCTAGATGCCATGTAGAATCAAGCATGAGTAGAATGTCATCTTTATAAATGGTCTCTATTTCACTATATGATGAAATATGTAGGTGGATGTGTTGTTTTATTTTGTATATAATCTTTAAAAACTTGGAATTACTAGTAATTTCACTTTTTTCTTTGTTTTCCATGTCAACTTTTATAATTGCACCGTTTACTAATGCTACAGGGACGATATCAATATTGTTTTGTTTTGCATATGGAGAAATGTTGTTTACAATATTTCTTACGACACGCTGTATGCCTGTATTTAATCCACTAGTATAGATAAAGGAACAATCAATTAATAACTTTTGTTGTTGATTTTTGGGTTTTGTTATAGGTTTGTTTATTTTTTGTGCAATAAAGTATCCTACAATCTTGGATATTGTTTTGTTAGTTGATTGAAATATTTTTTTCGTAATACGTCTAGGTCGACTAGTAGGTGATAATGTCACCCAATGTTTTACTCCTGTAGTAAACCAGCGTACCTTTTTACCCACAACTCTTAAAGGTTTTGTCATCTTCCATGAGTTACTAGTAGTGACTATCTGGTAATGGTGTAGGGTGGTCTGTATTTTGTGTTCCATTTCGTTAGCTTTTCGTTCTGCTTTAGCTGCCTTGGTCTCAGCTTTAATGGCTTTTTGCTCTGCGTTATTTGCTTTAGTTGCGATTTGTAGTAGTTTATGTTCTGTATTACTTACAATATGTTCTACTTGGACAGTTTTATCTTCTGTTTGACTAGCTTTTACTTCAGTTTGAAGGGCTCTATATTCTGTCTCACTTGCTTTCACTTCAGCTTGGAGGGCTGTTTGTTCTGCTTCTTCAACTTTAAGTTCAAGGTAACGTATGCGGTTTTCAAACCTGTCAGAAAGTGCTTCTAAAGAGAGCCCAAAATCTTTTGAAAAGGCTTCATCAAGTTGAGACACTATTTCTTTTCTTGCTTCTTTTTGTGCGATGACAGCATAATCAGGACTTACTCCTGCAAGTACTTCTTGTAAACTTAAGTTGTGATTATCTAGTAAATTTTTAGACTCTTGAAGTCTTAGTACTTTTGTTCTTTCATACCCATAGTATTCTGGTAAAAAAGACAAAAGACTAGAGGGAATAGGTTTTAAATGTGTAGGGTCAAGATAGAAGTTTTCTGTACCCACTTTGATATTTTCTGGGTTAGGTGTTTCCATTATGAGTAGTCCCCCTGGAACTAATACTCGTAATGCTTCCTCAATCAAACACTGTAAGTCTTCAAATGAAATATGTTCTACCACATGAAAAGCAGTGATGATAGACATACTTGCATCTGTTTGTGCTTTCAAGTAGGCTATACCTTCACCTTTTTGGACGTTAAGACCCAGTGTATTGCAGGCTTCTAACATGCCTTCATCAAGGTCTATACCTTGTGAAAGTATGTTTTTCTCTTTAAGAAGTTCAAGCCACTCTCCACGTCCACAGCCTATATCTAAAGAAGTCACATCAGGATATAGCTCTTTGAGGGGTAGTACAAAAGGAAGATAAACAGAAACTCTTTCTTTTATGAGCTCTCTTGAACCTCTATGCTTCTCTTCAAAAGCTCTGTAAAAATCTTTAGTTGACATGTGTTACCTTGATATTTTGTTCTAACCATGATGACCCGACAAAGTCTGGTTTAGAGGTGTTGACAACATTAAACACTAAGGCTTGGTCTTTCCACTCATAGTTTGCAGATACATGGGTGTCGTGGGCATGGGCAGCAACAGAGATAGAATACGAACCAATACCTAAATTCATAGGAAAGGAAAAGGAGATTTCATAGCTATCTTCTTTTTTAGCTTGGGTGATAATACGGTCATAATGATGGGTATTTGTACCGAACATTTCTTGTCCTAAACGGTCTTTTATCATGTACCCTATAACTAGTTTTTCTATATTTTCATAAATAGATACTTGTAGTTTTAGAGTAACCATATCACCTACACCTAAGTACTCTACTTTTTCATTTTTGTTATTATATAAAGCAATGTCGGTTATTTTTGCTTCACCTGTACCTGAGATAGTCTCAACTTTACCATCTTCTTTGACCACTTGCTTCACTGTGGTATTTTCTTTATCTGCTATGAGAGCATTATAAAAGTCCATGACTGCTTCAGGTTCACCA
>Ga0256834_1003105_pt1 | contig 10089 bp, 6 predicted proteins | sample 4281140metaG_FD_190536 | JGI IMG/M metagenome (GOLD analysis project Ga0256834, IMG submission 190536) | Hydrothermal vent microbial communities from East Pacific Rise, Pacific Ocean - 4281-140 | ecosystem: Environmental > Aquatic > Marine > Hydrothermal vents | place: Pacific Ocean: East Pacific... | reverse complement strand
TAAGATAAGATGCTTTACATTTGTCAATATTGCCTTGAATGAGATGAACAGCACCTAAATTTTGTAATGCAAAGGAGTTGGATCTACCAGTTTTTTCATTAAGTTTTATCGCTTTATTATAATATATTTTTGCAGTTTTATAATCTTCCTTGCGTTCTAAAATATAACCAATATTATTATAAGAAGCAGATAATTCTAAGATGTCTTTTAATTCTAACTGAATCTCGGCAGCTTGTTTGACATAAGCAATAGATGTGTCGAAATCATTAAATTGAAAAAAAACATGCGCTATAGAATTTAGTGCTTTTGCAACATTTTTTTTATCATCTATTTCTCTAAATATATTAATTGCAATATTTATTTGTTCTTTTGCTTTTTCATTTTTTGATAAAAATGCATTAGAATCTCCTAAAAGTAAATTTGTTTTGGCAATAAATTTTTTGTTTTTTGTTTTTTCAAAAATCGATAGTGCTTTTTTTAAACTTCCTATAGCTTCGATATCTTTTTCTAAAACTCCTAAATTCCTTCCTTTTTCAAAATATAAAAGTCCAATTTGATGTTCCGAATAGTTGCTTGTTTTAATTAAACTATCTATCCTTTTAATCGATTTTGTTGCATTATCATAAGAAATTACTTCAATAAATTTTGAATCTGATAGATGATCTAATTTTGAGATATTCGTTTTACAACTACTCATTATTAATAGTATCACGGATAAAACAAATGTAAATTGTTTCATTTTAGAATTGTTTTATTTTAATACAAATATATTGTTATTTTTTTGATTGTTTTTGCAAGTAACATTTTAAGAAAAATCTAATTTTGTTATTTTTAATGCAAAAAACATCTTTTAAAAAATTATTTTTGTGATTATCAAACTGTAATACATACTAAAAATTATTTTTTATATGACAACAATGCAACTCAAAAAACAATTGTTAGAGCAATGTAACTTATTTGTTTCGACTCGTTTGGAAAATATTCAAAAAACAATTAATTCTAATAAAAAAGCTTTGCAATCGGAAACTAAAAGTTCGGCTGGCGATAAACACGAAACTGGTAGAGCAATGTTGCAATTAGAAATGGAAAAAGCAGGACAACAATTTGCAAGTATCTCAGAAATGAAATTAACCTTAGAAAAAATAAACATTTCTAAAACCTCTAAAAATGTTTGTTTAGGAAGTCTTATTAAAGCATCTAACGGAAATTACTTTTTAGCAACTAGCGTTGGAAAAATTAGTATTGAAAACGAAAATTATTTTGCGATTTCATCGCATTCACCTATTGGCAAATTATTATTTGGCAAACAACAAGGTGATTTTATTATTTGGAATTCTACAAAAATTTTGATTACTGAAATTTTATAAAATCAGTTCTACATGAGTCAGGGTTTCACTCTAAGTGAAACCCTGACTAAATAAAAAAACTGAATTCACACTGCAAAACAATTAGAAAGTACATTTTAGGTCTCTCTAAAAAATTAATTTATAACCATAACTACGCACATTAATAATCTGAATATTAGTATCCTTTTTTAATTTTTTGCGGAGTTTAGAAATAAAAACATCCATACTTCTGGCATTAAAAAAATCATCATTGCCCCAAAGTTTTTTAAGGATATAAGTTCGGTCTAGGATTTCATTTTTTTGAAGATACAATTCTAAGAGTAAATCGGATTCTCTACTAGTAAGTTTTTTAATTTCATTATCAAAACTTAAGGTCTGTTTTTTTGGACTGAAAATATAATTTCCGATATGGATTTCTGTATTGTTTGCGATTTTATTTTCTACTTGATTTATGTTTAATAGCGACTTTATTCTAACCAACAACTCTTCTATGGAGAATGGTTTTTTAAGATAATCGTTTCCGCCTAAATTAAAACCTTTTACAACATCTTGGGTTTGTGATTTTGCCGTTAAAAATAATATCGGAATGGTTTTGTTTTCTAACCGAATTTCTTTCGCTAAAGTAAAACCATCTTTTTTAGGCATCATCACATCTAAGACTAAAATATCTGGACTTGTAATTTTAAATTTACTAAATGCTTCCTCGCCATTTTTACAATGCATCACCTCAAAACCATTAAATTCTAAACTTTCTTTTATGATTTTGCCTAAACTTTCTTCGTCTTCAGCTAGAAGTATTTTTGGTTTTTCGTTCATTTTTATTTTTTTGCCTTTTGTCTAACCAACCAACGGAAGTTGTATTTGAAAGATAGTGTTTTTAGTGTTTGTCAATTCTAAAGTTCCGTTGTGTTTTTCGATGATTTTTTTGGTATAATATAAACCAATTCCGAAACCTTTTATATCATGTGTATTGCCTTTTGGTATTCTGTAAAATTTATCAAATATTTTATCTTTTTGATTTTTTGGAATAATCCCACTATCCGAAACTAAAATTATTAGTTGTTGTTTCAGTTCTTGAATTTCAATATTAATTATATTTCCGCCATATTTAATAGCGTTATCTATTAAATTACTAATAGCATTTTCAAAATGAAATATGTCTATATTTAAAAATAATTCTTTAGTAATTGTTTTAAAATTCAAAGTTTTAGTTTGTTGAATTATTTTATGTTTTGCAATACATTTTTCAATTAAATTAACGACATCTACACGTTCTTTTTTTAATAAAAGTTCCTTAGAATCTAAAATGGCTGTTTCTAAAATTTTTTCTACCATTACATTTAACTTGCCTAGTTGATTTTTTGTAATGTCTAAATATTCTTCCGCTTTAGCGTTATTATTAACCGCATTAAAATTTTTGATAGATTCCACCGCCAAACCAATTGTGGTAATTGGCGTTTTAAATTCATGGGTGATATTGCTTATAAAATCATTTTTAATTTCGGCAATTACTTTTTGTTTTTTAATGATATTTAATAAGTAAAATAATGATGCAATGATTGCTGTTGCTAACAAAAGAGATAGTAAAATACCTAACAAACCTCTTTTTAAAATAGTTTTTGTTTGGTTTGGAAATTGTAATTCAATTTTTTCATTTTTGTTTAAGTAAGTAGATTTAGCTAAAGTTTTTATGGTATTTACACCAAAATTAAGATTGTCATTAGAGGAAATTATTTTTTTGTTTTTATAATGATTTAATCGATAAGGCAACGTTATATTATTACGCTCTAATTCTTTTTGAAATAATAAATTTAATCGTTTAAAATCTAAAGAATCATTAGTTATGGATAAGTATATTGAAGTTAAACCTGTAATTAGTTGTAAACTATCTTTAGGGTTATTTGATGTTAAAATAAATTTTTCTGGTAGATGTTTATTATTTGTTTTATTAATAAATTGTCTATTTTTTTTTGGAGTTTTATTATCTGAAACAATTATTTTTTGAATGGTTTGAAAATGAGATAGGATACTATCTTTATTTTTTGAATTTGTTTTATCGATAGTAACGGAAATTTCATCATGATCGCTAGACCAACTGGTAACCGTAGTTTTAGTAAACAAAGAATCTAAATCACTATTACTAATCCAATTAGGATAATTATTTTTTGCTAAATCCACAAAATAATTTTCAGTCGCGATATCTAAACTATTTTGTACTTGACTAAAAAATTGCTGTTTGTTTATCTGATAATTCTTAAAATTAAAATATACTTGTACAGTAAGACTTATTACAATAGTGGTAATAATTAAGTATAGACTCCACAAGTATTTTTTTTGTTGCATAGTCCAAAAATACTAAAGTTATCTTACATTAATACAATTGGTTAACACTCGTTAACACTTCTTAACTTTACTTAACGCTAATAAATAAAGTCTTACCATATATTTGCATTAAATAAAACAATTATCATGACAAAAATTATTCAATATCTAGCAATTACATTCTTACTATTAATAACTACTTTAGTTAATGCACAAGATTTTCAAGGTAAGGCATATTACCAAACCAAGCGTAATTTTTCTGTTTCTTTAGACAGTACTAAAATGGATGATGCGCAACAAAAAGCAATTCAAGATATGATTAGAAAGCAGTTTGAAAAAACGTATATTTTAACTTTTAGCAAAACAGAATCTACTTATGTTGAGGAAGAAAAATTAGATAAACCAGCACCAAATAGTTCAGGTATGGTTTTTAAAATTGGTGGTTTAGGTGGTGTTTTATATAAGAATACTAAAGAAAATACATTTGCAGATGCACAAGAAATGTTCGGAAAAAAGTTTTTAATAAAAGATAGTTTAAGAAAAATTGAGTGGAAAACCGAAAAAGAAACCAAAATAATTGGTAAATATTTATGTTTAAAAGCAACTTTTATTGAAATGATTGATGATTATAATACAGACGGTTCTAAAAAAGAAAAGCAAACAGAACGCTTAATTACTGCTTGGTATACACCAGAAATACCAGTTTCAAATGGTCCAAAAGATTATCAAGGCTTGCCAGGTTTAATTTTAGAATTACATGAAGGAAAAATGCATTACGTATGTAATAAAATTGTGATGAATCCTAAAGAGAAAATCAAAATTGTTGCACCAACAAAAGGAAAAGAAGTGAATGAAAAAGAGTATAAAAAAATAATGGACAAGCAACAAAAGAAAATGATGGAAAATTTTCATGATGGTAGAAAAAAAGGCAATGATGGTAATAGAATGACCATCACAATTGGTGGTTAAATCTACAAACTTGCTGTAAAGACGTTTTGCAAAACGTCTTTACAGCAAGTTTTTTCACAAAACAAAAAAGTTTTATTTAAGAGTGACGTTTAAAATATTCTGTTAAGTTTTGTAAACTTACTATTTTTTGTGTTTGTAGAGTATGACAGGCGTTTTCTAGCATAATTCTAACCCATCAAGAGTTATTATTACAAATTAAATTCTCCCAATCTTCTAGGAAGCAAAAAATAAAATGTAACGGAAACCTTAAGTATTATGATTAATAATTCTTCCACCTGATACTCGTAGAGTTAATTTCGATTTATAAATTAATTAGAGTTTAATTAAATAGTAAACATAAAATTCTGCGAAAATCAGCGATCCCGAAACTTCGGGAACGGGAAACAAAACTAACAACGGGCAAAATGAGCAAATCAATCCTAATTATATTCTTATTATTTACCTCAACTTTATTTTCACAAATTACCATTAAAGGTGTTGTAAAAGATGATAAAGGCAATCTTTTAGAAATGGCAAATGTTATTGCTATGAATACTGAGGATAATTCTTTAGAAGGTTATTCCATCACAGATGCTAAAGGAAATTATAAAATTAAAATTTCAAAACCTAGTACTATTCAGTTGAAAATTAGTTATTTAGGATTCGATTCGCAAACTAAAATTTTGGTTTTAGGTGATAAAGAAACAATTAAAGATTTTACCTTAACGGAATCGAGTAATAATCTAAACGAAGTAGAAATTACTTACGAAATGCCAGTAACCATAAAAGGAGATACTATTGTTTATAATGCAGATTCTTTTACTTCAGGTAAAGAAAAAAAATTAGGCGATGTGTTAAAAAAATTACCTGGTGTTGAAGTAAACAAAGATGGCGAAGTTGAAGTAGACGGAAAAACGGTAAGTAAAATAATGGTAGAAGGAAAAGATTTTTTTGATGGTGATACCAAACTCGCAACTAAAAATATTCCTGCCGATGCAATTAAAAAAATTGAAGTTTTAAAAAATTATAATGAAGTATCACAAATGCGAGGATTAGGTGATGATAGTGATAATGTTGCCATAAATATAAAACTAAAAGACGGAAAAAAGAACTTTTGGTTTGGAGAAGTAACTGCAGGAATTGGCGAAGGCGATGATGAAACACGCTATTTAGCACATCCAAAATTGTTTTATTACAGTCCAAAAAAGAGTATTAATATCATAACCGACATTAATAATATTGGGGAAATACCTTTTACATTTCGTGATTATTTTAAGTTTTCAGGTGGTTTTAGAAACTTAATGCGTAGAAGTGGTGGTTTAAATGTTTCATCGAATAGTTTAGGTTTTTCTTTTCTTAAAAATAACAAAGCAAAAGAAATTGACACCAAATTTGCAGCAATTAATTTTAGCCAAGCGTTAAGTAGTAAATTTGATATTAGTGGTTTTGCTATTTTTTCAGATACAAATACCGAAATGATAACCAACACTTTACGAACAAATACATTTACGCAAATAGATGAATTTGGAGTAGAACAAACTATAGAATCCGATGAAAATATTGCAAACCAAGCCAAACAAGGTAATACTTTAGGTTTGTTAAAATTATCGGCTAATTACAAACCGAATACAAATTTTCAATTGGATTATGATGTTATAATTAAAGGGTCGAGTTTAGAAGAAAAAAATAGTATAGATCGTATTATTTTTAATCCGTTATCAAATCAAAATACCGAGTCTGCTATTATTAGTAATAAAGACGAAGAACCTATTTCTATCAACCAAAATGCAAATATATATTATACGCTAAACGATAAAAATATATTTTCTTTTGCTGGTCAGTTTTTGTATGAAAAAAATAACCCGTTATATAATACTTTTGCTAATGATAATCCGTTTAATGCCATAATAAATACGTTAAATAATACCAATGTAGATTTATCACAAAATAAGAAAATAACCACTAGTAAATTAGATGCAACTGTAGATTACTATTATATTCTAAACAATAAAAGTAACCTAAATTTCACTTTAGGTTCTAGTATAACTTCACAGCATTTAGATTCTAATATTTTCGAAACTTTAGCAGATAATTCCATTAATAATTTTACGGAATCTAATCTTATTAATGATGTAGATTTTAATTTTTCTGATATTTTTTTAGGCGTACATTATAAATTACAAACAGGTAAATTTATTGTAACTCCTGGTGTTAGTTTACATCAATATACTTCCAAAAATGAACAATTATCAAATACGGTAAAAAATACACCAACAAAATTACTACCAGATGTAACGATAAAATTTAATATGAAACGATCGGAAAGTCTGAATTTTAATTATGGTATCACCACTAATTTTACCGATATTAATAATTTAACAGAAGGCGTTTTATATAACTCATATAATTCCATTTCTAGAGGAAATAGCAATTTAGAAAATGCTTTATATCACAATTATTCCTTGCGTTATCTTAATTTTAATACTTTTTCATTTACTAATATTCGTGCAAGTATTAGTTATAATAAAAAATACGATGTTATAAAAAACGCATCACAATTAATTGGTGTTGATCGTATTAATTCACTTTTTAATCTCAATGATCCAGAAGATATTTTATCTACAAATGCAAGCATTTCAAAACGTTACGGCAAGTATAAATTAAGCCTTAGCGGAAATTATAGTTTGTCTAATAATATTAGATTAACAACCGATAATTTAGGCAATATTGTTAGCGATGACACCGAAGCGATAAATACGGGTTATAAAGCAAGTGTATCTACAAATTTTAAAAATTGGCCGAGTTTTGAAGCTGGTTTTAAAAGTAATATAACCGAATTCGATGCAAACAAATCAAGAACAAACCAACCATTTGCTAATGTGGAAATAGGGTTTTTAAAAGATTTTATTTTAGTGGCAGATTATAAATATAATAGTTTTAAAAATTTGGATAATAATACAGAAAACACCTATGATTTTTTAAATGCCGATTTGTATTATCAAAAAGAAAACTCTTCATGGGAATTTAAAGCATCTGTAATAAATTTATTAGATGTAAAAAGTATCAACGAAGATGTTTTTAGTGTTTTCTCACGATCTACATCGGAATATATTGTGCAACCTAGATATGTTATGTTTAGTGTTAAGTATAATTTGTAGTTTACTACAACAAAAATTGGCAATTAAGTAATAATTTTCGTTAACAGTCAAAACCTTGAAGGTCTGAAAGTGTAAATTTAATACTTTGCGTAAAACTTTACGAACTTTGCAGTTAAGTTTTCAAACAATCATTCCAACAAACGTTTCAATAAACCTAATTTTTTCTTAGAGTAAGGCGCGTATTTTGTGTTTAATTCCAACCAAGTAGGTTTAGATAAAATACTTTTAAAATGGCTAAATGCTTTAAACCCAAATTCACCATGATAACTGCCCATTCCGCTATTTCCAACGCCACCAAAAGGTAAGTTGCTATTACTTAATTGCATTACAGATTCGTTAATTGCACCAGAACCAAAAGATAATTCATGTAAAATTTTATTTACATTTTTTTTATTGCTAGAATAAATATAACAAGCAAGTGGTTTCGCTCTATGTTTTATTTCGGCAATCACTTTGTCTAAATTATCAAAAGTAATTACAGGTAAAATAGGACCAAAAATTTCACTTTCCATAATTTTATCATTAAAAGAGATATTCGTTAAAATTGTTGGAGAAATAAATCGCTTTTCTTTATTGAATTGACCACCAAAAAAGATGTTTTCTTTTGGAATTAATTCCGTTAAACGGTTAAAATGCGATAGATTAATAATCTTATTATAATTTTCGGCAATATTATTTTTAGGGTAATTTTTCTCAATTTCTAATTTTATAGCACTTAAGAATTCTGTTTCAATTTCTTTAGCAACTAAAATATAATCTGGCGCCACACAAGTTTGACCAGCATTTAAAAATTTAGACCAAACCAAACGTTTGGCAGTCATTTTTAAATTGCAATCTTTTAAAATAAATGTCGGACTTTTTCCGCCAAGTTCTAAAATAACAGGCGTTAGATTTTTTGCTGCTGCTTGATATACTATTCGGCCAACATTAGTAGAACCAGTAAAAAATATTTTGTCGAATTTAGTATTTAAAAGTTCGGTGGTTTCTTTAATGTCGCCTTCAATTACATGTAAAAAGTTGGTGTCAAAATTCTCATTAATAATTTTAGCAATTACTTTTGAGCAGTTACTAGTGACTTCGCTAGGCTTAATAATTACGGTATTTCCTGCACAAATAGACGCAACTGCTGGAGAAAATACCAATTGAATTGGGTAATTCCAAGGTGCAATAATTAGCGTATTTCCTAAAGGTTCTGGTAGGATAAAACTTTTGGCAGGAAAATTTGCGAAATTGGTTCTTACACGTTTTCGCTTAGACCATTTTTTTACTTTTTTTAAGGCTAGATTTATTTCGTGATAGATTAACGAAAGTTCCGTGGTGTAGGTTTCAAATTCCGATTTTCCTAAATCTTTATAAATAGCATTGTAAAGTATAGTTTCATTTTCTTTTAAAACTTTTTTCAATTTTTTTAATTGCGAAATCCTAAATGTAACCGATTTTGTTTTGTTGGTAAAAAAGAATTTTTTTTGCGCTAAAATAATTGCTTCTATATTCATTATTTCGTTAATTTTGTCTTTTTGAAAGTTTAAAAATATGCAAATGAATCCGTTATTACAAGTTTTTGATACTAAACACCAAACAGCACCTTTTTCTAAAATCAATAATGAGCATTTTAAACCTGCTTTTATTGCCGCTATTGCGGAAGCAAAAGCAGAAATAGATACTATAGTTGCTAATAAAGATAAACCAACTTTTAAAAATACTGTGGAAGCACTAGAATTTTCAGGAAATAGATTAAGTCGTATTTCATCTATTTTTTTCAACTTAAATTCTGCCGAAACCAACGAAGAAATTCAGAAAATAGCACAAGAAGTTTCGCCTTTATTATCTGAATTTGGCAATGATGTTACTTTAAATGAAGGTTTATTTTTACGAATAAAAACCGTTTACGAAACAAAATCTTCACTAAATTTAAATTTAGAAGAAACAACCTTATTAGATAAAAATTATAAATCGTTTGTTAGAAACGGTGCAAATTTAAACGAAAAAGACAAAGAAAAATTAAGAGAAATAGACAAGAAATCTGCTAAAGTAAAATTACAATTTGGCGAAAATGTTTTAGCCGAAAGTAATGCTTTCGAATTATTATTGACAGATGAAAACCAATTAAAAGGGTTGCCAGATGGCGCAAAAGAAGCAGCGAAATTATTGGCAGAATCTAAAGATAAAAAAGGTTGGTTGGTAACTTTAGATTACCCAAGTTATATACCTTTTATGAAATATGCAGACGATAGAGAACTCAGAAAAAAATTGGCAAACGCTTTTGGAGCAAGAGCATTTCAGAACAATAAAAATGATAATCAACAAAACGTTTT
>Ga0256834_1003104_pt1 | contig 10090 bp, 6 predicted proteins | sample 4281140metaG_FD_190536 | JGI IMG/M metagenome (GOLD analysis project Ga0256834, IMG submission 190536) | Hydrothermal vent microbial communities from East Pacific Rise, Pacific Ocean - 4281-140 | ecosystem: Environmental > Aquatic > Marine > Hydrothermal vents | place: Pacific Ocean: East Pacific... | reverse complement strand
GAAGCATTTTATGCAAAAAAACAAGAGTTAACTCATCTTAAATTTGTAAAACAAGATTTATCGGAGTTTGAGCAAGATGCAATGAGTAGTTTTAAAGAGTTACAAACAATAGTAAACTCTTGTAAAGCAGCATCAACAACAGCATTAAATGGGATGAAAGCCGATAATTTTGTTGAGTTAAGTGCAAAAGCTTGGATAGGTCGTGAGACAATGGAGTATGCAACTTATAAAAAATGTTACACACCAGAGATGGATACTCACTTAACTAGAATTCAGGATGCTGTAAAAAAGCATAGTAGAGCTCGTGAGCAAAACTTTTTTTATGCTCTAAATGAGTTATTAGATATTTATGAAAAATCTAAAAAAGCACTTTATATAGATGATAGCGAACTCTCTTTTAATGATGTAACTGTACTCGTTCATTATCTTTTAAAAGAGCGCGTTGATAGTGAGTTTTTGTATTTTAGACTAGACTCTCAAATAGAACATATGTTACTAGATGAGTTTCAAGACACTTCTATAATGCAGTATGAGATTCTTAAGCCTCTTATAAATGAGATAACTTCTGGAAGCGGTGTGTTTGAGAATGGAAGTTTTTTCTTTGTTGGGGATGTGAAGCAGTCTATATATAGGTTTCGTGGTGGGGTATCTGCTTTGTTTGATGAAGTAGCACAAGAAAACAATACTCAAAAAAAGCAACTACTTACAAATTATCGTTCTCAAAAAGAGGTGATAAAGTTTGTAAATAAAGTTTTTGATGGAAAAATAAAAGATTATAAAGATCAGTTAGTTCGAGATGGTATTAACGGCGGATATGTTGAGATTATACAAAATGATGAGCTTTTAGAAGAGACAACTACTCAGGTAAAAAGGCTAATCAGCCTTGGTGCAAATATAGATGAGATAGCTATTCTTTGTGCTACAAATGGAGATGGAGAAAAAATAAAACTTCAACTCCAAGATGAAAATATAGAAGTTGTAACTGAAACCACTACAAAACTAATAAATCAACAAAGTGTAAAAGCAATTTTAGAGTATCTGAAATATTTGTATTTTAATGAAGATATATACAAACATAATTTTTTTGCATTGATAAATCAAGATATAAAAGAGATAGATAGAGTTGATTTAAACATTAACAAACTTTTAGATATTGTAAAAAAAGTTATAGATGAATATGGTCTATTTAAGAATGATTTTAATCTACTTAGATTTTTAAATCTAATCTCCACATCTCAAGATATAGAATCATTACTTTTTGAATATGAGCGAATAGATACGAGTGCCGCTATGAGTGAACTTAGCGGTGTAAGAGTTTTAACAGTTCACAAATCAAAAGGTTTAGAGTATGAACATGTAATAGTTATGGATAGGCTTAAAAAAGCACCACCTTCTCGAGATAGCATTATCTATGAATATGATGGAATTAAATTACAAAATATATATCTGCGTATAAAAGGGCGTGAAAATTTAGATGCCAACTATGCAAATGCTTTAAAAAAAGAAAAGAAGCTTGTTCATGAAGATTCTTTAAATGCTCTGTATGTTGCTTTTACTAGAGCTAAAGAAAATCTGTTTTTAATTAAAAAATCAAAAGATTCTGTATTTGATATTTTGGATATAGTAGTTGGAAATAGTGGTAATTTAATATGCAACAATAAAACTCCATCATTTGCAAAAACAAATAATATAGAACTTGAGTACAAAGAGTTATATTATGGAACTCAAAGTGACATACTAAAACTAGAGATTGAAGAAGATGAAGATTTAAAAGCACAAAATTTTGGTTTAGCACTTCATTATATGTTAGAGATGATGGCTGATTTTAAAGAGAGCTCAATATCTCATGCAAAAGATATGATGTTAAATAAATATGGTTATGCTTTAGATGAAAATGAAGTAGAAGACTTAACTTTTAGAGTAAAACAACTTACACAAAATCAAGAGTTTAAAACTATAACAGATGGGGAGTGTTTCAAAGAAAAAGCACTGCGATACAACAACAATCTTCGTTATGTAGATTTGCTAGTTAAACAAATTTCTAGTGTATGGAATATAATAGACTATAAAAGTTCTTTGAATTATAGTGAGCATCACCTAAAGCAGGTCAAATACTATGTTAAAGCTATAAAAGAGATAACAGGTGATGAAGTAAAAGGATATATTTGTTATCTTTTAAAAGATGAGATTAAGATAATCTCCATTTAACATATTTGTAACACTCCTTTGTTAATATTTCGATAATAAAAGGGAATTTAACAATATGAAAAAAACAATAATTGCGTTATCGTTATCAGCTATAACTCTTTTAGCTGAATCATCAGTAATAGAGTTGGCTCCACTAAGTGTTGTTGCTACAGGTATAGAAGAGTCTGTACTCAAACAGCCTTTGAGTATATCTACAAAAGGTGAAGAGGAGATTGAACTTGATCAAGTTATCTTTCAAAAAGATCTGCTTAACTCACTTGCAGGTGTTCACATTGAGCAAACAGGCTCTGTAATAGGTCACACTACGGCAATTCGTATGCCGGAAAATAAAAGTTCATATTATCTATTTTTACAAGATGGTATACCTGTTCAGTCTTCTGGTTTTTTTAATCATAACGGATTAGCTTATACAACTTTTCAAAGTGCAACTTCTGTTGAGGTTTTAAAAGGTGCTGGTACTGCACTTTATGGTTCAGATGCGGTTGCAGCAGTTATCAATGTTTCTTCATTAAAAAAACCATCTAAAGAGCAAGAAATATCTGCTAGAACCATGGCTGGTAGTAACGGGTATATTTCAGGTTCGCTTGAGATGAGTGATACTATTGATGAAAAAAGTGCCTATCGTGCAAGTGTTGGTTATATGCATAGTGATGGTTGGCGAGATAACACAAAAACAGATCGATTTGAAGCAAATATCCGTTATGATCACATTGTTAATGATGATAATGATTTAAAAATTATTTTTAATACAAGTGTAACAGATGCTGAACAAGCTGATAGTTTTGAAGATTATAGTTTTATAGAAAGTGGATCAACTTTGGCTAGCGATGATGATGGTTATTTTACAGCTATGGAAAATGTAGATGTAATGAGACAATTTGATTATGCACGCTTGAGTGTAGAGTGGAGTAACTATTCTATTGATGGTGTAGAGATGACACTTACTCCATATATTCGCTACAATCGTAATCAATATATAGCTACATGGGAGAAAAATTATCCTACTAACGACAGTAAACTTGTTACATTTGGTCTTTTACAAAAAAATACTCATGATTTTTCTTGGGGTCGTTTAATTGGTGGATTTGATGCAGAATATACAAATTCATCTAGAAAATATAACCAAGATTTTGATTTTACAGTAACTGGATGGGGTGGTGCTACATATACTAAAGGTGCTTTATATGATTATGATGTAGCATATACGGCAATCGCACCATATTTACATGCTGAGTATGATATAACTAAAACTTTTATATTAACAGCTGGATTACGTTATGACTATAACCATTATAGTTATACAAATAACCTTGAACAAGATAGTACAGATCCCTCAGGTGTATATTATCGTCCAGCAGATACAAAAGATAGTTTTTCACATCTAAGTCCAAAACTTTCACTTAGCTATCAGCCTGCACAGGATATAAATATATATGCACGTTATGCTAATGGTTTTCGTATACCACAAGCTTCTAGACTTTACTCTATGAAAGCTGGATATGAAGAGGTTGCACTAGATCCGGAGACTTCAAACACTTATGAAGTTGGTATAAAAAAATATTTTAATGAAAAAACTTATACTGAAGTAACCCTTTATTATATGAGTGTTGATGATACAATTACACAATATGAAAACAGTACCACTGGTAACAGTTATTATGATAATGGTGGTAGTACTATCCATAAGGGGGTTGAAGTTACTGCACAGATTCAGGCTACACGGGAGTGGGCTGGACATATTGCATATTCTTATTCTAAACATAATTATGTAGATGATGCTCAATATGAAGATAATGAAATTGCTAATGCACCAAACCATTTAGGAAATGCCCGTTTAATATATACACCAAAATATCTTAAAAGCTTAAGAGTTATGGCTGAGTATCAATATGTTGGCTCATATTGGATGAATGATGCTCATGAAACAGATTTGATAAAACCAAAACATGCAGAATATGAAGGTTATAGTATTGGAAATTTAAAAGCTGATTATACTTACAGTAAAAATGTTCGCATATTTACCAAAATTACAAACATAACTGATGAAAAATATGTGGTAAGTGCAAGCTCTAAATACAGAGATAGTTACTCTCCAGGTGATCCTCGTCAATTTTATGCAGGGCTTGAGTATAGATGGTAAAGCTCCATCAGCTTCATAAGTTAGCTGGATTAAGTGCGGGACTGGTACTGCTTATATTGGGCATTACCGGTTTTTTTATTAATCATGACAAATGGAATTTTCTCTATAGTACAACATTTACAAATGTTCCACAGGCAACCAAAAAAGCGGACTTTCGTCTTTTTGAGGCATATTGGATAGACTCAAATGATCAAAATCATCGCATTGTTGGTGGCAAACGTGGATTTTTTGAAACAAAAGATGGTGGCAAAACTTTTAAAAAAATGACAGACATCCAATGTTTAGCAATAAGAGAGGATGAAAGTGGTGTGTATGGAGCTACATCAGATGGTATCTACAAACTTGTAAACTCCCTTTGGCAACCATTTTCATTGCAGGGTAAATATATAACCTCTATCTCTTTGTCCAAAGATAAAATTATCGCTGTTGTTGATAAGCATAAGCTAGTTCAAGTTCAAAAAGATAGTGGAAAAATTTTAAGCAGTAGTATTGTTAAAATTGATTCATCAGAGCTACAAGAAGATATAAAGCTCTCAAGATTTGTTAGAGATTTGCATTATGGAAGAGGGTTGTTTGATGGTGATTTATCGCTTTTAATTAATGATTATGCAACGTTAATTCTCTCTTTTTTAGCAATAAGCGGTTATATTATTTGGTGGTTGATTCATAAAAAAACCAAACCAAAATTTACTCGAAAATTAATTAGATGGCACTCAAATTGGTTTGTTATAATTGCAACTATCCCTTTGGTTATTTTAGCAATAACTGGTATTTTTTTGGATCACTCTAATTCTCTAAGAAAATTTATGAGTTCTGTAACAATACCACATGCTTTTTTACCACCGGTGTACAGCTCTTTAGAACATGATATCTGGTCTGTTGATTATGATGAAAAAGTATATCGTATAGGTAATAGATATGGAGTTTACAAAAGTAAAGATTTACTTTATTGGGAGTTAGAGAGTAAAGGTTTGGCTTATCGTATGATAAGGGATGATAAAGTATTGTATGTAAGTGGTATGGGCTCTTCAAATCGTATATATGATGGTTCTTGGAATATATTAAAAAATTCACCACATATGTTTCGCGATATTATAAAGCTAGATGGTTCTAAAGAGTATTTTGCAATGTGTAACAATGCACTGCATAAGCTTCCTAAATTTGAAGATGCTACACTTTATTCACTTATGTTAACTATGCACGATGGCACTTTTTTTGCATCTTGGTGGATATGGATAAACGATTATGCCTCCATTGCTCTAATAGTATTAGTTATAACAGGAACAATTCGATGGTATAAGAGAAATCTTAAAAAAACCTAAATTTAAGCTATATATAAGTAAAAAAAGTTATACTTCCACCACTTAAATAAATGAAAGGTTCTCAATGAAATTTACAAAAATTGCAACTGAAGAACAGATAGAGCAAAAATGGGTTCTTATAGACGCAGAGGGTAAGACATTTGGTCGTATGATGACTGAAGTAGCTACTATACTTCGCGGTAAGAGAAAAGTTTGCTGGACTCCAAATATTGACTGTGGTGACTATGTAGTTATCATCAACGCTTCTAAGGCTAAATTTAATGGTCTTGGAAAAATTAATAATAAAGAGTATTTTTCACATTCTGGTTACTTCGGTTCAACTAAGAGTATTAAAATGACTGAGCTTTTAGAAAAAAATCCTGAGAAACTATTTAAATTAGCTGCTCGTGGTATGCTTCCTAAAACTAAGCTTGGTGCTAAAATGCTTAAAAAATTAAAAATTTATGCAGGTGCTGAACACCCTCACACTGCACAACTTGCTAAGTAAGGATTACGACAATGTCAAATAAAATATATGCAACAGGTCGTCGTAAAGCGTCGATAGCAAAAGTATGGTTAACTCCAGGTAGCGGTAAGATGACTATAAACGGTCTTTCATTAGACGCATGGTTAGGTGGACTTGAAGCTAAGAAGCTTCGTGTTAAACAACCTTTAGTTATCTCAAAACAAGATGGTTCGGTTGATATCGTTGCTACTACATTAGGTGGTGGTTTTGGTGGCCAAGCTGATGCTCTTCGTCATGGAATTTCACGTGCATTAGTTGCATTTGATCCTTCAATTAAAGCAATCTTAAAACCTGAGGGTATGATGACTCGTGATTCAAGAGTTGTTGAGCGTAAGAAACCAGGTAAGCGTAAAGCTCGTCGTTCTCGTCAGTTCTCTAAGCGTTAATCACTTCTATTTTTTATCAATGCTTTTGCATTGGTAAATCTCTTTTTTTTAAAAACAATAATCTATTAAACTTATTAATATATAATACTTAGTGTAATTATAAAAAATACATTAAGGATACATTTTATGAAAAAAATATTGACCATACTATCAGTTGTTATTTTAAGTGTGATAGTTGCGCTTCCATTTTTTGGAAATAAAGCAGTAGAGAAAGTTTTAAGAGATAGAATAGAAGTTTTAAACTCTTTTGGTTTAGAGATAGATAATATTAAATCAGATTCAACTTATTTAAAATCTAATAGACATTATATTGTTTATGTTAAAGATGCTGATAAGTTTATAACATACTTAAATCAATTCTCAAGTCCTAAAATACCAATATACCTAAATAACATGGTAGAGGGCACAATACTTGAGGTAAAAATACAATATAGTAACATACCACTAACTGACGGCGTATCTATAGATATTTATCCACTAAAACTATCTGAAAATATAATAGATAATATAAAAGAGAGTGATGTTGAACTATCTAGGTATATTTCTGATTTCTTATATAACAAAGGTTTTGGATATTATTTAAATTACAATATTTTATCTAAAGTTTTTAGTGGGCATATAAAAGATATTGAGGAGAGTCATACTTTATCATCTGGGTATAAAATAGATGTTAAACTTAGAGGTGCTACTTTTAACGGAAGTGGAATTTTGTTGGCTCCAGAAAAACTTAATTCAAAAATAGATGAAATATTTTTTAAAGTAGATGGAAATTCTCAAAAAATTGATATTTTATTTTCTGATATTAGTGAATCTTTAGTGTTTAAATCAAAAACAAACTATAGTATAAATTCTAAAATTAAACATATAGCATTAAATGTATATGCTAAAGACTTTAATAAATCAGAAATTATTTTTAATAATATAGATTTTGATATTTCAACAAATACTAAAAATAAAAAAATAGATTTTTTTGCAAAAACAACTTTTGATAAATTAATTGTAGATACTCCTAAAGTTATAGTTGATATAGATGGTTTTATATATGATATGTCATTAACAAAACTTGATAAAGATATTTTTGAGCAAATTATAGAGCTTGCTAATCAAGCTAAAATAGATCAAACATTACAAGAGCAGATGACAGAGAAGATAATATCACTACTATTAAAAGGGCTAGAACTCAAAATTGCTGATTTTTCACTAAGTAAGGTTACTGTAAATAAAAGTGAAGACTTAGGCGGGGTTAGTTTAAAGGTAGATGTTGTTTTTCCACCAAATGTTATTTTAGCGAACAAACAAGAAAATATAAATAATATTAGTAAAAATATGAATATAGATTTATTAATAAAAATATCAAAAAAAATGTTTATTGAACTTAGTCAAGCACAACCAATTTTAGTAATGACACAGAGTTTTGCAAAAGAGCAAAACGATAATTTTATATTTAATATAAAAATAGATGATGGAAATCTAACTGTAAACGATAAGGTTATTCAATAATTTTGCGTTTTTTTATTGCATTGTTGATATCACTTGAGCTATTTGCTTCAACTTTGCATTTAGCCACAAGTACAAATCCATCAAGATTAAATCCCATTTTAGCAACTGACTCTAGTTCATCAGAAATTGCTAGATTTTTATTTAATGGACTTGTAAAATATGATAAAGATAACTCAACTATCATAGGTGATTTAGCAAAGAAGTTTTACTATGAAGATGATAAAACTTTAATTTTTGAGTTAAATTCTGGTGTATTATGGCACGATGGGACCCCTTTTACTTCAAAAGATGTTATCTTTACATACAAAACATTAATCTCTTCAAAAATTTCATCACCCTATAGTGCAAGTTTTCGTTTTGTAAAAGATGTAGTTGCGATTGATAAATACAAAGTTAAAGTTATCTATAAAAAGGGATATTTTAAAGCTTTGGAGACATGGATGATGGGGCTATTACCAGAGCATATACTCAAAGATGAACAAAATCTTATGAGTTCACCTTTTAATACAAATCCAGTAGGCACAGGACCGTATAAGTTAGAACTCCTTGAACATTCAAAAAATATAATTTTAGCAGCTAATGACAACTACTTTAAAGGGCGTCCCAAGATTGATAAGATATCTTTTCATGTAATAGCAGATCCAATGACACGCTTTTTAATGTTAAAATCAGGAGCATTAGATATTGGTAGTGTTGAGCCTATGCAGTATGAAAGACAATTAACCAAAGATTTTTTTGATAGGTTTAATATTTATGAAAAAATAAGCTCATCTTATACATATTTAGGGCTAAACCTTAGATTAGAAAAGTTTAAAAACCCAAAAATCAGAGAAGCTCTCTCCTTGGCAATTGACCGACAAGAGATAGTAGATATTTTGTTTTTTAATCATGCAAAAGTTTGTACTGGTCCATTTCTTCCAAGTTCAAGTGCTTACAATGAAGATGTAAAAGCACCAATCAAAGATATAAATAAAGCTAAAAAACTATTAAAAGAAGCAGGCTTTAATAAGGAAAATCCATTTGTTTTTGAGATAGTTACTTCAAATTCAAGCCCCATTCGCCCATATGCCGCTGAAATATTGCAATATCAACTAAAGAAAGCTGGTGTTGTTGTAAAGTTAAGGGTTATGGAGTGGCAAGCATTCTTAAATATGGTTGTTTTCCCACATAAATTTGATGCAATACTTTTAGGATGGGGACTCTCTCCAACACCAGACCCATATATGTTTTGGCATAGTGATAATGACAAGAAAGGTGGGTTTAATTTAGTTGGATATAAAAATGCAAAAATGGATAAAATGATAGAAAAATCTCAAAGTGTAATAGATAGAAAAAAATTATCACAAATGTGGAGGGAGATGTTTAAGATGATAACTGATGAAAACCCGTATCTTTTTTTATATATACCAAACTCTATAACTGCTGTAAATAAGAAAATTAAAAATATACAGAGCGCTCCAAGTGGAATTTGGCATAATTATATAATGTGGGAAAAAGATACTATTAAATAACACAGTACTATTATATTTATTTTTAAGCTTTAGATGGTTATAATTCCGACCTACAAACGGATGTCAGGGTAGCTCAGCTGGTTAGAGCACTGGTCTCATAAGCCGGGGGTCGCGAGTTCAAGTCTCGCTTCTGACACCATCCATAAACTCCAACAATACGAATTTTTAACATATTTATAAATAAAATTTTTTACTTAAGAATTAATAGGGATATACTTTAGTATATGTAACAAACAATTTTGAAAATAAGTATTATATTATAGACCATCAGAAGATATTTATTCTGAAAAATTTCAAGAATACTACAAAAAAAAGAAAATCAAAAATAGTGATTTGGAATATGAAAGAAAAATAAATCAAAACTTATACCAAAACCTATTTACTCTTTAATTAGGTAAATCCCATGAAAAATAAAAATTTTCTTAATAAGCGATCTTTTGTTCAAATAAACTAGCTGTAAAATCATCTCGATATTGGCAATTTCTTTTTATTTCTGCCATTGTTACCTTACCAGTGGG
>Ga0256834_1003103_pt1 | contig 10091 bp, 6 predicted proteins | sample 4281140metaG_FD_190536 | JGI IMG/M metagenome (GOLD analysis project Ga0256834, IMG submission 190536) | Hydrothermal vent microbial communities from East Pacific Rise, Pacific Ocean - 4281-140 | ecosystem: Environmental > Aquatic > Marine > Hydrothermal vents | place: Pacific Ocean: East Pacific... | reverse complement strand
AAATTGCATACACCGTATCGGGAGTGGTGATTGCCATAGGTTTAATTTCAATTTTTACCAACGGATTGAACCCCGGTGTCGATTTTGTCGGAGGACGAACATATATTGTAGCTTTTGACAAACAAGTAAATCCCGAAGAAGTAAAAATTTCGCTTGGTAATCGTTTTGTAGATGAAGGCGGTAAAAAAATAATTCCGGATGTAAAAAATTACGGTAGTAAAAACCAATTGAAAATAACTACCAAATACTTAATAAATGCCGAAGGAGAAAAAGCAGACGAACAAGTTCAAAAACGCTTGTTTGAAGGTTTAAAAGAATTTTTTCCCAAAGCTTACACTTATGACGATTTTATCAGCAGCGACGACAACAAAAAAATAGGTCGTATGCAATCAATCAAAGTAGGACCGACTATTGCCGATGATATTAAAAAAGGAGCGGTTTATGCCGTATTCGGTTCACTGTTTGTAGTATTTATGTATATTTTGTTCCGTTTCAAAAGATGGCAATTTTCAGCCGGAGCCGTTATTGCCGTATTCCACGATGTTTTGGTTGTATTGGGAATCTTTTCGTTGGCTTGGCGCGTAGCTCCGTTCAATATGGAAATTGATCAAGCCTTTATAGCGGCTATTTTGACGGTAATCGGGTATTCATTGAATGATACGGTGGTTATTTTTGACCGTATCCGTGAGTTTATGAAAGAACACCGTTCTTGGCCGTTGGCAAAAAAAATCAATCAAGCTTTGGACAGTACCCTATCCAGAACCTTAAATACTTCTTTGACGACTTTAATTACCTTAATTGCTATTTTTATTTTCGGTGGCGAAAGTATCAGAGGTTTTGTGTTTGCTTTAATCATAGGGGTAGTTGTCGGAACTTATTCTTCATTGTTTATAGCGACACCTGTCATGTATGATTTGTCAAAAAAAGATGAAGAGAAATCTAATAAAAAATAGAGAGTTCACATATAAATTAAAAGAGGCTGTCCGGATTTGAAGGTCAGCCTTTTTTGTATGATTTTGCTAAATAAACTAATCACTTGTCATCTATAATCTAAACTGTAAAAACCACCTTTGTTTTCTTTTCTTTTGCGTGAAAATTCAACAATAAGATAAGCGGTTGTTATTAAGTTTCTAAGCTCTAACAATTCGGTTGTCAGTTCGGCATGGTCATACAATCTTTTGTTGTCTTGATACAAAACATACAATCGTCGTAAAGCTCTCAGCAATCGCTCATTGCTACGCACAATCCCCACATAATTGCTCATTATGGTTTTGACTTCGTTGCGGTCATGGGTTATAAGTATTTTTTCCATGGTTCTGTCGGTGCTGGTGTCTATCCATTGGGGAATTGGGGGAAGTTTGCTTGGGTCAAATCCATTAGTTGCAATATCTTCAACCGCATTGTGTGAAAATACCAAAGCTTCGAGCAATGAATTGGAAGCCAATCGATTGGCTCCATGTAAGCCGGTGCGTGTTACTTCACCGCTGGCATAGAGATTTTTGATGGAAGTACGACCATGTTTATCAACCGTTATACCTCCCATCATATAATGAGCAGCGGGGGCTACCGGTATCAAATCTTTTCTGATATCGATATTTAAACTTTTGCATTTTTCGGTGATATTGGGAAAATGATTTACAAAATCATTATAATTTAAATGTCTTACATCTAAAAATACATGTTTGCTACCATGCAGTTTCATTTCGGTGTCAATGGAACGGGCTACGATGTCGCGTGGTGCCAGTTCCAATCTCTTGTCATACTTATACATGAATCGTTCGCTGTTAGTATTGCGTAGAAAAGCCCCAAATCCTCTTACGGCTTCCGAAATCAAAAAGGCGGGACTTTCACCCGGATTATATAGTGCCGTCGGGTGAAATTGGATAAATTCCATGTCATCTAAACGGGCTTTGGCACGATAAGCCATACCTATACCGTCACCGGTGGCAACAAACGGATTGGTGGTGGTTTCATACACTTGACCGCTGCCACCGGTAGCCAACATCGTGTATTTGGCGACAAAGGTTTTTACTTCATTATTTTTTTCATCTAAAACATAAGCACCAAATACGGTTTTATCGTCTTCCAACGAAATTAAATCACCGTAAACTTGATGTTCGGTAATCAGGTCTATGGCATAATGAAAATCAAAAAATTCGATGTTAGGTAGTTTTGCTACTATTTTTAGTAGAGATTTTTCAATTTCGTATCCGGTAATATCTTTGTGATGAAAAATTCGGTTTTTTGAATGTCCGCCTTCTTTTCCCAAATCAAATTCACCGTTTTGTTTTTTATCAAAAGATACTCCCCAACGCAGTAATTCGTCTAAGCGTTGAGTTGCCTGTTTAACAACCATTTCAACCACTTCCGGGTTACATAAACCATCTCCGGCAATTAAGGTATCTTGTATGTGCGATTCATAACTGTCACGTGTTAAATCGTAAACGGTGGCAATACCTCCTTGTGCATATTTGGTATTAGATTCTTCTTTGGAACCTTTGGTGATAATGTGTATTTTCTTATCGGGAAATTTTTGAGCTGTTTTGATGGCAAACGATAGTCCGGCAATACCGGAACCAATGACCAAGAAATCACTTTTTATTTTCATAGAAATTATTCGCTTTAATAAACACAAATTTACTAAGATTTTTTGTGTAATTATCGTATGGTGCACATAACTGATAAAGAGGATTATAGAAATATTCTTTTTGATTGATAATCAAATATTTATATAAACAATTTTTCAATTAAAACTATTGTTTACAAGTGTTTGTGCAATAATAACCGATAGATTGAAGAAGCAAGTTTATTGACAGGTTAAAACAATAATGAGTAAGCCTTTTGCATCGTTAATTTTTTTTCATTTTTGTTTAAAATTATTACAATAAATTTATTACTTTTGCAATCGCTATCTGCAAGACGGAATAGGATAGCAAAGATATTGAAAATCAAAGTATAACAACTTTCATTTTAATTTGCTTAATTCATTCCGGTTAAAATGAAATACAAATATTAATCAGCATGTCTGAAGAAAACAAAAAACAAGATGAACTTCAAGAAGAAGTTCAAACAAACGAGCAAGAAGCTCAAGAAACGTCAAATGAAACTGTCGAAGAAGTAAAAGAAACCGCCAACGAGGTGGTTGAAGAACCTGCTGCCGAACAAGTTCAAGAACAAGATCCCGAAAAATTTTTAGAAGAATTTAACTGGGAAGCTTACGAACAAGGAATTGAACCTATCAAAGATGAAAAACTTCTGGAGTTTGAAAAATTGGTAGAAGAAAAACTTAAAGTTCTTGACGAAAACGAGGTTATAGAAGGAACCGTAACCGCTATTACCGATCGCGATGTTATCATCGATATCAATTCCAAATCGGAAGGGGTATTGCCTCGTAACGAATTTCGTTACAATCCTGACTTGAAAGTGGGTGATAAAGTAGAGGTAATGGTTGTCCGTAAAGAAGACAAAAACGGTCAACTGGTATTGTCTCACAAACGTGCTCGTCAGCTCAAAGCCTGGGAGCGCGTAAACGAAGCTTTGGAAAAAGACGAAATTGTAAAAGGTTATGTAAAAGCCCGCACCAAAGGAGGTATGATTGTCGATGTATTTGGAATTGAAGCTTTCTTGCCGGGATCACAAATTGATGTTAAACCCATACGCGATTACGATCAATATGTGGGTAAAACCATGGAATTCAAAATTGTTAAAATCAATCCCGAATTTAAAAACGTAGTAGTTTCGCACAAAGCCCTAATCGAAGCCGATTTGGAAGAACAAAAACGCGAAATTATTTCACAATTGGAAAAAGGACAAGTAATTGAAGGAGTTGTAAAAAATATCACTTCTTACGGCGTATTTGTCGATTTGGGTGGTATAGACGGATTGATTCATATTACCGATTTGGCATGGAAACGTATCAATCACCCCAGCGAAGTAGTCAATTTAGATGACAAACTCAAAGTGGTAATTCTTGATTTTGACGAGAAAAAATCTCGTATTCAATTGGGATTAAAACAATTGGAACCACACCCTTGGGACAAACTGGATGAAAATCTTAAAGTGGGTGACAAAGTCAAAGGAAAAGTCTCCGTTATTGCCGATTACGGTGCTTTTGTTGAAGTTGAACCCGGTGTGGAAGGTTTAATTCATGTATCGGAGATGTCGTGGAGCACCCATTTGCGTTCGGCACAAGACTTTGTTAAAGAAGGTGAAGAAGTTGAAGCCGTCATATTGTCTTTGGATAGAGAAGAACGCAAAATGTCGTTGGGTATGAAACAATTAACACCCGACCCTTGGGAAGATATTGAGAAAAAATATCCTGTTGGTTCCAAACACAAAGGTGTTGTTCGTAACTTTACTAACTTTGGTGCTTTTGTCGAATTGGAAGAAGGTGTGGACGGTTTGATTTATATTTCGGATCTTACATGGAACAAACGGGTTAAACACCCTTCCGATGTATTGAATATTGGCGACGAAGTGGAAGTAATAGTTTTAGACGTCGATAAAGACGGCCGTAAATTGAGCTTAGGTTTGAAACAATTGCAAGAAAATGTTTGGGATACTTATGCCGATAAATATGCCGTAGGAACCGATCATGAAGGTGAAGTAAAAGAAGCAGCCGGCAAAGGTGCTACCGTTTTGCTCGACGGTGAAGTTGAAGCTTTTGCTCCCGGACGTTTAATGATGAAAGAAGACGGAACCAAACTCAAAAAAGGCGAAAAAGCTCCTTTTAAAGTAATTGAGTTTGACAAAGATGCTCAAAAAATTGTGGTATCACATACGGCAACTTACAAGGAAGAAGAACAACGTATTGTTAGAGAAAATAAAGCCAAAATGCAAAGCGAAGAAAAAGCCACATTGGGTGATTTGGACGCTTTGGCTCAATTGAAAAAAGATATGGAAAAAGGCAAGTAATTTTGTTTTTTTTCATAAACTTATAAAAAACCGCCACAAAATTTGTGACGGTTTTTTTTTATGTTTTGTGTTGTTTTTTTTTATGCCAAATCGATTTGCTATAATTATCCAATATAATAACAGTAGAACCTTTTAATTAATTGATAATCACAAATTCGGTTCGTCGGTTCATTTGATGTTCTTTTTCGGAGCACTTTACGCCATCTATACAGTGATTAACCGGACGGCTTTCGCCAAAACCTTTGGCTTGTAATCGCGACGGATCGATGCCGTGGTCAATGAGGTATTGCATGGTGGCTTTGGCTCTTCGTTCCGATAGGTCGAGATTGTAAGCATCGCTGTTTCGACTGTCGGTATGTGATTCCATACTGAGCTTGACCTGTGGATATTTGTTGAGCAAAGCTACTATTTTGTCCAATTCTCGGGCTGCATCGGGTCGAATATTCGCTTTGTTCAAATCAAAGTATATCGGTTCCAAGTGCAGTTTTATCAAAAATATGCGTTCTTTATAAGGTTTAATCCAATTGATTGAATCTTTTCCCAATGTGTTTTTATAATTATAGCGTTTGGGCAGATATAGATCTTTTCTAAATTCAAATTCATAATAAACTTCCTTGTGACGGCTTTTGGCAGGAACTTCAAATTCAAAACAGCCATTGGGGTTGGTGTATATTACAAATTTTTGTTCGACATCGGCATTGTGCCCGTATATTTTAACTTCAACACTGTCAAGAGCTTTTTTGGTGTCAAAATCGGCGACACAACCTTTTATTTTTTGTTTTTGTCTCAGTATAATGTTCTTTTTAATGGTGGCTTTGTCTAATTCGTAAGTATCAAAACTGACTTCGCCGTCGTCGTAACCGTTTTTGCGTGCTTTGATATAATATTTTTTGTTTGGATCGACCAGAAACGTAAAACGTCCGTTGTGCATGGAAACGGTTTTGGCTACCGAATTATATTCTTCATACAGTTCGAGGCGTGTATTGGGTATTACAAAATTGTTTTCATCTTTGGTATATCCTACAAAATAAATTAAAGGTTCAAATTTTTGGTCTGTTTTAAACATATATATGTCGTCAAAGCCGTTGCCACCCAACCGATTGGAAGAAACAAATCCTTCTTTTTTGTTATCGTTTAAGATAAAAGCAAAGTCATCTTTGGAACTGTTATAGGGCAATCCTAAGTTTTTGAGCATCAAAAATTTACCGTTAATATAAAAAGCGACAAAAATATCCAAACCACCCAATCCGGCATGTCCGTCCGACGAAAAATACAAATTGTTATCGACATCGACAAAAGGAAAAGTTTCTACGCCTTCGGTGTTGATATGTTTACCCATATTTTCGGGTTCGCCCAAAGTCCAATCGGGATTAACCGCAACTTTGTAGATGTCCGATTTGCCAAATGTACCGGGCATATCCGAGACAAAATACAGAGTTTTGTTGTCTTTGCTGAGTACAGGGTGGGCACAATTGTAATCGTTGCTGTCAAAGTGCACTTCTTCGGGTACCGACCAATGACCGTCTTGATAAAAAGAACGGTAAATTTTCAAATTGTAATCTTTGATGCGTTTTTTCTTTTTGGGATCCAAGTTGTTGCGGGTAAAAAACATTACCGTAAAATCTTTGTTAAAGGTAGGTGAACTTTCGTGAAAATCGGTATTGATATTGGGGTCGTTTTCGTCTAAAACTTCAAAATTATCACCATCTCTCAATGCCAATTTTAAATCGGTAAAGGGTAAATTATCCCACGATGAAAGCTTTTTGGCTTTTGCACTGATATTGTTAGTTGTATAAACTATTTTGTCGTCTTTGTAGTAAACACCTCCGTATTCGGTATATGGACTGTTGATGTTTATATTGAAAAATTGAGCTTGCAAACCGTCTTTTTTGATTTTTTCGACGATGTCGAGCTCTTTAAAAAATTCTTGTAAACGACTGTCACTCATACCGGAATTAATGCGATATTTTCGCATCCATTCAATAGATTCTTCATATTTTTTGTTTTGACGCAAGGTCATGGCATATCTGAAATAATAAACGGGGTCAATATTTTTTTGCCGTACAACTTTTTCATACCATTTTTCGGCTTCATATGATTTGCCTATGGTTGAATAAGCATCACCGAGTTTTTGATAAATATACGGACGGTCTTTGCGGTCGGTTCGGACTAGTTTTTTATATTCTTTAATGGCTTCTTGAAACTTGAACCGGTCATATAGTTTGTCGGCTTTGGCTGTTTTTCTCGACTGTGCTAAACTCACTGACGATACCAAAAATATTATTACATAAAATAGTATAGTGTATTTTTTCATTTTAGGTTAAATCTTATGTTTTCAACGACAAAGATACAAAAATGTTAAGGTATTTTGTGTATCGTGCAAAAATATTTGTAATAATTGGTTATTTTTTAAAAAATTTACACAAATCGACAAGATTGTTAAAATTTATTTATACTAAAATTATGGTTGGAAAATGTGTGTTATATAAATTAAAATCAAATGCTGTTTTTTGTAACTATTATGGGGATATGATTTAATTTATTGTATTTTTTTTTACGAATGGTCTATATTGTAAAAGATTTGTCAAAACCAACGGAGATTTTTCGGTATTTTATACATTGTTCAAAAAAAAACTTACTTTTGTTTTTTGGAATGAAAATTGTTAATTTATAATAGCAACTCAAAACAAAATTATATATGAAAAAATTTATTTTATTTATTAGTCTGTTGGTTTCGTTGGGATTAACCGCACAAGAGATACCCGATGCCGGTGTTGAAGACATGTCAGGTAATAAGTTGAATTTTAAGGATTTAATTAATACGGACAAACCTATAATCGTGAGTTTTTGGGCAACATGGTGTGTGCCGTGTATCAACGAATTGGACGCCATAAGCGAAGTTTATCCCGATTGGCAGGAAGAAACCGGTGTTAAACTGATTGCCATTTCACGCGATGATGAACGAACCGCCAAACGCATCAAAGCTTTGGTAAACGGACGGGCTTGGGAATATGAAATATATCGCGATTACAATGACGACTTAAAGCGTGCTTTTAATATTGCCAGTATCCCTTATATGATTATTATTAATAACGGAAAAATAGTGGCAACACGTTCGGGTTATACCCCCGGTAGCGAAGATGAAATATATGAATTGATAACCGAATAAAATTTAACCAAATAGCTTTTTATGAAAAAAAAATCCATAATCCTTTTTGTTGGTTTTTTGATGACGATAAATGTTCAAGCACAATTTAACGGGCATTTTTCGGGTGGTTACGAAGCCTATATGCAATATTATCAAGACGATAGTCCGACCAATTTTTTGGCTCCACAAGATAAATTGCGTTCCATGCAATATTTTAATGCCCAATATCAGACCGGTTCATTCAATATGGGCATACAATACGAAGCTTATCTGCCACAAGCCTTTTTAGGTTACAATCCGGCTTTGTCGGGCACCGGTATAGCGACTTATTTTGCACGATACAAAAAGGACAATCTGGATATAACAGCCGGTTATTTTTATGAACAATTCGGTAGCGGATTGGTTTTTAGAACATGGCAGGACCGTCAGTTGGGAATTGACAACGCCGTTAAAGGTTTACGGGTTAAATACCGATTTAACGATGTGGTTGATTTAACCGTACTTACCGGAAATCAACGTTTGGCTTTTGAAACTACACCAACCACCTTGTATGCCGCCAATACAGATATTAATATCGATAAATTGATTAAAACAAAATCGTTGGGCTTTAAAACAGGTTTTAGTTATGTGGCTCGATATGAAGATGTTAGCAATACAAATTCCGATTTGCCTTCGGTGGTGGGTTTGTATTCGTCACGTATCGGTTTGACAAAAGGAAACTTTACCGCCGATTTTGAATATGTTTATAAAGAATCCGACTCGCGTACGGTAAATCACGTGTTATTAGACCAAGTCCTTTTTGACGGCGATGCTTGGTTGTTCAATATGGGATATTCGCAACGCGGACTGGGTATCAATGCTACTTTTAGACGTTTGGAAAATATACAAATGTATAGTATGCGACAACTCGAAGGCAATTCGTATAACTCGGGAGTGATAAATTTTGTTCCGGGTTTAACCAAACAACACGATTTCAGTTTGGCTAACATTTATGTTTATCAAGCACAATCGGGGATTTCTTTCGGTGAAGAAAAAGTAGGAGAAATTGGCGGACAAATAGATGTGTTTTATACCTTTAAACGCAAAACCGTCTTGGGTGGAAAATACGGAACCAAATTGGCTTTTAATTTTTCGCGATGGAACGGTTTGAATACCGTTTTCGATATCCAAAAACAAATTTATACAACCGATTTTTTTAAACCGGGAGAATTGTATTTTCAAGATATAAATATAGAAATTAGAAAAAAATTGTCCAAAAGACTTAAAACCGTAGCTTCTTACATCAATTTAAAATATAATAAGCCCAAATTGGAAGGTGAAGGCGAATTTGTCAATGCTCAAATAGCCGTGCTTGATTTCGAATTGAAATTAGCCAAAAAACGTTCGACACGTCTTGAACTCCAGCATCTTTCAACTCCCGATGATTGGAAAAATTGGGCGGCTGTTTTGTTTGAATATAATTTTAATCACAATATTAATGTATATGCCGGCGATATGTATAATTATGGTAATGAGGTTGAAAAATTACATTATTTTAATGTGGGTGCCACCTATAACAAATCGGCTATGCGTTTGAGCTTAAACTACGGACGACAACGCGGCGGCTTGCTCTGTGTAGGAGGTGTTTGCCGGTATGTGCCTGCCAACAAAGGACTTACAATGAGTATGTCCGTATCTTTTTAAAATATGAAAAACTTGGAACAACAATGGCAAAAGGTTTTAAACTTTTTTAAAACCAAATTTACCGACGGCGAAGAACCACAACTCGATACCATATTATTTTTGATCGGTATTCAAGAACTGGGACTTATTAAACCCGGTTTTAGTAAGGACGAAAAAATAAATTTAATGCATATTGCTACTTGCAAATTGTTAGAGCCCTACGGATATTACGAATTTTCTTACCGCGACAGTGAAGGTTGGCCCCACTACAACAGAGTCAAAACTTTATCGGATAACGAAAATCAAGATGAATTGATGAAAGAAGCAATTGTCAATTATTTCAATGATAATAAATTGTTGTAAATTT
>Ga0256834_1003102_pt1 | contig 10092 bp, 19 predicted proteins | sample 4281140metaG_FD_190536 | JGI IMG/M metagenome (GOLD analysis project Ga0256834, IMG submission 190536) | Hydrothermal vent microbial communities from East Pacific Rise, Pacific Ocean - 4281-140 | ecosystem: Environmental > Aquatic > Marine > Hydrothermal vents | place: Pacific Ocean: East... | reverse complement strand
CTGATAAGAAGGCGAGACGATGAGTAAGAAATCACGTAAAAGAGCTCTTGCAGATAACGAAGCTAAAGCGGTTACTCGCCTTATTCGTATTTCTCCAAATAAGCTTAATTTGGTTGCTAGCGGTATCCGCGGTTCAAAAGTAGAGAAGGCTCTTGCCGATCTTGAATTTTCTCATAAGAGAATTTCAAAAGACGTTAAGAAAACTCTTGAAACTGCAATTGCTAATGCTGAAAACAACCATGGGCTGGACATCAACGCACTTGTTGTTTCCGAAGCTTATGTTGGTAAGAACTTGGTTATGAAACGTTGGCAACCACGTGCGCGTGGCCGTGTTGGCAAAATCGAGAAGTTTTTCTGTCAATTGACGATTATCGTCAGAGAAGTTGAGGAAGCAGCCTGATGGGTCAGAAAGTAAATCCAATTGGTATGCGTCTTGGCATTAACCGCACTTGGGATAGTCGTTGGTATGCTGAAGGTGCTGATTATGGCAATTTGCTGCACGAAGATATTCGTATCCGCAAATTCCTCACATCTAAGCTAAAGCAAGCTGGTGTTTCTCGCATTATTATTGAGCGCCCACACAAGAAGTGTCGCGTTACAATTTATTCAGCGCGTCCTGGTGTTGTTATTGGCAAAAAAGGCGCTGATATTGAAAAGTTGCGTCAACAAATCATGAAAATCACATCTGCTGATGTGCATTTGAATATTGTTGAAGTTCGCAAACCAGAAATTGATGCAACGCTTGTTGCTGAAAATATTGCACAACAACTTGAACGCCGTGTGGCTTTCCGTCGTGCAATGAAACGAGCTGTTCAATCTGCACTTCGTATGGGTGCTGGTGGTATTCGTATCAATGCGGGCGGTCGTTTGGGCGGTGCAGAAATTGCACGTGTTGAATGGTATCGTGAAGGTCGTGTGCCGTTGCATACTCTTCGTGCTGATATTGATTATGGTACCGCAGAAGCTCTTACAGCTTATGGCATTATTGGCCTTAAAGTGTGGATCTTTAAAGGTGAAATTCTTGAGCACGATCCATCGGCGCATGAGCGTCGTATCAAGGAGGCCCAAGAAGGTGGTCGCCCTGGTGGTCGTGGCGGACGTAGGGATAATCGCCGGAACTAGTTTCGGTAGATTAAGGATTTAGGAAGTATAAAATGCTGCAACCAAAGCGCACAAAATTCCGCAAGCAACATAAAGGCCGTATTCACGGTGTTGCTAAAGGTGGTACGGATCTTAATTTTGGTACTTATGGCCTTAAAGCCATGGAACCTGAACGGATCACGTCTCGTCAAATTGAAGCGGCGCGTCGTGCTATGACTCGCCACATGAAACGTGCAGGACGCGTGTGGATCAGGATTTTCCCTGATGTACCAGTGTCTAAAAAACCTGCTGAGGTTCGTATGGGTAAAGGTAAGGGTTCAATTGAATTCTGGTGTGCTCGTGTGAAACCTGGACGGGTCATGTTTGAACTTGATGGTGTCTCACGTGAAGTAGCTCAAGAAGCTCTTCGTCTTGGTGCCGCAAAATTACCAATTAAAACGCGGTTCATTTCGCGTTTGGGTGAGTAAAGGTTAAGACAATGAAAGCCAAAGACGTAAAACAAATGACCGATGACCAGCTTCATGACAAGTTGATCGAGTTGAAGAAAGAGCAATTTAACCTGCGCTTTCAATCAGCAACCGGTTCAGTAGAAAATTCAGCTCGGGTTCGTCAGGTACGTCGCGGTGTTGCACGGATTAAAACCATGCAAACTGAACGTGCAAGTCAAGCTCAAGCCAAGTGATAACGGAGTTTAAGTCAGATGCCTAAACGCATTCTACAAGGTGTGGTTATCAGCGACAAAAATGACAAGACTATCGTTGTCGATGTCGAGCGTCGCTTTACACATCCAGTGATGAAGAAAACAGTTCGTCGGACCAAAAAATATCAGGCCCACGACGAAAACAATACAGCGAAAGCTGGAGAAATTGTACGCATTCAAGAGTGCCGTCCTATTTCTAAAAATAAGACATGGACTTTACTCGGTAAAGTCGAGTAGAGAACAGATTAGCGGATTGATTTTTGAATCGGTCTTTAAGAGTAACAGTAAATTCAATTTTGGGTTTACAGCGATAACATTACGGGTGTTGCCATGATACAGGCAGAAACAAATCTCGACGTCGCAGACAATTCCGGAGCACGCCGGGTGCAATGCATCAAAGTGCTAGGTGGATCAAAGCGCAGATATGCACGGGTAGGCGATATTATCGTCGTATCTGTGAAAGATGCAATTCCACGCGGTAAGGTCAAAAAAGGCGTCGTAATGCGTGCGGTAGTAGTCCGCACTGCAAAAGATATTCAACGCCGTGACGGTTCGGTAATACGCTTTGACCGCAATGCTGCGGTTTTGGTGAATGCGCAAGGTGAACCAATCGGTACACGTATTTTTGGCCCAGTGCCTCGTGAACTACGTGCAAAGAATCACATGAAAATTGTGTCTCTTGCACCGGAGGTTTTATGATGTCTATGAAGTCAAAAATCAAAAAAGGTGACCGCGTTGGCGTGGTTACTGGGAAAGACAAAGGTAAAACAGGTAGTGTTTTGTCTGTTTCTCCAAAAGCAAATAAAGCGGTTGTTCAAGGTATCAACGTTTCAAAACGTCATACTAAGCAAACAGCCCAACAAGAAGGCGGCATTGTCTCTAAAGAGATGCCGATTGATATTTCAAACCTATCGTTGCTTGATCCAAAAGATGACAAGCCAACACGGGTTGGATTTAAAACTCTTGATGATGGTAGCAAGGTAAGATTTGCCAAACGCTCCGGTGAGGTTATCGATGGCTGATTCATATACTCCACGACTGAAAACGCACTATAATGATGAAGTGCGTAAACAGTTGACAGAAAAATTTGGTTATACAAACCCAATGCAAGTTCCTAAGCTTGAGAAAATTGTTCTCAACATGGGTGTTGGCGGCGCGGTTGGTGATAGCAAATTGGTTAAACAGGCTGTTGAAGAGATGTCGAAAATTGCGGGTCAAAAACCTGTTACTACGATGGCTCGTAAGTCAATCGCGACGTTTAAACTGCGTGAAGGTATGCCAATTGGTGTTAAAGTGACACTTCGCGGCGACCGTATGTTTGAGTTTCTTGATCGTTTGATTACAATTGCACTTCCACGTGTACGTGATTTCAGGGGTCTTAAAGACAAAGCGTTTGATGGCCGTGGCAACTATGCCATGGGTATTGTTGAACACATTGTTTTCCCAGAAATCGATTACGACAAGATTGATAAGGTTTGGGGCTTTGATATTGTTATTTGCACAAGTGCAGGTACTGATCCTGAAGCAAAAGCTTTACTCGATGGATTTAATTTCCCGTTTCGTCAAAAAAGCCAACAGGCTGCTTAAGCGAAACCTAGTTTGAAAGGCTATCAAGATGGCGAAAAATAGCGCGATTTTGAATAATAATAAACGTAAACGTTTGGCTGCAAAATATGCTGACAAACGGGCGGCGTTAAAAGCGATGACCAAAGACATGACTTTGTCGATGGAAGAGCGCTTTAATGCACAGCTTAAACTAGCTGAGTTGCCACGTAATTCGTCGAAAACTCGTGTGCGTAATCGCTGCGAAATTACTGGACGTCCTCGCGGCTACTATCGCAAAGTTAAGATGTCACGTATCGCACTACGCGATTTTGCGTCACAGGGTTTAATTCCAGGTATGACTAAGTCAAGCTGGTAAGAAGAGATTTAAGGAGTAACGGCAAATGAGTACGACAGATCCAGTCGGTGATATGCTCACCCGTATCAGAAACGCACAGATGCGTGGTAAAAGTAAAGTAGCAGCACCTGCTTCTCGCTTTCGCGCTAGTGTGCTTGATGTTTTGGAAACAGAAGGCTTCATTCGTGGTTATGCGAAAGTAGACTATGATGGTGGCAAGTCTGATCTTGAAATCGAGTTGAAATACTATGATGGAGAGCCAGTCATTCGCGAAATTAAGCGGGTTTCAAAACCTGGGCGGCGCGTCTATACGCCGATTGAAAATTTAGCGACTGTTTATAACGGTCTTGGTATTTCGATTTTGTCAACGTCGAAAGGTGTTATGTCAGATACGTCTGCACGTGATGCTAACGTTGGCGGTGAAGTTATTTGTACGGTCTTTTAATTTAAAGATCGCGTGAAAGGAAAACCCATGTCTCGTATTGGGAAGAAACCAGTTGTTGTACCTGCGGGTGTAACAGTTAATGTCGAAGGCCAAACGGTAAGCGTTAAAGGTCCAAAGGGTGAGTTGCAAACTTGTCTTGTTTCTTTAGTTTCTGTGAAACTAGAAGACAATCAAGTTGTTGTTGCACCTCGCAATAAGACTAAAGCGTCTCGTTCTGCTTGGGGCATGTGCCGCACGTTGATTGCTAACCTTATGGTTGGTGTTACTGATGGGTTTTCAAAAACCTTGCATATCAATGGTGTTGGTTATCGTGCCGCTGTTCAGGGTAAAGGTCTAAAACTTAATCTTGGTTACAGCCATGATGTTGTATATGACATTCCTGAAGGCATTACTGTTGTAACACCAAAGCCAACAGAAATTATTGTTAGCGGTATTGATAAACAACAAGTAGGCCAAGTAGCTGCGGAAATCCGTGAATGGCGTAAACCAGAGCCTTATAAAGGCAAAGGTATTAAGTACGCTGATGAGTATATCTTCCGTAAGGAAGGCAAGAAGAAATAAGTTCGCTAAATCGGATTTGAATCGAAGGACACTAGACAAATGGCTGATAAAAATAAAGTCATGGCAAGGCGTAAGGCGCGCATTCGCCGTACGCTTAAGAAGAATAACGAAATGGGACGGCCTCGGTTGTCTGTATTCCGTTCGTCTAAGAATATCTATGCTCAAATTATCGATGATAAAAATGGTGTGACTGTTGCAGCCGCATCGAGCATGGAAAAAGATCTTAAAAAGTCTTTGAAAACAGGTGCTGATACAGATGCGGCAACAGCGATTGGCAAATTGGTTGCCGAACGTGCTGTTAAAGCAGGTGTAACAGATGTTGTTTTTGATCGTGGGCCATACATCTATCATGGTCGCGTAAAAGCATTAGCAGAAGCGGCCCGTGAAAACGGTCTGAGCTTCTAATAGAAAACGAATTAAAATGATTATGCAGAAACGGGTGACAAGCCAATGAGTAATCGGGATCGTGACGATCGAGACAGTGAATTTGTAGACCGCTTGGTCCACATTAACCGCGTTGCTAAAGTTGTAAAAGGCGGCCGTCGGTTTGCATTTGCGGCATTGGTTGTAATCGGAGACCAAAAAGGCCGTGCAGGCTTTGGTCATGGTAAAGCACGTGAAGTGCCAGAAGCCATTCGTAAAGCAACGGAAGCAGCAAAACGCGAAATGATCCGCGTGCCGCTACGTGAGGGACGTACGCTTCATCATGATGTCCATGGACGTCACGGTGCTGGTAAGGTTTTCCTTCGTTCGGCACCTCCAGGTACTGGTATTATTGCTGGTGGTCCTATGCGTGCAGTGTTTGAAACTCTTGGTATCCAAGATATTGTGGCCAAGTCAATTGGTTCTTCAAACCCGTACAATATGATCCGCGCGACTTTTGATGCGTTGAAAAATGAAACAAGCCCTCGTGCTGTTGCGGCGCGCCGTGGTAAGAAAGTTAGTGAAATTACGGCACGTCGTCGTGCGGCCACTAGCGAGAGTGAAGTTTAAAACCTTTACTATTTTGAATTAAGGACAAGAAGATGGCTAAAGATAGCACAGTTACTGTTGAACAAACTGGTAGTGCAATTCGTCGTCCCGGTGATCAGCGTGCAACGCTTATCGGTTTGGGTTTGAACAAAATGCACCGTCGTCGTACATTGAAAGACACACCAGAAGTTCGTGGTATGATTCGTAAGGTCGCGCACCTTGTCACGATCGTTGACGAATCCTAATATTGAATTTTTGAATTAAGAAGTGAGCAAGGCCATGAGGCTTAATGAATTAGCAGACAATGCAGGCGCCCGCAAAGAACGTAAACGTGTTGGCCGTGGTATCGGTTCAGGCACTGGTAAAACTGCTGGCCGTGGTGTTAAGGGTCAAAAATCTCGTTCAGGTGTAGCGATTAAAGGTTTTGAAGGCGGTCAAATGCCTATTTACCGTCGTTTGCCAAAACGCGGGTTTAACAATCCAAATGCTAAACGTTTTAACGTTGTTAATTTGGGCCGGATCCAAACTGCCATCGATGAAAAGAAACTTGATGCTAAGCAGCCAATTACTGCGCAAGCAATGTCAAAAGCTGGTCTAATCAACAAGCCTTGGGATGGTGTTCGTCTTTTGGGCAAGGGTGAGATTACCTCAAAAGTTTCTTTTGTTGTGAACCACGCGTCTAAAACAGCACTTGAAGCCGTTGAAAAAGCTGGTGGCAATGTTAGCATTGTTGAGCTTAAAGTAGCTGACGACGACAAATCGTAAAACATAAAACAAAGTTTCCAATTAAGGATAGAGTTGTTATTTCGATTTGGGAGCCTATATAGGCTTAATCGACTAGGGACTTTAAAAGGATAAAAAAATGGCATCTGCTGCAGAACAAATGGCCGCCAACTTTAACCTTTCTTCATTAGGAAAAGCTGACGAATTGAAAAAACGCATCTGGTTTACACTGGGTGCGTTAATCGTTTATCGGCTTGGTACTTTTATTCCTATGCCAGGTATTGATGCGGTTGCACTTAACCAGTTGGTTCAGCAGCAATCTTCAGGCATCCTTGGTTGGATTAACTCGCTTGGTGGCGGTGCACTTGGTCGCATGGCGATTTTTGCCCTTAATATTATGCCTTACATTTCGGCGTCAATTATTATGCAATTGATGACGACTGTTTCACCTCATCTTGAACAACTCAAGAAAGAGGGCGAGCAGGGCCGTAAGAAGATGAACCAATACACTCGTTACGGAACGGTTGTTTTGGCGGCGCTACAAGCTTATGGCATTGCTGTGGGGCTGGAAGGGCAGGGCAATGTGGTGCTCGACCCTGGATTATTCTTTAGAATCAGTGCTGTTATTACGCTGACTGGTGGTACTGTGTTCTTGATGTGGCTTGGTGAGCAAATTACGGCTCGCGGCATCGGTAACGGTATTTCTCTTATTATCTTTGCTGGCATTGTGTCTGGGTTACCAGGCGCGATTATCGGAACGTTAGAACTTGGACGTACTGGCCAATTATCAACCTTTGTCATTATTGGCGTTATTGTCATGGTGTTGTTGGTTATTGCTCTGGTTATTTTCTTTGAGCGGGCTCAACGCAAACTCAATGTTCAATATCCAAAACGTCAGCAGGGCAACAAAGTCTTTCAAGGTGAGAAATCTCACCTGCCTCTGAAGTTGAATACGGCGGGTGTTATCCCTCCAATTTTTGCCTCTTCGTTGTTGTTGTTGCCTATTACGGTGGCTAACTTCTCACAAGGGGCAGGTGGTTGGCTTGGCTATGTGACGACGTTACTAGGTCGTGGGCAACCATTGTTCCTGACATTTTATGTCGTTATGATTATTTTCTTTGCATTTTTCTATACGGCGATCATGTTCAACCCGAAAGAAACCGCTGATAATCTGAAAAAAGCTGGTGGCTTTATTCCAGGTATTCGGCCAGGTGAGCGTACCGCAGAACACATTGATTATGTACTTACACGTATTACTGTGGTTGGTTCGCTTTATCTTGCCGCGATTTGTTTACTGCCCGAAATATTGACGACTAAAGCTGGTTTACCATTCTTCTTTGGAGGAACATCGCTGCTCATTGTGGTGTCGGTTACAATGGATACTGTTGCACAAGTGCAAAGTCATTTGTTGGCACAACAATATGAGAGCTTGATACAGAAGTCCAAACTGCGCGGCGGTAAGGGTGGTAAGGGCAAAGGCAAAGGTTCACGCTCAACCAACCGTGGAAGATTGTAAAATGAACATTATTCTTCTTGGGCCTCCTGGTGCAGGCAAGGGTACCCAAGCTAAGAATCTCGAACTGTCGCAGAAACTGCTTCATCTATCTACTGGCGATATGTTGCGCACCGCTGCTAAAAATGGAACACCTTGTGGCCTTGAAGCTAAAAAGCTGATGGACCGAGGTGAACTGGTTTCAGACTTTGTGGTGATGGAAATTTTATCAGAACGTTTGGATGAAAAAGATGCTCGCGGCGGTTTTATCCTTGATGGCGTGCCACGCAATGTTGTTCAAGCGCATATTCTTGATGATGTCTTGGCAGAAAAGGGCGCTTCAATAGGTTGCGTGATTGAGATTGTAGCCGATGACGAAGCGTTGATTGAAAGAATCGGTGGTCGGTTTGCATGTGCTAATTGCGGCAAGGGCTACCATAAAGAATTTAAAACACCCTTAGTTGATGGTGTTTGCGACAAATGCGGCGGTACAGAGTTTTCTGTGCGCGCTGATGATACTCCCGAGACTGTGCGAAACAGATTAGGCGTGTATCACAAGAAGACAGAGCCCCTTGTTCAGTTTTACCAGAAACAGGGGATTTTGAGGAAAGTTGATGGCATGGCGGACATAAAAACCGTCACGAGTCAGATTGAAAGTGCAATTGAAGGGTGTAACAAATAGATTTAGTGGTTAAATGGTTGACGGGGCAGGGAATCTGGCTTAGAAACCTCAACCAAATCTGGTTGTTTCATCTGGCTATTGTAAACGATAGGAAAAATCCTATTGCGTTACGGTGGCCACTTGTTATGGAAAGGGTTCAACCTTTCTCAAAACAAGCGGAATTTGTTTAGGATTAACATCGCTATAAGCGAATTGAATTAGGAGAGATGACGTGGCCCGTATTGCAGGCGTCAATATTCCAACAAATAAGCGCGTTTTGATCGCGCTACAGTATATCCACGGTATTGGCCCAGCCAAAGCTTTGGAAGTATGTAAAAAAGTTGATATTGACCTTACCCGTCGAGTAAATGAATTGTCTGACGCTGAAGTTATTAGTATGCGTGAAGTCATCGACTCTGACATTATCGTTGAAGGTGATTTACGTCGTGAAAAAGCGATGAACATTAAGCGTCTTATGGACCTTGGTTGTTATCGTGGTTTGCGTCATCGTCGTGGACTTCCTGTTCGCGGTCAACGCACTCACACTAATGCTCGTACACGCAAAGGCCCTGCTAAGGCTATTGCTGGTAAGAAGAAATAATTTTTAAAGTCTGGAACTGAACATTATGGCGAAAGAACCGTCACGTACCCGTCGCAGAGAGCGCAAGAATATCTCTTCAGGTGTGGTCCACGTAAACTCTACCTTTAATAACACCATGATTACTTTTACCGACGTTCAAGGTAATGCAATCTCTTGGTCTTCTGCAGGTAAAATGGGCTTTAAGGGCTCACGTAAATCGACTCCGTTTGCAGCGCAAATGGCTGCGGATGATGCTTGTAAGGCAGCAATGGAACACGGCATGAAAACTGTTGAAGTTGAAGTGTGTGGTCCCGGTTCTGGTCGTGAATCAGCTCTTCGTGCTATTCAGGCTCTTGGTGTTGTTGTTACATCAATTCGTGATGTTTCACCTATCCCACACAATGGTGTGCGTCCTCCAAAACGCCGTCGTGTTTAATAAGCGCGTATAAGACGGGTTTCGGTCCTTTTGTAGGTTTTAGAAAAGCGGATATTACAGTAAGTTTGCTGTGCCCGTTAAGGAAGCAAAGATGGAAGAAGAAAATATCGATACCAAAAACTGGCAGGAGCTTATTCGCCCTACCAAGTTGGATGTCAAAGCTGGTCGCGATAGCCGTCGGTTAGCGACGATCACAGCAGAGCCGCTAGAGCGTGGCTTTGGTATGACATTGGGTAATGCCCTTCGTCGTGTGCTGTTGTCATCTCTGCAAGGCGCTGCAATCACTTCTGTTCAGATTGATGGCGTTCTTCATGAGTTTTCATCAATTGCTGGTGTTCGTGAAGATGTAACTGACATCATTTTGAACATTAAAGAAATTGCGTTAGCAATGCATATTGAAGGTGGTTCAAAGAAACTGCTTCTTCGTAAAGAAGGTCCATGTGTTGTAACTGCTGGTGACATTCAAGAAGTTGCTGATGTTGAGGTGTTAAACCCTGACCATGCAATTTGTACGCTTGATG